>Ga0247843_1001994_pt1 | contig 38865 bp, 26 predicted proteins | sample LaCruzMarch2017__FD_192420 | JGI IMG/M metagenome (GOLD analysis project Ga0247843, IMG submission 192420) | Freshwater microbial communities from meromictic Lake La Cruz, Castile-La Mancha, Spain - LaCruzMarch2017_8m | ecosystem: Environmental > Aquatic > Freshwater > Lake | place: Spain...
GCAAGCGGGTGACTCACCGACTGGAGAGCCGGATGCGGGAAATCCGCCCGTCCGGTTCGGAGGGAGGGGTGGCCGACAACGGCCATCCCTACCCCTATAGTTGGGAAACAAATTGATGTAGCCCAGCCGGCCAGGCCTCCGTTCCCGCAGGGAGTTGACGCGCCCGGCGAGGTCGGGGAAGGCCGCGGTTCCAGGTTCGTCACTCAGGCTGTAACCCCAGCAGGCGTCGCCTTCTGGCAGGGGTTTGGTCGGATCGTCCGCAGTGACCAGAACCTTCAGACCCAGCGATTCACAGACCCGGACTTGTTCTTCGGCGCTGAAGCCGTCGGTTCCGATGACCAGGTTGAAATGCGCATCGCGGATCTCACGGTAACGTTCTGGCAGGTTGTTGGTGGTGCGTGGCGGTACCCAGAAGCCAATGGCGAAACGGTCTTGGATGAACCGGGCGGGTTCTGCTCCGAGGGTCAGCGACAGCAGACAAAAAATTCCCAGATATCGGATCATGCGCGCCCCAAGATTGATCCAGAATACGGAGCGGATCCACCGGAATGCGCACCCATTCAGGATTCAAGATCCTTGCTCGAGGCGAATGCACAGGGTTTCCGGTGAGGCCCTGGCGTAGGCGGTCGCCAAGTCGGATTCCGAACCGAACAATTCGCCGGTGATCCGGCGACCTGAGAATTGGACTTCGACGACCGCTTCCCGCATGGGCCACGGATCCAGACGGAACGTCCGCTCCGCGAGTCGATGCACGGCGACTTCCTGCATGCCACCGCCCGTCAACGGGAGAGGGTGCAGGAGGCTGGCCGCGTTGGGGTAGTCCACGCAGGACAGCAGGGAAAGGTTGTCGCAGGCCTGCAGCAGGCGGAAGTTCTCGACCCAGGTCGTGGCCAGAAGATCGTTTCCTGAGAATTGGCCAGATTGGGCGCAGATGTGGCGCAGGTCTTCCTGACGGCGCTCCTGCATCTCCAGGAAGGCTGCCAGCTTGGGCCGGTCTTCGGGGCGGATGGTCGAATGATCGGCCCGCTCGGTCAGCAAATTGCAGGTGTGCATGGAGATCAGGACCGCCGCGTAGGCATTCTGGGCGGCGACCGCTTCCATAGCCCGTCCCCGCACCTGGAGGTAGTCGGCCAGGTCGATCTCCTCGAAGGCGCTGTACTTGCCCACCAGATCGATGCCGAAGGCACTGGGGCGGCCCTCGCGCGTGATCTTGGGGCTTAGATCGCGGGTCGCCCACCCGTCGTCATGACGGCGGATTCCCTCCAGAGTGTTGGTCAGTGGAAACGGGTGGCGAAACCGCGAGTTGCCCCACGCGGAGGCAAATTCCCCGGCGATCCGAGCGTGTTCGGGATGCGTGATGAGGAACCATCCTTCCTGGGTGCGGGCGCGGAGCATGGGGGGAGAGTTTGTTCAGGACGCCTTCGGGAAGAGGCTCTTGGCCAGGGTTCCCGTCACGGTGATCTGGGGTTGGTTGACGATTTGGCTCAAGCGCAGGTCCAAGGACACACTGCACAAGGTGTAGGCCAGTTGGGGAGACAGAGCGAACCGGTCCATCAGGAAGTCGATGGCGTGATGGATGACATTTTTGGCCGCACTCAATGCATCGGGGGCACTGGCGATGAAGGCCCAGGAACCGATGTCTGGGACTTTGGAAACCTTGGGTGGCAATTCGGCGAAGGGTTCATCGAGTCGCATGTCCTTGCGGACCGTGAGCCGGAACTCCGCCTCCATCGGGCCTTCAATGCCATTGATGCACACTTCACCGTCGCCCTGTGCGGCATGACCGTCGCCGGCGCTGAAGAGGGCTCCGGTATGGAAGACCGGCAGGTAGAGGGTGGTTCCGGGTTGGAGGTCCTTCACATCCAAGTTGCCGCCAAAGGGGCCCGGAGGGCGGGTTCGGTGGGGGCCGGGAGCCTCTGGAGCGACGCCAACAATTCCGAGGAACGGAGCGAGCGGCAACCGGGCGGGGGCCAGGGAATAGGAAAAGTCTTTCTCCAGTTTCCAGAGGAACAGGTGCGGCTCGGTGAAGCGTTCCGGAAGACTCCCCAAACCGGGAATGATGCTCGTCCAGCCCCAGCCTCGATGCTCGATGCGGCGGATTTCGATTTGCAGCACATCACCGGGTTCAGCATCCCGGACGAAGACGGGACCGGTGATGGTGTGGATCTTGTTGCGGTCCATGGCGACGAAGTCGGCCACGGTGGAGGTGGGCGACATTTGGGCGCCGCTGGAATCCAGGCAATCGAGGATCACGGTGTCGCCCGAAGCCACCTCAGCGACGGGAGGTAAGCTGGCATCCCAGCGATCGTGGGTCCGGGTATTCGGAATACAATGCAAGCTCATGGGGGGATTCCACCCGAAAAAGAGTTGGAAAAAAATTGGAAAGCGCCGACTCCGAAACTGACTCACGGCCGCCCCATCGCTGGGGCGGCCGTGGTTGATGATCGTTTCTATCATCGCCGCGCAGCCTGTCTCCAAACTGCATGGCCGGTTGTTTGGGCAACCGTCGGAAAGCAACCTGCTTGCCAAGGTGATTCGCTCTGTTTTTGGGCGGAAATTTGTTGAAAACCGCATTGCATGGTCAAAAACAGTCAGCCGATGCGTGGGCATCTTTCAACAGGGGCGGAGTGATTGGGCTGGGACGAGCATCGGATTCCGACCAGTAAAGTCTCGCGGTCGAAAGTGTGAATCCGCACGATGTCTCAAATCCAATGAACCGCTTTTTGATCAGCCTCTTCGCCGCCGTGGCTTCGCTGTCTTTGGCAGCGGCCGACAAATCCATCGTGCTCATCGCGGGTACGCCCAGTCATGCGCCGGGTGACCACGAATTCCGGGCTGGGAGCATTCTTCTGGCTGGGTGTTTGAATCGCATTCCGGGCATCCATGCGACCGTGGTCAGCAATGGCTGGCCGGCAGATACGTCCGTTTTGAAGACGGCTGATGCGGTGGTGGTCTTTGCCAATGGCGGCACGGCCCACCCGGCGATCAAGCCCGATCGACTGAAGCTGATGAATGAGCTGTCGGCCAAGGGCGTGGGCATCGGCGCTGCCCACTACGGGGTTGAGGTTCCGGCCGGGGACCCTGGTTTTGCCATGCTCGATTGGACCGGGGGTTATTTTGAGATGTTCTGGAGCGTGAACCCGACGTGGACGGCGAAGTTCGAGTCGCTGCCAGTGCATCCGGTGACCCGGGGCGTCAAGCCGTTCACGATCCACGACGAGTGGTACTACCACATGCGCTTTGCGCCGGAGCGCAAGGGAGTCACGCCGATCCTCAGTGTGGTGCCCCCGTTGAGCACCCTCGACCGCGGCAACGGCCCGCACAATGGCAACCCCTTCGTCCGTGCCTCAGTGGCCAAGGGTGAACCTCAGCCGTTGATGTGGACCTACGATCGGCCTAATGGCGGTCGAGGCTTTGGTTTCACCGGCGGGCATTACCACAAGAATTGGGGTGACGAGAACTTCCGCAAGGTGTTCCTGAACGCGCTGCTGTGGATCGCCCAGGTGGAGGTTCCGAAGGATGGCGTTGTCTCCACGGTGACCCAGGAAGAATTGCGGGCGAACCAGGATCCGAAATAGCTTCAAGGCCGACGGTTCGAAGAATCTCGGAAAACCGTCTTGCCAAAGGCGGTCCTCACCGAGTTTGATTCGCGCTCTTCGGTGCGGCTGGGTAGCTCAGTTGGTAGAGCATGCGACTGAAAATCGCAGTGTCGGCGGTTCGATCCCGCCCCCAGCCACCACCTAATTCTTCTTCGGATTTAGCTGACTCGGATTGTATTTTTCCGGGCTTTTCTTTTCCGGGTTTTCCCAAGCCTGAGAAATCATTTTCACGCCGATCCTGGAGCGCAGGTGGTAAATCAGCCCAGCTGTTCCGACCACCCAGCCGTCCTGACCCATGACTCACCGGCACCTTGGACTGAAGGAGAGAGTCCACGAATTCACCCGGGCTCAGGAGGAAATCGAGACAGGCATCGCACGTTGATGCGATGTTTGAAAAGGCACCGCACCCTTCCGGGTCCCGAAATGGGCCACAGCCCCGGTTCCCGGCAGTTGTCAGAGGGTGAGGTCTTCCCCAATTGTTGAGTGGACATCTCTGGGGGATTGCGCAAGTTGACCCCGCGCTCTGACCCGGCGTTCAACAACCATTTTCCATGGCCATCCACGTTGCCCTGCGACACGTCACTCACTACACCTACGACACGGCAGTCGGTCACGGACCTCATGTCATCCGACTGCGGCCCGCCCCGCACTGCCGGACTCCCATCCTGAGCTATTCTCAGAAGATCACGGGCGGAGAGCATTTCCTGCATTGGCAGCAGGATCCTTTCTCGAATTGGAATGCCCGGGTGGTGTTCCCCGAACCGATGCGGGAGATGAAGATTGAGATCGAAGTGGTGGCGGAAATGGCGGTGTACAATCCGTTCGACTTCTTTCTGGAGGAATCGGCATCCCATTACCCGTTCGAGTACGAGGCGGGGCTGGCCAAAGACCTGGAGCCCTTTCTGCTGCGCCCGGCTTCCAGCCCGAAGTTGGATGCGCTGGTCGCCGAGTTGATCGCGCAATACAAGACGGCCAAGCCCAAAGGTCCGAATAACGCGGTTCGGACCATCGATTTTGTCGTGGGACTGAATCAGCGGTTGCAGCACTCGATCCGGTATCTGATTCGACTGGAACCGGGGGTTCAGAGCGCTGAAGAAACCCTGACTCTGGGCAGTGGCTCTTGTCGGGATTCGGCCTGGCTCCTGGTGCAGCTCTTCCGCTCGATGGGGGTGGCCGCCCGATTTGTCAGCGGTTACCTCATCCAATTGGCGCCCGATCAGAAGTCGCTGGATGGACCCAGTGGGACCGAGGTGGATTTCACCGACCTCCACGCCTGGTGCGAAGTGTACCTGCCGGGCGGAGGCTGGATCGGGCTCGATCCGACTTCGGGCCTTCTGGCAGGCGAGGGGCATATTCCTCTGAGTTGCACCCCCGAACCGTCCACAGCGGCTCCCGTGACCGGCGGCATCGGAAAGTGCGAGTCGAAGCTGCACCACGAGATGCAGGTGAGCCGGATCTACGAATCGCCCCGGGTCACCCAGCCATATTCCGAGGGGCAGTGGGCCAAGATCCAGTCACTGGGACATCGGATCGACGAAGATCTTGTGGCCCGTGATGTCCGACTGACCATGGGTGGCGAGCCGACCTTCGTGTCGGTGGACGATCCGGATGGGGATGAGTGGAATTTCACGGCGGCTTCCCCAGCCAAGCGGGTCTTGTCCGGAACCTTGCTCAAGCGTCTTCGGGCGCGGATGGCTCCGGGATCCCTGCTGCATTATGGCCAGGGCAAGTGGTACCCCGGGGAACCCCTGCCGCGTTGGGCGCTTTCAGCCTTTTGGCGTAAGGATGGAGTGCCCATCTGGAAGGACGACTCCCTCATCGCAGACGAATCCAAGAACTACGGTCATGGGGCGGCGGAGGCCGGTGAGCTCATTCGACGCTTGGCCCGGAATCTCGACACCGATCCGGCTCACGTCCTGCCAGCCTACGAGGACTTGTTCTACTACACTTGGAAGGAGCGGCGCTTGCCCTCCAACGTGTCGCCCACTTCGTCGCAGTGGAAAAACATCCAGGAGCGCGAGCGCTTGGCTCGCATCTTTCAACGGGGACTGGGCGAGGTGGTGGGTTACACCTTGCCGCTGGAGGTGGCGGGCATTCACGGAGGGCACATCCAGTGGCGCAGTGGTGCCTGGTTTCTGCGGGATGGCGAGACCTTGTGGCTCATCCCCGGAGACTCGGCCATGGGTTTGCGGTTGCCTCTGGATTCGATCCCTTGGGTGGCCGACCGAGAATACCCGTGGGTTTTGCCTCAGGATCCTTCGGCCCCTCTGCCGCCATTGCCCCGCGAGTTTTCCCGCCGGGATGTCCACAGACCTGGAGGCCAGGCCTTTGTGGCGGGAGCTCCGGCGGCGCGGCCCCCGGGGACGGGACCGGGTCAACGTGCCCAAGCAGCACTGGCTGGCCGAGACCCTCGCGAGGGTCAGGCCCCAGGCCCGGGCCAGAGCGCTCCGTGGATCGTGCGAACGGCCCTGTGCGTGGAACCACGGGACGGGCGTCTGCATGTCTTCCTGCCCCCGGTAGCCACCACCGAGGCCTATCTCGACTTGGTGTCGTCTCTCGAATCGACGGTTTCAGCCATGGGAGTCCCAGTGATCCTGGAGGGGGAGGCCCCGCCGCGTGATCCGCGGATCAACAAGCTGTCGGTGACGCCGGATCCCGGCGTGATCGAGGTCAACCTGCACCCGAGTCGGACCTGGGAAGAACTCGTGGACCGCACCACGGTGCTCTACGAAGAAGCCCGCCAGACCCGTCTGCGGGCCGAGAAGTTCATGCTCGATGGCCGGCACAGCGGCACTGGTGGTGGCAACCACATCATCCTGGGCGGCGAGACGCCCGGTGATTCGCCGATCTTGCGCCGTCCGGATCTGCTGAAATCGCTCCTCGGCTACTGGCAGAACCATCCCTCGCTGAGTTGGCTCTTCAGCGGCCTGTTCGTCGGTCCCACCAGCCAGGCTCCGCGTGTGGACGAGGCACGCAATGATTCCCTGTATGAATTGGAAATCGCCTTCCGTGAACTCGATCGGCAGGTGGCCTCGCACGGGCCGTCTGTGCCGCCCTGGTTGGTGGACCGGCTGTTCCGGAATTTGCTGATCGACTCCAGCGGCAACACTCACCGATCGGAGTTTAGCATCGACAAGCTGTTCGCTCCGGAAAGCGCCACCGGTCGGTTGGGATTGGTGGAGATGCGAGCCTTTGAGATGCCGCCTCATGCCCAGATGAGTCTGGCTCAGCATTTGTTGCTGCGCGGGTTGGTTTCGACCTTCTGGAAGAAGCCCTATTCCCAGAAATTGGTGCGCTGGGGGACCGACCTGCACGACCGGTGGATGCTCCCGCATTTCTGCGAGACCGATTTCCGGGAGGTGATCCGCGACCTGCGCGAGGCGGGTTATCCCTTTGAGATGGAGTGGTTTGCCCCGCAGTTCGAGTTCCGCTTTCCGCGCATCGGTGACTTCTCCCAGCGCGATCTCCGTGTGGAGATCCGCTCGGCCTTGGAACCCTGGCACGTGTTGGGTGAAGAAAACGGGGGCGGCGGAACGGTCCGGTATGTGGACAGTTCGCTGGAGCGGGTTCAGGTCAAGGCGCAGGGCCTGATTGGTGACCGATTCGCCCTCACGGTGAATGGACGCCGCATGCCGATGCACCCGACGGGCACCCAGGGCGAGGCGGTGGCCGGCGTCCGGTACCGGGCCTGGCAGCCTCCGGAGTGCCTGCAGCCGACCATCGGGGTTCATGCTCCGTTGAACTTCGACCTCTACGACACCTGGAACGAGCGCTCGATCGGCGGTTGCACCTACCACGTGACCCATCCGGGCGGGCGCAATTACGAGACCTTCCCGGTCAATGCCTATGAGGCCGAGAGCCGACGTTTGGCACGATTTTTCGCCACCGGTGCGACTCAGGGACGATTTGTGCCGATGCCCGAGCCGGTCAACGGGGACTTCCCGGTGACACTCGACTTGCGTCGCTGATCAGTAGGGCGATTCCGGGGCAGGCGCCTGCCGCAGGAACTCCCGGATCACGGAGCCTTCGCGGGTTGGCGGTTGGCAGGCGTTGCCGGTGCAGAGGTAGGCCAGTGAGCGCTCCTCGTCGCCGGGCAGCGTGCGGGCGAACGGGTCCACCGGGCCGTGGTTGCCCAGGATCACGCGGTGGGGTTCGAAGACCGCATGGGCGTGGCTCAGCAGGGCTCGGGTCGAACCGCACAGCCAGTCGCCCACGATGACCACCCGCTTGGGTTCCTGGAGGGCGAAGTCGAGGGCGCAGAGCAGGAACGGCACGACCTGCGGCGTCTGGTGCAGTTTTTGGGCAAAGAGCCGGAGGGTTTTCTCGGCCGCCTCCCGCCAGTCGGGACGTGCGCAAAGGGAGGACAGGCGGAGTAGTGCCAAGCTGGCCACGGCATTCCCGGAGGGTTCGGCCCCGTCGTAGTCTTCCTTCACCCGCATGAGCAGGTGGGGGGTGTCGGCTCCGCTTTGCCAAAAACCGCCGCCAGCGGAATCGTAGAAGCGTTCCATCAGGGCTTCGGCCAGTTGAACCGCGAAGGCGAGGTGGTTGGGATCGAGCGTGGCCTCGTAGAGATCAACGGTGCCGGCCAGCAGGTGGGCGTAGGCGTCGAGCAATTGGACAGAATCCCGTTCCCCGTCGCGCCAGCGGTGGTACAGCGTGCCTCGGTTTTCCACGGTGGGTGGCACCCAGAGGTGTTCTTGCAGGAAGGCCAGGTTGCGCTCGGCCATTGTGCGGAACTCGTCGTCGCCCAGGATCGCGAAGGCCCGGGCGCAGGCTCCGAGCATCATGCCATTCCAGGAAGCCAGCACCTTGTCGTCCCGATGGGGGCGAACGCGGGCAGCCCGCACTTCCAGCATCCGGGTCAGAGACTCCTCCAGGATGGTGCGATCGGCATCCGGAACCTCGGCCTGAGCCAGAGACAACACATTGAGACCGGGCAGGGGTTCCGGATCGCTGTGATCGATGAAGTTTCCCGCCGGAGTGATGCCGAACCGAGCGGCGACCACATTGAACGCCTCGGGGCTGAGCAATCCGGACAGTTCAGCATGGGTCCAGCAGTAGAACTTACCCTCCTTGCCCTCGCTGTCGGCATCTTCGGCCGAATAGAACCCTCCATCTGGATGGGTCATGTCGTTGGCCACGTAGCGCAGGATGTCCCGGGCTACATCGGCGTGCCGAGCCTCGCCAGAAACCAAGAACGCCTCGAGGTAGAGGACGGTCAGTTGGGCGTTGTCGTAGAGCATCTTCTCGAAGTGCGGCACGAGCCACCGTTCATCGACGCTGTAGCGGGCAAATCCGCCGCCCAGGTGATCCCGGATGCCGCCGGCCGCCATCCGCTCGCAGGTCTGGAGCACGGCTTGGACAGCTTCGACGTCGCCGAAGCGTCGGGCGTAGCGCAGCAGGTAGAGCGGTTGGCTGGGGCGCGGAAACTTGGGCGCACCACCGAAGCCGCCGTTCACGGGGTCGAATTCGCCCAACAAAGTCTGGCCACCACCATGCAATTCTCGGGGACCGGTCGGGAAGGCGTTGTCCGGATCTTGGACGACCATTTCGCGCAGCCGGGCCGTGAGGTCGACCGCCGACGCGATCAAGTCGTCACGACGGGTCTTCCACAATTCGACGATCCGCTCCAAGAGAGTCAGGAAGCTGGGCCGTCCGTGTTTGGCCTCCGGTGGGAAATAGGTGCCGCCGTAGAAGGGTTGCAGCTCGGGCGTGAGGAAGACGTTGAGGGGCCACCCGCCGCTGCCGGTGGTCATCTGCACGAAGCTCATGTGGATCTTGTCCACATCCGGTCGTTCCTCACGGTCCACCTTGATGCTGATGAAGTGCTCCCTCAGGTAGGCCCCCACGGCTTCGCTCTGGAAGGTCTCGCGCTCCATCACATGGCACCAATGGCAGGTGGAGTAGCCGATACTCAGGAAAATCGGTTTGCCCTCGGCACTCGCTCGGGCGAATGCCTCGTCACCCCAGGGAAACCAATCCACCGGATTGCCGGCATGCTGCAGCAGGTAGGGCGATTTCTCAGCGGCCAGTCGATTACGTTGTTCCGATGCGGAGCTCACAGGCCTGGGAGCATATCCTCGGCGATTCCGGGAACAAGCCAGCACCCGGCCCTGAGGGGAGAGGCAGGGTCATCGGCGTTGTCCAGTTCTTGAAACGTTCCCGCCAGTGGGGCTTCCTTGGGGTGTCATGGCGTCTGACCTCGACCTTTTTTATTTGAACACTCTGCGGCAATTGGTCCGCGAAGGCGTCATGGATCCTGCGTCGAGCCTGCTGTGTGTGTGTGCCGGGGAACGGGATCACCGCACTTTGAAAGAGGTGGGATTCCCGAATGTGACGCTGACCAACCTGGAGACCCGCTGGGAGCTGGAGAACCCAGGTACCCACAAGGTGGCCTATGCCGATGTCGAGGATTTGACCTTCCCGGACAAGTCCTTCGATTTCGTCATCGCCCATAGCGGCCTGCACCATTGCGCCTCGCCCCATCGCGGTCTCCTCGAGATGCACCGGGTGGCTCGCAAGGGGGTGTTGGTGTTCGAGCCTCGGGATTCACTGGTGTCCCGGTTGGGGGTTCGACTGGGTTTTGGACAGGACTACGAGACAGCCGCCGTGGCACTGAGCGCGGATCGGGTGAGCGGAGGGTGGCGCAATGGGCCTGTCCCCAATTACGTGTACCGGTGGACTGAGCGCGAGATCGAGAAGACCATCCGCAGTGCAACGCCCTGGATGGTCTGTGGGTTCCGTTACTTCCATGCCACTCGTCCGCCTTCCGGGGCGGCCAGTCGCCGCAATCCCTGGATCCGACTGGGACTCCGACTGGCCATCCCGTTGGCGAAGGTGCTGGGCCGACTGGTTTCGTCGCAGACCAATTGCTTCGCCTTCTTGGTCACTCAACCGTCGCCGGGGAAGGGTAGCCCTCCGTGGATTCGTTGGAATTCGTCGGAACCGACTCTGGACCCCGAGTGGGCCCGACGTCAGTACCGTCAGTAGGGACGGGTTGGCCGACGGGGGGTGGCTAGGGACTTCTGAAAAGACATTGAAGGTCGGCTCGGGAAGGGAGTTCTATTAACGACACATGGTCGCCGCTCAGGAACAAGTACAGAAGGCCCTCTTCGGGGTCTTCCTCATTGGTGCATTGCTGCTCTTTGCGGTTCTGCTGGGGTCCGTACAAGTCCTGGCGCTCATGGGGTTTGTCGCGGTGATCTGGGCGCTGACGCTGCCCAAGCATGGAACCCTGGCGCTGGTCCTGGGGTCGGTGATGATCAACTCGTCGCTGTTGGTGCCCTTCGTCTCCGGCCGTCCCTTCTTCTGGGAGGCGAGCCTGATGCTTTCGATCAGTGGCCTGCCTTTGATGTTCGCCATGCGGCGCAATGCGCCAGAGTTCGGGGATCGCCTTCGGGAATATAAGTGGGTGTTCATCGGCTTGGGGGCCTTCTTTCTGGTGTTGGTGTCCCTGATCAAGTTTCGCGGATTCGGTCTCAACGTGCTGGGTCAAGGTCAGGTGGGTGGCCGTGCCTACGTCACCCAGTTTCTCGGATTGTTGTTTCCGATTCTGTACATGGCCGTGCCGACGACTCCCCAAATGCTGGTCCGTATCTATGCGGCGCACTGCCTCATGAGCATCTCGTTCCTCGTGTCGGACTTCACTCTGGCGGCCGGCGGCACCGGGCCCCTTTGGGTGCTGTTGTCGTTCTTCGGCCTTTCCACCGACAGCCTCGCGTTTGAGGTCCAATCCTTGGAGGGTGGCGTTCGACGCTTTCAATCGGTGGCCTTCGTGTCGCGCGATTTGATCTACCTGATGCTGGTGCTAGTTCCGGCCACCCGAGCCTTGTCGTTGTCCTCCGTGACCCGGGTATTGGTCATCCTGGGGCTTCTCGGGGGAAGCGCATTGGGTGGTCATCGCATGTCGATGATCATCATTCCGGCGGTCATCATGCTCTCAAGCCTGGTCCAGCGGACCCTTTCCATGGCCAAGGTGGTCGTTGCCACGATCCTGATGGGAGTGGTTCTGTTGATCACCTACCAGACGGCCCGTCAATTGCCCCATTCGGCTCAACGCATGTTGTCAGTACTGCCGGGAATCGAGATCGATCCGCTGGCGAGTGTGGATGCCGAAAACTCGACCTCAGGTCGTGCCTCCATGCGTCGCATTGCCTTCGACATTGCCCCGAATTTTCTCTGGGTCGGACGCGGCTTGGGCTTTGTTCCGGACATAAATCACCTCTACACCCACAACGAGATCGACCAGTACGGCATGCTGGAGCAAAGCCTCGATCAGGGCATCTTCTACTCCGGCATCCCCAGCTTGCTGGTGAACCTCGGACTGCCCGGAATGGCCGGAGTCTTGATCTTCCTGGGGGCGGTTTCCATGGTGGCGATCAGGAACCTGAGATCGGTTTATCGCCTGGGGTGCGAGACCAACTTCGATCGACTGACCTGTCATGTGAGTTCGCTGTGGTTGGTGCAGTTGGTCACCTTCATGATTACCACAGGCGAGGCCGGCTTCTTGATGCAGACCTTCGGCCTACTGTCCGGGTTGGTGCTCATCACCAATTGGCACCGCAGCCGGACACTTGCGGCGACCGAGCACGAAGCGAAGACCGTCTTCAATTTCTTCAACCGGTCGAAGGGCGTTGTTCCCGTGGATGCCTCTGGGCAGCCGGTGGCCTGAGCGCGCCGTCAACCCAATGACCGTTCCATGAGCGCCATGATGCGGTCGATTCCACCAGGGGATCGTGCAGGATCGCCACGCAGGGCGGATTCGGTCCCGGTGCTGCATCTTGTGGGTTCCACCCAGGACGACGGAGGCATCCTGACCGTCCTGCGGCATGCCCGGGACCCGGAAGGCCTGTTCAGTCACTCGGTGGTGGTCCATCGGGGGTTTGAGATGAAGCGGCAGCCGCCGTTGGACCTGAGGGAGAGCCGTTGGCTCTTGGCCGAATCCCCCAGGCACCTGTCGCTCTTCGCTCGCGCCCTGAGTGTGGCGATGGAAACCCGTCGCCGCTGCCGCGCCGAACACTGGAAAATCGTTCACGCCCACAGCCGGGGTGGATTTGCGGCCGCGGTGCTGTTGGCTCTGTTGCCCGGCAGGATTCCAATTGTTTTCACCAATCATGCATTCGCCCGCCGGACGGGGCTGTACCGATGGGCCGCCGGCCGCGGCCGCCTGGCGACGGTGGTCCTGAACCCGGCGATGGCCACCCATTACGGGCTTACGCCGCAGCCGGGGCACGTGGAGATCATTCCCGATTGTTGTTCGGACGAATTCTTTGAAGGGCCGCTGGTGCGTCCGCCGGGCCCGCGGTCGCGGTTGGCCCTGGTGGGTGTGGGCAACTTGGTCCGTTGGAAGAAGTGGAACCTGGTCTTGGATGCCCTCGGTCGATTGCCCATCTCGTTGCGTCAACGGGTCCATTTTACGTTGTGGGGACCCACGCCGGCCGATGGGGATTCCCAGGCCTTCGCCCGCGAGTTGAAGGGGCAGGTCGGGGCCTTGGGATTGGCTCCGTATGTGAGGTTGGCGGGGCCTACCACCCGGGTCCGCGAAGCGGTCGAGGGGGCCGATGTGTTCATCATCCCTTCGACGAATGAGCCGTGCTCGGTGGCCTTGACCGAAGCCTTGGCCCTGGGGAAACCCTCCATCGCCTCGGCCAGCGGAGGTTCGGTGGATCTCGTGAAGAACGGATACAACGGTCGGCTCTTCCGTCCGGACGATCCGGAGGATCTGGCCCGGCAAATTGCGGGCATGATTTCCGGTGAGGGAACCACGGCGACGCCCGAACAAATCCGGGACAGTGCCCGTCACTACTCGGCCTCGGTGGCCTGGAGTCGATACCACGCCCTTTACCGGCGGTTGCTTGCGGGGGGCCAGGCAGACTAGTTTCGCGGCCCCTTGTGAGCGCCACCCTTTACGATTTTCTTCCCCGCCTGGAGGCGCCGACAGCCGATCACCTGCTGGATCGCTTCCTGGACTTCACCCGCACTCGCGGCATCGAACTTTATCCAGCTCAGGAGGAGGCCATTCTCGAACTCTACTCGGGCAAGAATGTCATCCTCAACACGCCCACCGGATCTGGCAAATCGTTGGTGGCCTCCGCCCTGCATTTCAAGGCGTTGGCGCAGGGACGCAAATCGGTCTACACCTGCCCGATCAAGGCCTTGGTGAATGAGAAGTGGCTTTCGCTCTGCCGGGAATTCGGTCCGGACAATGTTGGCCTGAGCACCGGCGACGCAACGATCAACCACGATGCGCCGATCCTGTGCTGCACGGCGGAGATCCTGGCCAACATTGCCTTGCGGGACGGGCCGAATGCCACCGTTCGGGATGTTGTGGTGGACGAGTTTCACTACTACTCCGACCGCGAGCGCGGTGTGGCATGGCAGGTGCCGCTGCTGACGCTTTCCAAGAGTTGTTTCCTGCTCATGTCGGCGACCCTCGGCGAGACCGAATTCTTCGAGGGCGAGATGACGCGCCTCAATGGGTTTCCCAGCGTCACCGTCAAGTCGGTGATCCGTCCGGTGCCGCTGGAGTTCAGCTATGCCGAGACCCCGCTGGCCCAGACCGTTGAGACGCTCATCAGCGAGGGCAAAGGACCGGTTTATGTGGTGCATTTCGCCCAGGCCGATGCGGCAGAGAGTGCCCAGGATTTCACCAGTTTGGCCACGGCGACACGTGAGGAAAAAGCCACCATCGCCACCGCGCTCGAAGGGGTGAAGTTTTCCAGTCCCTACGGGCCGGACATCAAGCGGTGGCTGCGGGCGGGCATTGGGTTGCACCACGCGGGCCTGCTGCCGCGGTACCGCATTTTGGTTGAGCAGTTGGCCCAGCGCGGATTGCTCAAGGTGATTTGCGGCACGGACACGTTGGGCGTGGGCATCAATGTGCCGATTCGCACCGTCCTCTTACTCGCCTGTGCAAGTACGGCGGCGACAAGACGGCGATATTGGGGGCCCGGGACTTCCACCAAATCTCCGGGCGCGCTGGGCGCAAAGGGTTCGACTCGGTGGGCTGGGTCGTCGCGCAAGCCCCGGAACATGTTGTCGAGAACCTCAAGCTCGAGGAGAAATCCAAACGCGACGGGAAGAAGTTCGTGAAGCGGCAGGCACCGGACAAGAACTACACCCACTGGGACCGACAGACCTTCCAACGCTTGATTCAGGCGGCGCCGGAGCGGTTGGTGTCCCGGTTCCAGGTTTCGCACGGCATGATCCTGAATGTCCTAAGCAGGCCGGAGGATGGTTGCGGAGCCCTGCGACGGCTCATTCGGGATTGCCATGATGGTCCTACCCAGAAGAAGGCTCATTTCAAGCGGGCTTGGCAGTTGTTCCGGGCTTTGGTCGACCGATCAATCGTGACCTTGTCACCCAAGGGTGAAGGCAAGCGGGTTCGGGTGAATGTCGAGTTGCCGGAAGACTTCTCGATGAATCAAACGCTGTCGTTGTACTTGCTCGACACGCTGCGGTTGATCGATCCGGAATCTCCCAACTACGCCCTGGATGTCCTCACGCTGGTCGAATCCATCCTAGAGAATCCAGACATGATCTTGCGTCGGCAACTCGACCGCCTGAAGGGCGAGAAGGTCGCTGAACTCAAGGCCCAGGGCATGGAATACGACCAGCGTATGGAGGAGTTGGAGAAGCTGGAGTATCCGAAGCCGTGTCGGGAATTCGTGTATTCCACCTTCAACGCCTTCGCCGAGAATCACCCTTGGGTGGGCCAGGAGAACATCCGCCCAAAGTCCATCGCGCGGGAGATGTTTGAGCAGTACTACTCGTTCTCCGATTACATCAAGGCCTACGAGCTCCAGCGCATCGAGGGGCTGCTGCTGCGCCATCTGACTTCGGTGTACAAGGTCCTGCGGCAAACGCTTCCGGAGTCGGCCAAGAATGACGCCTTGCGCGAAATGGAGGCCTATTTGGCCACGTTGTTGCGCCAGGTGGATTCAAGCCTGATCGAGGAGTGGGAGCGGATGAAGAACCCGAAGGCCGCGCCGCGAGAATCCAAGCCCGAGGCCAAGCCGCCCGGTGCCGAGGAGGCGGCCCGTGACATCACCCGGGATCCGCGCCAGTTCACTGCGCTGCTCCGCGCCCGGGTCCTGCCTTGGGTCCGCTGCCTTGCGCTCGATCAGTTCGAAGAGGCGGTGGCCGCCTTGGAATCGGGCGGGGAAGCCGGGGCCTCGGGTTGGACCGCGGCCAGCCTCAAGACGGCCATGGATCCGTACTACAAGGATCACGAACGCATCAGCCTCGATCCGGAGGCCCGCAACACCAAGCACACCCACGTGCAACCGTCCGAAGACCGGAAGACCTGGCGGTTGATGCAAGTGCTGGTGGACCCGGAGGGACACAACGACTGGCAAGCCGAGTTCGAGATCGACCTCGCGGCCAGCAAGGCGGCGGAGGTGCCGGTGATGCGCTTGGTGGGCGTTGGGCCCATCGGTGCGTGATGGAACCCGGCAAATCCGGCTAGACCGAGGAGACCGGTGGCAGGCGTTCTAGAGGTCTAAAAACGCCGTTGGAGTTGCCTCGGAAGGCTGGTCCTCTCCGGGTCAGCTGGGGGGAACTCTGCCGGGCCTCATCCGCCCGCTCGGTCAAGCGGCGGAAGTGGGCAGGGCGAACTCTTCTTCTTCTTCGGCGGTTGCGCCTTGCTCGTCGGTTTCCAGAGGAGCAAAGCGTTCGCTGTTGAAGCCCAACTCGCCATTCAGACCGGTCTTCAAACCCGGGTCGCGCGGGTTGAGGATCTCCTCCAACAACAAGCCGATCTCGCCGTCTTTCTTGCCGGACTCATGCCGGTAGTAGCTGCCTCGTCCGATGTACATGCCCCGGACCGTGTAGACCTGATCCTTCTTGGGGAGTTCTGCGAAGAGCACAGCGGCTTCGGGCGGGAAGTCGTCGTTGATGCACACCACTTTCTGACCTTTGGAAAACATACGGATAGACCATCGTCAGAGTGGGTCGCAGCCGGGGTCCAGGTCAATCTCGGGCGGCTTCTGGGGCTCTAACTGTCGAATGCCCGGAACGGGCTTTGACGTGGAGGTCTCCTTGGTCCACAAACCCAGCGCGTGACCATCGCCTCTCTGAGCGAACTCGAACAGTCGATCCGCAACGTGTCGGATTTCCCCAATCCGGGCATCCAATTCAAGGACATCACTCCGGTGCTGGCCGACGGTCGGTTGTTCGATTCGACCATCCACCATCTCCTGTCCGACATCCCCAAGGGTTCGGTGGACAAAATCGTCGGCATCGATGCCCGAGGATTCATCTTCGGTGCTGCCGCGGCCCATCGGCTCGGTGCGGGCTTCGTACCAGTCCGTAAGAAGGGGAAGCTTCCGTGGAAAACCCATGAGCAGAACTACGACTTGGAATACGGTTCCAGCACGGTAGCCGTGCATATCGATGCGGTGGCTCCGGGCGAGAGGATCCTGCTGGTCGATGACCTTCTGGCCACGGGCGGCACCGCGGGAGCAGCACTCCAGTTGTTAAGCCGCTTGGGGGCCAAGATCGTCGGCGTCCGCTTCGTGATCGAACTGGGCTTTCTGGGCGGGCGTGAGCGTCTGGGGGATTTTGATGTCCGCTCGTTGATTACCTACTGAGCCGGACCGATCCCATTGGATCATTCCGGCTAAGCGGGCCCGTTTTTTGGAAGATGGGGCTGCTGGGCGGCTGCGGGGGAACCTTCAGCCGGTGTGCCTGAGAGAGCGTTCTCGCGACCCCAGCGACTGGCCAGGGCACCACACACGATGAGTTGCAGCGGGTGGTAGAGGAGCACGGGCAGGAGGATGAGCCCCAACCCCGGGTGCGCTCCGAAGATGATCTTTGCCATGGGAACCCCCGAGGCGAGGGTCTTCTGGGGGGCGCAGCACCGCGCCGCAATCAGGTCCGGCCGCGTCAACGACAAGGCTCTGGCCAGCGCTTCGGTCAACAGCAAGGCCAACCCGAAGAGCAGCAGCACTCCGCCGGCCGCTGGCAGCAACACATTCAGGCCGTGTTGGGTCCAGAGGCGTTGCTTCACCGAGTTGCAGAACGCGGCGTACACGATGAAGAGGACGATGGCGCTCGAGAGGTTCCCAAGCCGCTTCTTGTTGCGGTCAGCCCAGGTGGCACACGGGGGGCGCAACACCTGTCCAAGCACCAATGGGATGAGCAGCAGGGTCACGATTTCCACGATCACCGGCCCCAAGGGCTGTTGCTGGCCGCTGGCCTTCATCAACCATGCCACCCAGAGCGGTGTGACGAAAACCCCGAGCAGACTGGAGAGGACCGCATTGAAGAGCGCCCCCACGGTGTTGCCTCCGGCCATGCCGGTCAGGATCACCGAGGTGGTGATGGTGGAGGGCAACACCGCCAGATATAGGAATCCGAGGCGGAGGTCTGGAGCCAGCCAGCCCCCGGCGAGGCGATCGAGGACGATGCCCATCACGGGAAACACTAGAAAGGTAAAGGATTGCACCAACAGGTGCAGGCGCCACTGGGACAAACCCTTGCGCAGCGCGGTGGATGGGAGAGTCAGTCCTTGGATCAGAAAAATCAGCGCCACACCCGCCTTGGTGCTGATGGAGGTCTTGAGCGGACCGTCGGCGGAGCCCAGATCGGGGAACACCCAGGCCAAGGACACTGCGATGGGAAGACTGAGGGCGAACCAATTGCGGAGGAAGAAGGGCGGCATGATTCGAGTCGTTGGCGTTGGGTTGTCGCCGCCCCACTCCTCCGCCCCTCAGCGGTCTTTGGCAAGTCTGACCTGCCGAAATCATTTAGGGAATCCCGTGTCAGGAAAGCCTGCCGAGGCAGGGCTATGTGGCTCCGGCGTGCGCCAGCCCGAAATCCGGCCTGAAATCCGGCCCGATATTTGGCGGTAATCAGGCCGTGGTCAGTGCGGCACGGGGATCGTTGCCGGCGCCGATCTTCTCCAGGAAGTAGTCGTACCCGCCGGCGTAGGGCAGTACCCGGCCGTTGTTCACGTGCAACACCTTGGTGGCCAGGCGACGGATGAAGTGCACGTCGTGGGAAATGAAGAGCAGTGTGCCCTCGTAGCGCTCCAGCGCCATGGTGAGGGATTCCACCGTCGTGATGTCGAGGTGCGTGGTGGGCTCGTCCATCAGCAGCAAGTTGGGCGGATCGACCAGGAACTTGATGAGGTTGAGCCGACTCTTCTCGCCGCCGCTCAGGACCGTGGTCGGCTTGTAAATCTCCTCCTTGCGGAACATGAATGAACCCAGGACGGCCCGGGCTTCGTCCTCGCGGAGCGCTGGCGCGCTGGCCAGCACCTCCTCAACGACGTTCTTGTTGGGGTCGAGGCTGTCGGCCCGATGCTGGCTGAAGTAGCCGAGTTTGGCATTGTGACCCAGGTTGCGGATACCTTCCTGCGCTTCCACGACGCCGGCGATGATCTTGAGCAACGTGGACTTGCCGGCTCCGTTGGGGCCGACCAGCACCGTCCGCTCGCCGCGTTCGACGGTCAGATCGAGCCCTGAATACACCACGTTCTTGCCGTAGGCCATGTGGATGCCTTCGAGGGAAATGGCCCGCTGCCCGCCACGGGGGGGCGTGGGAATCTGGATGCGGAAGGGCTTTCTAGGGGGCGTGGGTTTCTCGATCAGCTCCATCCGCTCGATTTGCTTGAGCTTGGACATCGCCTGCGAGGCCTTCGAGGCCACGGAGCGGAATCGATCCGCGAACTCCTGGAGGGCCTGGATTTCCTTCTGCTGGTTCTTGTACGCCGCGCTCTGCTGCTCGTAGCGATCTTCCCGCTGCTGGAGATAATCCGAATAATTACCCGTATAACCGATGAGCTTGCGATCGGCGATCTCATGCACCTGGGTGATGATTTCGTCCATGAACTGGCGGTCGTGGGAAATGAGCAGGACCGCTCCGGGATAATGGGAGAGGTACTCCTGCAGCCAGAGCAGTGAGAGCAGGTCGAGGTGGTTGGTCGGTTCGTCGAGGAGCAAGAGGTCAGGCTCCATGACCAACAGTCGCGCGAGGTGGGCCCGCATGACCCAGCCACCGCTCATTTCTTTGGCGAAGCGATCGAAGTCGGTCTCTTTGTAGCCCAGACCCTTGAGCATTTTCTTGGCCTTGGCCTCGACCTGAGGATCGTTGAGCGCATCGAACTTGGCGTGGGTCTCCATGTACTCCGGGCTGTCCACGGAGCCAGCGGCCTCCAGTTCCTTGAGACGCTTTTCGAGGCGGGGCAGTTCGCCGGCCCTTCCGGTGGCGACCTCGAGCACGGTCTCCTCGCCCACGGCTTCGCCTTCCTGGGGCAAGAAGCCCACCATGGTCCAAGGGTCGCGCTCGACCGTGCCCTCATCGGGCGTCCGGCGGCCGAGGATGATGGAGAAGAGCGTGGATTTTCCGGCGCCGTTGGGACCGACCAACGCCACCCGATCCCCATAGTTGACCTGGAGCGAGGCGTTTTCGAACAGGATCCGTCCGGCGACGGACATCTTCAATTGACCGATGGAAAGCATTGTCTCAGGAGTGGGTGACGCGGCGCTTCAGAGAGCTCGTGTAGGGATCAGAAGGAAAGTGTCTCCACCGGATACCCGCCGCCGCACCACTGCCGAGGTTCACGGTGGAGCGGCCTCGGGTCAACCTTGGTGAATAAATTGGTCCATTCTTGGCCAGGATCTGGGGAGGTTTTGGGCTGGCGGCCAGGCAGACGCCTCCGTGGATCCATCGGGACATTGGTTCATCGGGCGTCTTGCCGATTGAACCGCGGGCGGACTACGGTGTCGGACACGCAATGGGCGACTTCCAACCCCAACCTCCGGTTTCTGAACTCCCCAACGCGGGGCGTCGCGGCGTGGCTCCATGAGTTCTTGGTGGTCCAAATCCATTCAGGGCGTGATGCGCCGGATTTCCGGATCCGACGGTGCGGGGGCCACGGCGTCTTCCTCGGGCCCCGCCGAGTCCGAGTCCGAGGTTTCCCCAGAATTGCTGCGGAAGGTCCGACAGATCGAGATCCGTACGCGCCGACTGGTCGCCGAGACGCTAGCCGGGCAATACCACTCGGCTTTCAAGGGGCAGGGGATGGACTTCGACGAAGTTCGCGAATACCAACCCGGTGACGAGGTTCGGACCATCGACTGGAATGTCACCGCACGGATGAACCATCCGTTTGTGAAGAAATTCCGGGAAGAGCGGGAACTGACGGTGATGTTGGTGGTGGATCTTAGCGGTTCGGGTCGCTTCGGATCGGGGCAGCAGTCCAAACGAGCCCTGATGGCGGAGCTGGCTGCGGTCCTGGCCTTTTCGGCCATCCGCAACCAAGACAAGGTGGGCTTGCTGCTTTTCACGGAGACGGTCGAAAAATTCGTGCCGCCGGCTAAAGGGCGTCGCCACGTGCTGCGGGTGGTCCGTGACGTCCTCTTCTTCAAGCCGGAGTTCGCCGGCACCAACACCAATGGGGCCCTCGATTTTCTGAACAAGGTATTGCCGCACCGTGCGGTGGTGATCGTGATTTCCGACTTTCTGGGTGAGACCAACCCGGGGCGGGCCGCCATGAGGGCTCACCTCAGACGCAAGGTGCTGCACTCCGAGACCCTCGGCCGCCTCTCGCAAAACACGCTCAACCAGGTGGGCCGCCGGCACGATGTCATCGCGCTCCAGGTGGGCGATCCGCGCGAACAGTCCTTGCCCGATGTGGGCCGCCTGCTGCTTCAGGATGCCGAAACGGGCGAGGTGGTGGAAATCAACACCTCGGATGTCCGGCGTCGAGAGGCCTTTGAGACTCGGGCCAAGAAGGCGCAAAAGGAATTGGACCGACTTTTCCGCGGCGCGCGGGTCGATCACCTCAAGATCCTCACGCCCGCGACCGGTGTCCCAGAGGATGCCTACATGGGTGAACTGGTGGCGTTCTTCGAGGGGCGTCAGAAACGGAGGCGTCGATGAGGTTGTTTGAAGGTCTCATTCCAGCACTCATGATGACTGTCCTTTCGGTATCGGGAGCAGTCACCAACCGGGCCACCCAAGGGAGCTCGGCCCGTCCGGTCCTTCCAGCCCAACCGGCTGGGGCCGCTGCTGGGGGCATCCAAGACATTCGCGGTCCGATCGAGATCCTCAAGGTGACGCCGTGGTTCCAACGCGTGCTGTTAATCCTGGGGGTGCTGGCTGTCTTGGGGGGGATCTGGTGGGCATTGCGACGTCGGACGCGCCAGCAAGCCGAGTTCCGGGAATCCGCCGCGGCCCGGGCTCGGGCCCGACTGTCCGAGTCCTGGGCCTGGGTCGAGCAGCCCGAGCGCTTCTGCACCCGCCTCTCGGAGGTGGTCCGGGTGTACCTTGAAGAGCGTTTCGGCCTGAAGGCTCCCGACCAGACCACCGAGGAGTTCCTCGCCAGCCTACCCCAAAGCTCCGCGCTGGATGCGGCGCTCAAACCCTTGATCGAGGATTTTTTGACCCAATGCGATTGGGTGAAGTTCGCCCAAGGTGATCCGGGGCGAACCCAATGCGAACGGTTGCACCAGATGGCATCCCGCCTCATCGATGAGACCGGCGTGGAATTGCCCTCGCACAAGCGGGTCGACAAACGGAAAGGGGAGGCGTGAACTTTCGCTTCGAGTCACCGTGGTGGTTCTTGGCTCTTGGGGCGCTGCCGCTGCTGGAGTGGTACCGCCGGCGCACGGCCCGGGAGGCGGTCTTTGTCTATTCCAGCCTCACCTTGGTGAAGGGCATCCTCCAGATGAACCGAACCCTCGCCAGCCGAGTCCTTTTGGCGGCCCGCTGGCTGGGCTTGGTGCTGCTCATTGTCGGCATGGCCCGCCCCCAATGGGCCGTGGGCAAGGCTCCCCGCAAGGCCAGTGGCATCGACATTGCCGTGGCGCTTGATTTGTCGGGGTCCATGCTGAGTGAAGACTTTGAATTGCAGGGAGAGCGCGTCGACCGGGTCACCGTGGCCAAGGACACCCTCAAGGCGTTCATCGAAAACCGTCCGAATGACCGGATCGGTCTGGCCGTGTTTTCTTCGAACGCCTACATCGCCGCGCCCCCCACCCTCGACCACGACTTCCTGCGCCGGCATATCGATCGCATGGAGGTGCTGGGAGAGCAGGGGACGGCCATCGGTGCGGGGTTGAGCGCTGCGGTCAACCGCTTGCGCGATCTGAAGTCCAAGAGCCGGATCGTGATCTTGCTCACTGACGGGCAGAACAATGCCGGGAACGTCCCGCCGCTCACCGCCGCCGAGGCGGCCCAATCGCTGGGAGTCAAGGTGTACACCATCGGCGTGGGCATCCGTGGCAATGCGCCAATGCCAGTGGGCCGCGACGCCTTCGGTCGCAAGGTCTACCGGCAGGTGGCGGTGGATATCGATGAAGACACACTGACGCGGATTGCGGAGCGGACCGGAGGCAAATATTTTCGTGCAGACAGCACCAAGACGTTGCGCTCGATTTATGAGGAGATCGACCGATTGGAAAAGACCGAGGTCGAAACCCACCAGAATGTCCTCTACGCCGAGTGGATGATGTGGTGCGTCGCGCCGGGGGCAGCCCTCTTGCTCCTGGAGTTGATTGTCGGCAACACCGTCTGGCGCAGGCTTCCTTGATTTTACCGACCCAGCGAACATCGAATGGACTTTGCGGAACCCCAGTGGATGCAGTTGGCAGCGGTGCTCACGCCGCTCGTGGGCCTTTTCCTGGCCTGGGCCTGGCGTCGTCGGCAGTCGGCGTTGCGCTTGTTCATCCGTTCCCGGTTGATGAACGAGTTGACCGTGGGACTTTCCCGCCGCCGCCAGTTGGTGAAGGCCGTTTTGTGGGCCTCGGGCTTGGCCTGCGTCTTGTTCGCTCTCGGACGTCCACTATGGGGTTACGGAGAGGCGATGGCGCAGGCGACCGGGCGAGACATCGTGGTCTGCGTGGACGTGTCGCGGTCGATGATGGCGACGGATGCGGCCCCGAGTCGTTTGGCTCGGGCCAAGCTCGCGTGCTACGACTTGCTGTCGGTGGCCACGTCAGACCGCATCGGCCTGGTGGCCTTCGCCGGATCGGCGTTTCTCCAGTGCCCGCTTGCCTTGGACGGCGAAGCCTTCCGCCAGAACGTGGCCGCTCTCGACACCGACATCATCCCGGAACAGGGCACGGCTCTGGCGGCTGCTCTCGACGAGGCGGTTCAAGCCTTCAGCACCGATTCCGGAACCCGCAAGGCGGTCATCCTGATCACCGACGGTGAAGACCACGAAGACTTGGCTGAGGCGGCGGCCCGGCGCTTATCCACGGCCGGGATTCATCTCTTCACGGTGGGCGTAGGCACTCCGCGGGGGGAACTGCTCAAGACGAGCGATCCGTATGGCAATGCGATTTTCCTCAAGGATGAGGATGGAAACCCGGTCAAATCCCTGCTGAACGAACCGCTGCTGCAACGCCTGTCCGAGGCGGCCCATGGGTTTTATCTGCCGCTGCAGTCGTCCCGGACCATGGCCACGCTGTACGAACGCGGCATTGCCCCCATGGAGGCGGTGCGCTTCTCGTCGACTACTGTGCGCTCACGAATTGAACGATTTCAGTGGCCGCTGGGTCTGGGGATCATGCTGCTGTTGGCCGAGTTGTTGTTGCCAGGAGCCTCCAAGGCGGCGGGTCGTCTGCCGCAGGGTTCAGTGATCCAGGCGGGGGCCGTGGCCGCGGTGGCCTTCCTGCTGGTCGGCCTGCCAACGACGGCCTGGGCGGCGTCGGATGATGCGCTGGAGCGTTATCGGAAGGGAGAGTTTGCCGCTTCCCGCCAAGAGTACGAACGGCTTGCGCAGGAAAACCCCGATGATTTCCGCCTCCGCTTCAATGCGGGCGCGGCCGCTTACCGCATGGATGATTTTGAAAGCGCAGCGGGGTTGTTTGAGCAGGTGCTGCGATCGCCCGACCTCGAACTGCAACAGCAGGGTTGGTATAATTTGGGGAATTCCCGCTACCGCGCGGGTGAGGCCGAGCAAGATCCGGACAAGAAGCGCGAACAATGGCAACAGGCGCTTTCCAGCTACACCGCCGCTCTCAAGCTCAATCCCGGGGACCCGTTGGCCCAGGCCAATTACCAGGCTGTTAAGCAGGCTATCGAGACCATGCCTCAGCCGCCGCCTCAGCAGGGAGGCGACAAGAAAAACAATCCCAACAAGGATTCGAAGCAGGAGAAGCAGGATCAGAAGCAGGATTCCAAGGACAGGTCCTCTTCAGATTCTCAGGATTCCCAGTCGGGACAAAAGGACGGGCAGAAGAACGGCAAGGATTCCAAGAAGAACCCCAATTCCCCTCCAGGAGATCCCTCGAAACAGCAGCAACCGTCGCAGGACAAAAATCAGGACTCAGGAGCGGGACAAGGAAAGAAATCCGATCCGCAGGAGGGGGCTCAATCCCAGGGCCAGCAGGGTGACCAGGCCGGCAAGAAGCCCGGAGAGGGCCGTCAGGGCAAACCCTCGGCCGCTGGGGCCAAGCCGGGACAGGCTTCGGGGGATCGTCGTGGAGAAGCGGGCGAAGGTGCCGAAGCCGGGGAACCCGACAAGGATGCCCGACAGGGGGAGTTGATGACGATCCGTGAGGCCGAAAAGGTTCTGGATGGCCAGAAAGGATCCGAGAAGGCCCTGATTTTCCGGAGGCGAGGAACCGGTGATCTGGGTGAAGGTTCCGGCAAGTCGGCCAGGAGGAAGGCCTGGTGAACATGGGCTTTTGGTTTCGATGCCTTGGGGCGAGTCTGCTGATTCTCCTGAGGGTGGCGGCAGCCTCGGCGACGGCTTCGTTCGATCGAGGCATCGCCGAGTCCGGGGAGACCGTCCGCTTCAATGTCACCCTCGAGGGTGAACAACCCACCGAGGTGCCCCGGTTGCCCAACTTGTCGTTAGTCCAGACGATCCAGTATCTGGGGCCCCGTCAAATGACCCAGATCGTCAACGGGGTTTCTTCGTTCCAGGTGGTCTTCCAGTTTCAATTGCAAACCCGTGGGGAAGGCGAGTTGACCATGCCTGCACTGACGGTGACCACCCGTAGCGGTGCCTTGCAGACGACGGCAGTCAGTTGTCGGATCACCCCCAAGGAGCCCAAAGTCCAGGGTGTCTCGCTGAAGCTCGTGACCCCACGCGACGAATGCTTCGTGGGCGAAACGCTCCCCTACGACCTGCAGCTTTACTCGTCGGTGAATCTCAACCAAATCGCCCCGCCGAAGATGAGCTTCGACGGATTTGTGACCGGTCAGGAAGTCCCGCCGTCCAACACGCAGACCGTCCGGGACGGCCAGGCCTTCATTGTGCTGAGTTATCGACAGACCGCCACACCCACCAAGGAAGGCCTGTTGTCGCTGGGGCCGGCCACGCAGGAGTATGTCCTGGAGGTCAATCGCGCACGTCGCTCTCGCAGTCTGCTCGATGACTTTTTTGGCGGTGGCGCCGAACTGGAACGGGGCACGGCCGAAGCTCCGGCGCGACAAATCCGGGTGAAGCCCTTGCCGGCCGAAGGGCGTCCGGCGGGCTTCTCCGGCGCGATCGGCCGATTCTCGGTGCGGACCTCCGTTTCGCGGACCAACGTCGCCGCCGGGGAGGCCATCACGGTGAAGTGGTCGGTGTATGGGCGCGGCAGCTTCAATTCGGTCTCGTCTCCCCGATTGTCTCCGGTCGACGGACTCAAGACCTACCCGGGCACCAATGGCTTTGCCTCGGAAGATCCGCTGGGGCTTGCGGGAACCAAGACTTTTGAGTCGATGGTCATTCTCGAGTCCCCATCGATCAAGGTCCTGACCTTTGAACCCTATTCGTTCTTTGACCCCGACACGGGGCGCTATTTCACGGTAACACCCCGTCCCATCGCGGTGACGGTCCGGCCCGAGTTGGGAGCGAGGGTCTCGACTCCAGCCCAGACGGCGTCCGCCGAGGCCCCAACCTCTCGATTTCCGGATCGCCGCGAAGAGTTGATGTCGCTGTCCTTGCGGGGCGGGCGGCGCGTCCCGGCCGAGCCTCCATGGGCACGGCAGCCACTCTGGTTGATCCTCGCCGTGTTGCCGCTCCTCGGACTCGGTTCTCTCGAGGGATGGCGTCGGTGGCGCGAGATTCAGCAGCGTCGTTTCCAACCGACCCATGATTCCCGGATGCGGGAGGCGGCACGATCCCATCACTCCACCCTGCGGGCCGCGGCCCAAGGCGGGCGGTCCGAGGAGTTCTTTGCCGCATTGGATGCGCTGCTGCGCGTTCGGTGTGCGGTGATCTTGGGTCTGCCCTCCGGCGATGCGGTCACTTCCCAGGTCATCGATGAGGGTTTGGTGCCGAAGGGCCTCGATGCCGGGTCTGCCGAGGCCCTGCGAGGGCTCTTCGCCGCGGTGGATGCCGCCAAGTTTGCCCCCGCCGCCGAGTCTGCCGAGTTATCCCTGTTGCTGGCACAGGCCGATGCGGCCCTGGAGGCGCTTCAAGCCTTGGAAGGAGGATTCCGATGACCCGTATCCAATCCTGGAACCGAGTGTGGGAGGTGTGTCAGGGATGGATTCTGGCGATCCTGTTGATGGGTTCTGCTTGGGCGGCCTCCGACTTTGACCAGGCCCGCAAAGCCTATGAACAAGGCGACCAAGAGGCGGCTGTGGCCGGATTCGAGCGGGCTCTTCAGGGGGCACCCGGCGGGGTGGGGGTGCTCTACAATCTGGGCAATGCACGGTTTCGACAGGGAGAGATGGGGAGGGCCTTGGCGGCCTGGCGGCAGGCGCAATGGATTACCCCGAGGGATCCCGCGTTGCGCCACAATCTGGACCTGATACGCCGCCGATTGAGCCAGGCGGAGCCTCCGTTCTGGAAGCAATGGCTGCTGCTGTTGACCCTCGATGAATGGGCGGTTGTTGCGGGCGTCCTGGTCTGGGTTTGGTCCAGTTGGCAAATCTTCATCCGCATCAAGCCCCGGTTGGCGGACTCCGGTTCCGGTGTCCGATGGCTTCTGGGTAGCGTCGCCGCCGTGGCTCTGGGGGGATGGGTGACCGCGTGGATTCTTGTGCAACAAGGCCCCAATGCAGCCATTGCGGGCAAGGAAGTGCCGGCTCGGTTTGGGCCCTTGGAGGAATCGGATATCGCCGTGAATTTCGCCGATGGCACCGAGGTTCGGGTGGAGCAATACCGCAATGGATGGGTCCGGGTGAGCGATGCCGAAGGGCGGGGCGGTTGGATTCCGGGACTGCAAGTCGCCCGGTACCACCCGCGCATTCCGTGATTTCCGGAGCGCTGGACCGAGGCGGTGGATGTCGGCGGTTGGCGCTTTTTTTCGCGGTTGTTGGGACCAGAGCTTGAACCCCTTCGAAGCTTCGGGTTGATTGAGACATGCACTTCACCCGACCGCGCCAGTTCTCGTGGCGTTCCCTGGTGGCCGCGCTGGCCTTGGCCTCCGTGCCCATCCATGCCGAAACCTCTTGGATCTGGGCCGATGGCCCCGACAGCAAGTCTGCGGCGAACCTCCGCAAATCCTTCGAAGTGGCCGGCCCGCTCAAGGAAGCCGTGCTGGTGGTCACCTGCGACAATGGCGCGAAGGTGTATTTGGACGGTGAACTGGTGGTCACGAACCCGGATTGGAGCGAGCCCTCCAAGGTCAACCTGACCCGCAAACTCAAGGCCGGACGGCATGAACTCCGGGCCGAGTGCAAGAACGAGGGGGATGTCGCCGGCTTCGTGGCCCGCCTGACCCTCAAGGACAACGACGGCAAGCAGACCGTCATCGAGAGCGACAAAACCTGGGAGGCCTCGGTGACCGGCAAGTCCGACTGGAAGCCGGCCAAGGTGCTCGCCAAGTACGGGGGTGCGCCCTGGGGCGATGCCTTGGCGGGTGCGGCGGCTCCGGGCAAGCCGGCTGCGGCGCCGGTGATCACGCCGGACGCCATTCAGGTTCTGCCCGGATTCCGGGCTGAGTTGGTTTACGCGGTGCCCAAATCCCAACAGGGATCTTGGGTGAGCATGACCGTGGATCCCAAGGGCCGTTTGGTGGCCTGCGATCAGGGAGGCGGACTGTACCGCCTGACCTTGGCGGCTCCGGGTTCGTCCGCTCCGGCGACCATCGAGAAGCTCAAGAACGCCGTCGGCGGTGCGCACGGTTTGTTGCACGCCTTTGGCAGCTTGTACGTGATGGTCAATGAGCAGGGCGGTCGCCAGGGACTTTGGCGTTTGCGCGACACCGACGGTGATGACCAGTACGACGAGGAGAAGATGCTCCGTCGCATCGACGGCGGTGGTGAGCACGGTCCGCACGGCATCGTCCTCTCGCCCGATGGCAAGTCCCTCTACGTCGCCTGTGGCAACCACACCAAGCTGCCCGAGCACATGGAGTTGTCCCGTGCGGCGCGCGCCTGGGATGAAGATCAGGTCGTCACCCGCCTTTGGGACGCCAATGGCCATGCCCGCGGCATCCTTGCGCCGGGCGGCTACATTTGCAAAACCGACCCCGACGGCAAATCCTTTGAGCTGATCAGCTACGGATACCGCAATGAGTACGACATCGCCTTCAACGCCGTTGGTGATTTGTTCACCTACGACTCCGACATGGAGTGGGATGCCGGTAGCCCGTGGTACCGCCCCACACGCGTCTCGATGGCCACCAGCGGCAGCGACATGGGTTGGCGTTCCGGTGCCGGCAAATGGCCCACTTACTATCCCGATAGCCTGCCAGCGCTCGTCGACATCGGCCCTGGTTCGCCCACAGGTGTGACGTCTGGGCGGGGCGCCAAGTTCCCGGCGCGCTACCAAAATGCCATCTTCGCCAACGACTGGACCTACGGAACCATGTACGCCATCCACCTCACCCCGGAGGGCGCAGGCTACAAGGCCGTGAAGGAAGAATTCGTCAGCGGCCGTCCGCTGCCGCTCACCGATGTTGTCATCCATCCCAAGGATGGCGCGATGTACTTCGCCATCGGCGGCCGTGGCACCGAGTCAGCCGTTTATCGGGTGACTTATGTGGGCAAGGACAGCACCGCTCCGGCCCCGGCTCCGAAACTGAGTGCAGCGGCCAAGCTTCGGCGCGAATTGGAACAACTCCACCTCGAAGGCACGGGCTCCGAAGCCGTGGCCAAGGCGTGGAAGAGCCTTGCACACGAGGACCGCTTTGTCCGCTACGCCGCCCGCGTCGCCATCGAGCGTCGTCCGGTGTCCGAATGGGCTGACCGCGTCCTGACCGAGACCCGTCCTTGGGCTTCGATCGAAGGCGCTGTGGCTCTGGCCCGCATGGGCAAGCCCGAGCACCGCGACCGGTTGCTGGCCTTCCTCAACAAGCTCGATTTGAGCAAGCTGGATGAACCGGCCAAGTTGGCCGTGGTCCGTGCCTATCAGTTGACGCTGATTCGGCAGGGCAACCCCGAGGGCGATGCCTATCAGGCCACCCACAAGCGGCTGGATGCCCTGTATCCGTCCGGCAGTCGCTCTCTCAACCGCGAACTCGTGGGAGCCTTGGTGCGCTTGGGTTCTCCGACGGTCGTGGCCAAGAGCGTGCCGCTGATGCTCACCGCCAACGACTCCGACCTGCGCTACGCCAGCGATGCCCTGTTGGATCGCAATCGCGGATATGCCAGCGCTTTTGCGCAAGCGGCCACCAGCCGTCCGAACCAGGAGCAAATCGCCTACGCCTACTTGTTACGCGAGGCCAAGGTGGGATGGACTCCGGCCCTCCGGAAGTCGTTCTTCAGCTGGTTCCCGCGCACCGCACCGTGGCAGGGCGGCAACAGTTTCCGTGGCTTCATCGAGAACATCCGCAAGGACGCCTTGTCCACCGTTGCCGATGCCTCCGAGCGGAAGTCGTACGAGGAACTCTCCACCCGTCGGGCGAGTGGCGGTGATCCCACCTATGCCGCGCCGAAAGGACCCGGCAAGGCCTACACGGTTGAGCAGGGGTTGGCTCTGGCTTCGGGTGGCATCAAGGGCCGCAGCTTTGAGAACGGCAAGGCCATGTACAATTCGGTCGGTTGCGCCGCCTGCCACCGCTTCGATGGGGCCGGTGGTGGCGTGGGTCCCGATTTGTCGGGTGTCGCCTCCCGCTACACCTTGCGGGACTTGCTCGAGAACATCGTCGAGCCATCGAAGGTCATTTCCGACCAGTACGGCTCGGAAGAGGTTCAGTTGAACGACGGTTCCTCGCTGGTGGGCCGTGCGTATGTCGAAAACGGCAAGCTCGTGGTGACCGCCGATCCTCGTAATCCGGAGGAGTTCACCGTGGTGGCACTCAATCAGGTCAAGAGCCGCAAGCCTTACCCGGTGTCCCTGATGCCGGCAGGGATGATCAATTCGCTCAACCAGGATGAGTTGCTCGATTTGATTGCCTACCTGCAATCCGGCGGCAATCCCCAGAACAAGGCCTTCGCCAAGTAATTGGGCCCTGGGGAAGTCCCCGCAAATTCGAAAGACGGGGGTGATGGCCAGGGCTGTCACCCCCGTTTTGCTTTCCTGGGACACTGCGATTTTGGCAAGGCATGGCCACAGATTCCCATCGCCTGCATTGAAGAGGACTCCACACTCGTCGTCGTGATCTCCATGGCTTCCATTCCGTGGCTTGGGCGTGCGCTGTGCATCGGACTGATGACCGGAGTCGGGTTGCGTGCCGTCGACATCGATTTCGCCCGGGACATCCAACCCATCCTTTCGGAGAACTGCTACCAATGCCACGGTCCCTCGACGACTGGTCGCAAGGGTGGGCTTCGGTTGGATCTTCAGGAAGGAGCCCTCGGTGCCGGCAAGAGCGGCAAGGTGGCCATCGTGCCGGGCAAATCCGAACAAAGTGAAATCATTCGTCGCCTCGGCAGCAGTGACGCGGACGAGGTGATGCCTCCTCCGGACACGGGAAAGAAGCTAACGGCCGATCAGGTGCGTCTGCTCAAACGCTGGATCAACGAAGGTGGGCGGTGGGGAAAGCATTGGTCCTTTGTTCCACCGGCGCTACCACCTGTTCCCAAACCCAAAAACTGGAAGAGCGGCAATCCGATCGACGCCTTCGTTCTGGCTCAACTAGGTGCTGGAAAACGATTGGCGCCGCCGGCTGAGCCGGGACGTCTCATGCGTCGACTGTCCCTGGATCTGACGGGTCTGCCTCCGACTCCTCAGGAAATCGTGGCCTACGAGGGCCGTCCCACTTCCGAACACTACCTTCAGGAGGTGGATCGATTGATGGGTTCCCCGCGATATGGCGAGCGCATGGCCAGCGAGTGGCTCGATTTGGCCCGGTTCGCCGACACCCATGGATTTCAGTCCGATCGGTACCGTCCGGTGTGGCCGTGGCGGGATTGGGTGATTGGTGCGTTCAACCGGCACCTGCCGTTCGATCGATTCGTGCAATGGCAGTTGGCGGGAGACCTCCTGCCCAACCCCACCCAAGAGCAGCGCTTGGCGACCACCTTCAATCGACTGCACCTCCAAAACGAAGAGGGCGGCATCGTCGAAGAGGAGTATCGTGTGGCCTACAATGTCGATCGCGTGAACACCTTCGGCACGGCCTTCCTGGGCATGACCTTCGAGTGTTCCCGCTGCCACGACCACAAGTACGACCCCATCTCCCAGAAGGAGTACTACCAACTCTTCGCCTTCTTTCAGAACATCGATGAGTCGGGGCAGAGCGTATATTTCGGAGACATCATGCCGGTGCCGACGCTGCTTCTGAGCACGCCGGAGCAGGATGCCAAGCTCAAGGATCTCCAGGCGCGACTGAAAACCCAGGAGGCTCGGCTTCGGGAGGTGGGTGAAGCCGGGAAGTCGGCCTTTGAAGACTGGCGCTCCAAGGCGTCGGTGAAGGTTCCCGCAGTCACGGGGGCCGTGGCGCATTTCTCCTTCGATTCGATGGTTTCCAATGCGTTCCCGAGTTCGGTGGGCAACCATAAGGCGCAGCCCTTCGAGGGCCCCCAATCGGTTCCGGGCCGGTTGGGACAAGCCTTGTCGCTCAGTGGTGAAAATGGCGTTTCCATGCCGGGCATCGGGCACTTTTCCCGGGCCGATCCGTTTTCCATCAGCCTTTGGATTCGTCCGGCCATGCATGTGCCCCGACAAACCGTGATCCATCACAGCTCGGCCTGGATGGATGCCGGCAGTCGCGGGTATGAGATCTTGCTCGAAGACGGGCAGATCGCCGTGGGGTTGCATCACATGTGGCCCGGCAACGCCTTGAAGGTAAAGACCCGACAGAAGGCCCCGATCGGGGGTTGGACTCACGTGTGCTTCGCCTACGACGGCTCCAGTCGGGCTGTCGGTTTGGAGGTGTATCTGGATGGTCGGAAGGCTGAAGTCGAAGTGATCCGGGATCACCTTTGGAAAGACATCACTTATGGGCAGCCGAACCTGACCATCGGTCAGCGCATGCGGGATTTTGGTTTCAAGGAAGGGCAGGTGGACGAGGTTCAGGTCTTCGATCGGACGTTGTCTCCGTGGGAAGCGGCGGTACTGGCGGGTCGTGAAGTGCCTTCCGATGAAGCCTCGCATTTTCGTCACTTCCTGCTCACCCAGCATCAACCCCATCGGGAAGCGGCAGAGTCGCTTTTGAAAGTCCGTCGGGAGGAGAACGCGCTGGTGACCTCGATTCCGGACATCATGGTCATGGAGGAAATGTCGACCCCGAAGCCGGCTCATGTCCTGCGGCGCGGTGCCTACGATCAACTCGGGGAAGCGGTGACCATGGAAACCCCGGCTGCGATCGGGCGGCTTCCGGCCGGCGCCCCACGCAATCGCTTGGGCCTGTCCCAATGGCTGCTCGATCCCTCCCATCCGCTGATGGGGCGCGTCACGGTCAATCGGGTTTGGCAGCAGTTCTTCGGCAAAGGTCTGGTGGAGACTTCCGACAATTTCGGACTGCAGGGAGCTTCTCCAACCCATCGGGAGTTGCTGGATTGGTTGGCAGTGACCTTTGTGCGGGGTGACGAGTCGCTGGGGATCCGGCCATGGAATCTTCAGGATCTCCAACGCCTGATCGTCACCTCCGACACCTATCGCCAGACTTCGAATGTGAAGCCGAAGGAAGGGTCGACCGATCCCGACAATCGGATGCTGGCCCGGGGTCCGGCGCGGCGGCTTTCCGCGGAGATGCTGCGGGATCAGGCGCTGATGGTCAGCGGGTTGATGGTGGACAAGATCGGTGGGCCGAGCGTGAAGCCGTACCATCCCGACGGGTTGTGGGAGATGACCATGGGCGGCGGGCACTACCAGATGGGCAAGGGCGACGATTTGTATCGGCGCAGCCTTTACACCTACTGGAAGCGCACCGTGCCGCCTCCCTCCATGATGACGCTCGACGCGGCTGATCGCAGCTACTGCGTCGTGCGTCGGCAGGCCACCAGTACGCCACTGCAGGCCTTGGTTCTCTTGAATGATCCTCAGATGGTTGAAGCCTCCCGCCATGTGGCCGGGCGGATGCTCCGCGAAGGGGGCGTGGGGTCGGAGCAGCGGGTCCGGTATGCCTTTGCGTTGGTGACCGGTCGCCGGCCCTCGAAGGATGAGGTGTCGGTGATGATGCGCCTGCTCGACGAGCAGGTGGCTCATTTCCAGAAAGACATCGCTGCGGCCGAACGTCTCCTGAAAGTGGGCGAAAAACCCGTCTTGGGAGAGCATCCGCCGGCCCAGTTGGCGGCGGCGACCGTCTTGGCTCAGCTGCTCTTCAACCATGATGAAGCCGTGATGCGCCGATGAAGGCTCGGAAACACAACTCCCACCGTTCTGAACTCCAATCACCATGAACTGCTCTCAAGTTGATTTCCGCATGAACCGCCGCGATTTCTTCGGTCGCTTTGGTCTGGGCCTGGGAGGAGCGGCCCTTGGTGGCCTGATGGCTGGTGAAGCCCGAGCCGGAGCGGCTGGACCTTTTTCTGGCATCTTGCCGGCCGGTCACATGGCGCCCAAGGCCAAGCGGGTGATCTACCTCTTCATGAGCGGCGGTCCGTCGCAGTTGGAGACCTTCGACTACAAGCCCGAGTTGGTGAAGCGGACCGGCGAGGATCTTCCGGCCAGTGTGCGCATGGGGCAGCGCCTGACCGGGATGTCGGCCCAGCAGGCGACGCTGCCGATGGCGGGGTCGGTCTTCAAATTCGGCCGTCACGGCCAGGCTGGGACGTGGATCAGCGAGTTGCTGCCCTGGACTGCCAAGGTCGCCGACGACTTGTGCGTCATCCGTTCGCTGCACACCGAGGCCATCAATCATGATCCGGCTATCACTTTCTTTCAGACCGGGTCCCAGATCGCAGGTCGGCCGAGTTTCGGTTCCTGGCTCAGCTACGGGTTGGGTTCGGCCAATCAGAATCTTCCGGCCTTCGTGGTTCTGATTTCCAAGGACCGCATCGACCAACCGTTGTACTCGCGCCTTTGGGGCAATGGGTTTTTGCCGAGCCAGCATCAAGGCGTGTTGTTCCGATCGGGGAAGGATCCGGTGCTGTACCTCCAAAATCCCGACGGGGTCTCCGGGGAGAGCCGGCGCCGGTTGCTCGACCGTTGGGCTGAGATGGAGCATTTGCAGTTCCGGGACCTGGGCGATCCGGAGATCAACGCCCGGGTGGCCCAGTACGAAATGGCCTTTCGCATGCAGACCAGCGTGCCCGATGTGATGAACTTGTCGGGCGAGCCGGAGAGTGTCTTTGAACTCTACGGGCCGGAGGCGAAGAACCCGGGAACCTTCGCGGCGAACTGCTTGTTGGCGCGGCGTCTGGCCGAGCGCGATGTGCGGTTCATCCAGCTTTATCATCCGGGCTGGGATCAGCATGGAGGCCTGCCTGGTGGCATCCGGCGGCAGTGCGGCGACGTCGATCGCGCCTCCTATGCGCTGATCACCGATCTCAAGCAGCGAGGTATGTTGGATGACACTCTGGTGATCTGGGGCGGCGAGTTCGGGCGAACCAACTATTCGCAAGGCAAGCTCACGGCCACCGACTACGGGCGGGATCATCACCCCCGGTGTTTCTCGGTGTGGATGGCGGGCGGTGGCATCCGCGGTGGCATGAACTACGGCCAGACCGATGATTTCGGCTACAACGTCGCCGAGAACCCGGTGCATGTGCACGACCTCCAGGCCACGGCACTCCATCAATTGGGCATCCATCACGAGCGGTTGACCTTCCGCTTTCAGGGACGTGACTACCGTCTCACCGATGTGCATGGCAATGTGATCCAACCGATCGTGAGCTGAGATGGGTGGGGCGGAGTGACTGAGCCCGTCGGAGCGAGCTGGTTGGATTGCCAACGGCGCTGGCATGGATCGGCGTGGGCTGTCTTGCCGTAGCAACGTCGATCATCCGCTTAACACCCCCCCCGCGACTGCGTCCCATGTGCCGCTGCCGCAATCGCAGCAACAGTTTTTCGGCTACCTTCCAGTTCATCCCCTACCGACAACTCAATCCCATAGGGTGTCAAAAGTTTTGAGGCTACAGGTCCTGAGCAAAAAGGCGGAAAACGGCTTGCCTGAGAGGGAGTTTCGACCGATGAAGAGCGCGGCTTTTTGATCTTTAAAGTTTTCCCTGCCCGGTGCGTGTATCGAGACAGTGTCCCTCGACCTAATTCCTAATACGGGAGCATCAAAGCGGTTTTAAGTGCAACAAAGCCATGCCTCCTTAACAGGAAGGCGGCGAAGCACCCGCTGCTCCCACCTGGTTCCTTCGGTAAGAAGGGGCCCGTCTCCAACGGCCATGGTGGGGTTTTTTTCAGGCGGTGATGTGGGCACTGATTCCTCAAGGACATCGGCCTGCATCGCCGCCATTTTTATTTCGAAGGCACAGGTATTGCACCTTCGGGGGAGTTACGGGCGTTTCAGGGTGAAGGTGCCGCTGTCGAATCGGCTATCGTAGGAAGCGTTGAAATCATCCGGCTGAATGACTCCCGACGTTTTGATTTTCACACCGAAGACTCGTTTGGAGCCAGTGAACCGGAATGTGTTGCCCTCTCGAGAGCCCTCAATGGGAGTTTGGAAGGAGCCGGAGCGTTTGCCCCATCCTGCATGAAAATAGGCGGAGAAGTCGTTGGAACCTTTTGCGATCAGAACCGCTTGCAGCGGGCCACCGTGGCCGTTGTTCGTGTTTTGCCAGGTGCCGATCCAGCGTCCGGACACCCCGTCAGCGCTGATCGATGGAGCGGCGTTCCATCGGGATTCAAAGGAGCTGCATCCGCACAGAGAGAGAGCCAGGGCCAGCACCGTTCCCAAAGACCAAGATTTCATGGCGCAATACAAACGCCGCCACCCGTCGGATGACAAGCGGCGGCGATGATTTCCAGGATCTTTAGGGACGCCCTGAGTTGTATCCCGGATGTTTCGGCGGAACGGATGCACCGAGTTGGGTGGGGATCCGTCGCTGGGTGGTGAGCGGGATATTGGGTGTCGTCGGCTATTTCACCCGAGCTAACAACCAGCTCTGGAGTTCGGCGATCGGAATGCGTTCCTGTTTGCCGTCATCGCGATGGCGCACGGTCACCGTGTTGAGGAGCTCCGGCTTTTCGCCCAGTGTGTCGAAGTCGATGGTGACGCAGAACGGGGTTCCGGCTTCGTCCTGGCGGGCGTAGCGGCGACCAATTGCACCTGCGTCGTCGTAGAAGCACATCATCTGTCCTCGCAGTGTCTGGAACACCTCGCGGGCCTTGGCCACCAATTCCGGTTTGTTCTTCAGGAGAGGGAAAATTCCCACCTTCACCGGCGCCACCCGGGGGTGGAATTTCATGACCGTGCGGGTTTCGCTCTTGCCCTTATCGTCGGTGGAGGTCGTTTCCTGGAAGGCGTTGGAAATCAGCGCGAGGATGAGTCGATCGACGCCCGCGGAGGGTTCGATCACATGGGGTATGTACTGACCCTTGCCGAGACCCTCGGCGTCTTCCTTGGCATCCAGTTCGGCTTTTTCCTGAGGCACACCGGACTTCGTCAGGTACTTCAGGCGGGCGGCGAAATAACGTCCCGCCAGTTCGGATTGTTTTTCGGGAGGCAACTTGCCCCAAGCCGTGCGCAGTTCTTCATCGAACACCCCCATCAACTTGCCGGAGTGCCGTTCGTGTTGGCTCAAGTCGAAGTCGCTTCGGGCCGCAATCCCCTCCAACTCATCGCCCTTCACCTCACCGGATTCATCGCGTTTGCTGAATGGGAACTTGTAGAGGATATCTGTGCAGGCTCGGGCGTAGTGCGCCAATTCCTCCGGAGTTTGGTGGTGGAATCCCAACGAATCGCGTGATAGACCGATTCCCTCATAGAAGCGGACCCGTTCCTCCACCCAATACCGGTGCCAAGCCTGCCAGCCCCAATTGGGCTGAGGCTCACCCGGATGGCCTGATTCCGCCACGGTGGCCACGCAGCCGTGGATAGCCTCGATGGCTTCGTCGGGCTTGATGAAGAATTCCAGCTCCATCTGTTCAAACTCTCTTGAGCGGAAGATGAAATTCCGCGGAGTCACCTCATTTCGGAACGCCTTGCCGATTTGGCCGATACCAAACGGAACCTTCTGTCGTGAGGTTTCATGAACATTTTTGAACTGAGCAAAGATCGCCTGAGCCGTTTCTGGGCGAAGGTAAGCGATATTCTCATCCGATTGGATGGGGCCCACGTAAGTTTGCAGCATCAAGTTGAACGGTCGTGGGTCGGTCAGTAGCGCCCCGTTCTCCGGATTGTATCGCGTCGTGTTCTCCGCCTTCTCAGTTCGTTCCCCGGAGAGAGTTGGCTGCGTGATCCCTCGTGAAGAGTAGAACTGGCCAGCCACATTCCGGGCGCTTTCCGGAGGTTTTCCCGCGGGCAAAAGGACAGAAAAAGGCTCGATACTTTCCTTGCCCGTAGAGGCGTCCTTCGCCCCTGAATAGTGGTAGACTTGGCCTGACTGCGGCTCAATTTGATCCGACCGGAAGCGTTTTTTCGTCAGCAAGCAATCGCACATTGGATCGCTGAACGTGTCCACGTGTCCTGAAGCTTTCCAGATTTGTGGAGCCATGATGATGGTGGCCTCCAAGCCCACCACATCGTCCCGAAGGCGGGTCATCGAGGTCCACCAGAGTTCCTTCACATTCCGTTTCAACTCAGCCCCTAGCGGCCCGAAGTCCCAGAAACCATTGATACCCCCGTAGATTTCCGACGACTGGAAAATAAAGCCCCGTCGTTTACACAAGCTGACGATTTTCTCCATCAGCGGATTTTCTTTCGCTTCGGCCATAAAACTCTTCTGACTGTCGGCCACTCTAACATCGGGTGTCAACGATCTAAACAAAGTGACAGGTTCAAAGTTATTGACTGGGATGGGTTGGTGATTAGCTTTGGCAAATGAGGTTGGCGCGGATCAAGGGGCAGGCTGGGAATGCAGCGGTGTACCATTGCATTTCGCGGACGGTGGGAGGGGAGAATCTCTTGAATGAGGTGTGTCGGGAGAAGATGTC
>Ga0247843_1001995_pt1 | contig 38838 bp, 38 predicted proteins | sample LaCruzMarch2017__FD_192420 | JGI IMG/M metagenome (GOLD analysis project Ga0247843, IMG submission 192420) | Freshwater microbial communities from meromictic Lake La Cruz, Castile-La Mancha, Spain - LaCruzMarch2017_8m | ecosystem: Environmental > Aquatic > Freshwater > Lake | place: Spain...
CCGCGCTGCTGCGTCACGAGGATCTGGTCGCACGCATACTGGATGCAGTCGTGCAGGCCTGTCTGCCCCTAGGCGTCCCTGTGACGCTTAAAACTCGCACCGGGTGGGACCGGGAACACCGCAACGCCCTACGTATCGCCAAACTCGCCGAAAACGCTGGCATTGCGGCGCTCACCTTGCACGGTCGCACGCGCGCGGACCTCTATCTAGGTCAAGCCGAATACGACACGATTCGGGAGGTGAAAGCGAGCTTGACGATTCCTGTGGTCGCCAATGGAGATATCGATAGTCCCGCTAAAGCCCGCGAGGTCTTGGCCTACACGGGGGCGGATGCCGTCATGATCGGCCGCGCCGCACAAGGTCGGCCTTGGATTTTTAGAGAAGTGGATCATTTTCTAAAGACAGGTGAGACTCTGGCACCTCCGACTTGGCTTGAAATGCGCGACTTATTGCTTGCGCACCTCTCGGATCATTATCAGTTTTATGGTGAATTACCGGGTGTTCGCACCGCGCGCAAGCATATCGGCTGGTATGTCAGCGGCCTGCCATCGGGTAAACAATTTTCCGACCAGATCAACACGATCGAGAGCACGTATGCGCAATTCGAAGCGGTGAATCAATGGTTTACGCTTCAACATACAATTTCGCCAGACATCCCTGCGGCAACCTGCGACAATCAAGGTCTAAGCACAGACCATCTTTACGCGGCTTAAATCTGCACGCATGGTGAACGATGAAAAAAAATAATATCCTCGAAGAGTCCGTCCGCTTGAGTCTTGAGCAATATTTCAGCGACCTCGGCGACACCGACCCGAGCGATCTTTATGACATGGTGATTCTCTGCGCCGAGCGCCCCTTGCTCGAGGTTGCCATGGAACGCGCGCATCAGAACCAGTCAAAAGCCGCCTTGATGTTGGGCATGACGCGCAACACACTCCGTAAAAAACTTATTTTCCATAAACTTATCCCTCAAGATTAACCAAGCAATGAATATTCAAACTGCCCTGCTCTCCGTCTCCGATAAAACCGGTATCGTCGATTTCGCCACTGCGCTCGCTGCGCGTGGCGTCCGTTTACTTTCGACAGGTGGAACGGCAAAATTACTCGCCGAATCTGGACTCGCGGTCACCGAAGTCGCTCAGCACACCGGCTCCCCTGAAATCCTCGATGGTCGTGTCAAAACCTTGCATCCAAAGATTCATGGCGGCCTCTTGGCACGTCGTGACAGCGCCGAGCACCTCAAAACGATCGAACAACACGGTATTGACCGGATTGATTTGTTGGTCGTCAACCTGTATCCGTTTCGCCAAGCCGTCTCGAATCTCAATTGTTCTTTTGAAGATGCAGTCGAAAACATCGATATCGGTGGCCCCGCCATGTTGCGTGCTGCCGCCAAAAACCATGGCACTGAACAAGGTGGCGTAACTGTTGTCATCGACCCTGCTGACTATGCCGCGGTGCTGACTGAAATGGATCAGACCGGCGGCACCTCCTACGGCCTGCGCTTACAACTCGCGACCAAGGTGTATGCACATACCTCTGCCTACGACGGTGCGATCGCCAACTACCTGAGCAGCCTCAACGTCGCCGAACCCGCCCAGCAGACAGCCCCAGCGCGCAACACTTGGCCTAATATCTTGACGCTGCAGGTCTACCAAAAACAAGTCCTGCGCTACGGTGAAAACGCACAGCAGCGCTCGGCGTTTTACGTTGATCCTTATTGCCCAGCCGGGCTGCTCTCGAACTTTGTGCAACTGCAAGGCAAGGAACTCTCCTATAACAACATCGCCGATTCCGATGCGGCCTGGGACTGCGTTCGTCATTTCGACGCGCCTGCATGCGTGATCGTCAAACATGCCAACCCATGCGGCGTCGCTACGGCCGGCAAGGCCCTAGACGCTTACCTTAAAGCGTTCAAGACAGACCCGACCTCTGCGTTCGGCGGCATTATCGCGTTTAACCGCACGGTTGATCTCGCAACCGCTCAGGCTGTCAGTGGGCAGTTTGTCGAGGTCCTGCTCGCCCCCGCTTACGATCAAGATGCCCTGGCTTTACTCACGAGCAAAAAGAACGTGCGTGTGCTGCAGGTGCCTATGGGTGACGGCCAGAACGACATCGATATCAAACGCATTGGCGGCGGCTGGCTGGTCCAAACGCCAGACTGCGAAACCGTCAAGGCCGAAGATCTGCGCGTCGTCACTCGTAAGCAGCCGACAGCCGAACAAATGGGCGATCTGCTGTTCGCCTGGAAAGTCGCCAAATTCGTCAAATCAAACGCGATCGTCTTTTGTGGCGACAGCATGACGCTAGGCGTGGGTGCAGGCCAGATGAGCCGTATCGACTCAGCCCGTATCGCCTCGATCAAAGCAGAAAACGCCGGCCTGACGCTCCAGGGTTCGGCCGTCGCGTCGGATGCGTTCTTTCCCTTCCGTGACGGACTCGATGTCGTCATTGACGCGGGCGCGAGCTGCGTCATTCAGCCGGGCGGCAGCATGCGTGACGATGAGGTCATCGCAGCGGCCAACGAGCGCGACATTGTGATGGTGCTGACAGGCATGCGACACTTCCGTCATTAAAGGAGCAAGCGAAATGCGCATACTTGGTGTCGATCCGGGACTTCGCCGAACAGGTTTTGGCGTGATCGACGTCAAGGGCGCAACGCTCACCTATGTCGCGAGTGGCACGATTATTGTGCCCACCGACATCACCTTGCCGCTGCGGCTCAAAGTTATTTTGGATAATCTTCGACAGGTGGTCCAAGACACTCAACCAGATGTCGCGGCCCTTGAAATCGTTTTTATGAATACCAATCCGGCGAGCACCCTGCTGCTGGGCCAAGCCCGCGGCGCGGCTTTATGCGCCCTGGCGGATCGCAATCTAGCCGTGCATGAGTACACAGCCCTACAAATCAAGAAATCTGTCGTGGGAGCAGGTCGTGCCGCCAAAGAGCAAGTGCAAATGATGGTTCAACGCCTACTGATGCTTGATGGCGTTCCTGCCGCCGACTCTGCAGACGCGCTCGCCTGTGCGATTTGTCATGCGCACATCGCACCGCTGACAGAGAAACTCGGACAAATGAACTATCAGACGCGCACTTCGCGTGGTCGCTCGCGTCTGCGCGCGGGTAGATTGCTAGGCTAGCTTCCAAAGGACTCAGAATGATAGGTCGACTTACGGGTACGCTGTATGACAAGACACCTCCACGCATCGGTCTCGATGTGCAAGGTGTCGGCTACGAAATCGACGTTTCGATGACCACGTTTTATGCACTTCCGGAGATCGGCGCGCAGGTGACGTTGCTCACACACCTGACCGTCAGAGAAGATGCACATATTTTGTTTGGCTTTTCCTCCGCGCAAGAGCGTGCCACTTTTCGTGAACTTGTCAAAGTCAGCGGCATAGGCGCGCGCACAGCGTTGGCCGTTTTATCGGGTATGTCCGTCGAAGAACTCTCACAAGCCATCACCTTGCAAGATCCCGCCCGACTGATGCGCGTACCGGGTATCGGCAAAAAAACAGCTGAACGGTTGTTGCTCGAGATGAAAGGCAAACTCGGCGCCGATCTTGGGCATAGCCTTAGCACCAATGCCGCCGCGGGCTTTAACACCCAAACCGATGTCATGCACGCGTTGACCGCCCTCGGTTACTCCGAACGCGAGTCCTTAGCTGCAGTCAAAGGCCTGCCCGAAGGCCTCAATATCTCGGATGCGATTCGTCAGGCACTCAAAGGACTATCAAAATGACCTATATCGACGAAAGCTTGAGTCAAATTGCTTAATCAATGCGCGCGCCTGAAAGTCGCACGGCCTCAGACCAGTTTTTAACCTCTGAAGCAATCACTTTTTGAAAGGCTTCGGGCGAACTATTGTTCACCTCGCCACCCATGTCTCGCAGCCGCTGCATCATCGCGGGTTCTGCCACAATTTTCTGAATATCCGCAGAGATTTTTTGACGCAAGGCATCATTCATCGTACCCGGGCCATAAATACCAAACCATGTTGCGGCCGTGAAATCAGGGACGCCTGCTTCGGTCATCGTAGGCACATTAGGGATCGCTGCCACACGCTGAGAATGCGCGAGAGCAATTGGCTTGAGCTTGCCAGAATTGATATAGGGCAGCGCTGCCGACAACGTCACGAAAGCGACCTGAACTTGGCCACCGATCAAATCAGTGAGCATCGGTGTGTCACCCTTGTAGGGCACATGCGTCAAAGGCGTACCGGTTTTGGACTTGAATAGCTCCCCTGCGAGGTGCTGCGGTGTGCCATTGCCAGTCGAGGCCATGGTCAGTCCATTTTTTTGCGCCTTGGCATAGGTGATCAATTCAGACAGCGAGTTGACTGGCAAACTAGGGTTGGCCACCATCACCAAGGGAATCGTCGAAATCAACGTGATCGGTACGAAGTCCTTGATTGGGTCGTATTTCAACTTGCCATACAGACTCGCACTAATCGTATGGGCCGCTGTGGTGATGTAGAGGGTATAGCCATCCCCTGGAGCGCGAGCCACGGATTCAGCGGCGACCGTTGTCCCTGCTCCTGCGCGATTGGTCACGACCACTTGTTGTTTCCACTGAGCTGGTAGTTTTTCAGCGACCATGCGTCCAATCACATCCGTCGCGCCACCGGCAGGGTAAGGCACCACCAATGTCACCGTTTTTTCCGGAAAGCTCTGAGCTATCGCGGCGGCAGAAAAACAAGCTGCCAGCGTCAGGGCAGCTCGCATAAGGAACTTATTGATGCTCATTTTCACAGGACTTCTCCTTTTAGCTTTGGGTCTCGCGCCATGCCAACAAACGGGTCACACCTTCGCGCATTTCTACCAGGGGTTTCCAACCAATGACTTCGCCCGCCTTATCATGCGGAATATGGAAGGCGCCGCCAGAGGTCAGACGAACCTTGCCCGGCGGATCCGGACGCACCTCTGGCTTGAGATCGCTCTTGCAATACTCAAGTACCAACGTCACCAACTCACCCGTCGTGATGGGCGCAGGACCTGACACGTTGACCGCCACATCAGTCGCTGAACTTTGCAGTGCGGCGAGGTTGGCCCGCGCAACGTCCGAGACGTGCACAAAATGCTTGGTGTCCGTGCCATCACCCGGCAATACGGGTGCCTGACCTTTGCGCACAAGATCGTAGGTTTCCATAATGTAAAGAGAGTTCGCAGCCCGATAATGCTGGCGTTCTCCGTAGACCGTGGAGTAACGCAGCACAACATAGTCCTGGCCAAAGGTCTGGTGATAATGACGACACAGTTGCTCGCCCATGATTTTCGAGGCGCCGTAAAGAATTGCCGCCGGTGGGGCACCCACGGAATGAAATGGAATCTCCTCGGACAAGGCGCCCTTGATGCCAGCCCCATAGCCATACACAGCGTTCGAAGAGGCGAAAATGATTTTCTTGACCTTGTTGACACGGCACGCTTCGAGCATGTTTTGCGCGCCTCGGATATTAACATCGACCGCTTGCCATGGCGTTTGTGAAAAACCCAAGGTCATATAGGCCGCCAAATGAACCACGCCATCCACGCCCTCGGTCGCCATCAGCAAGTCTGGCAAGCGCATCAAATCCGCACGCACGATCTTGATGCGCGGATTGTCTTGCAAATGTTTGATCGCCTCCATCGAACCGAAGGAGAAATTATCCAACAGCAAAACCTCGCGCGCGCCTTCTTTGAGCAAGAGGTCGGCGGTATGCGAGCCCACAAGGCTCGCGGCGCCTGCAATCAAAATACGGGAATCTTTGATGTTTAGAGCTTGACCTTTTTTTATCGTTGTCATGATGGATGAACTTAGGCGGTTGGTTTCAAATAAACAGGGGCGATCGACTCCAACGCCGTGGGGACGATACCGAGCAAGGGGTTGATCGGTGCGATGGAGGTATTGTCGACGGTCAATGAAGCAAGGTTGTCGCGCGACATCAGGGGCTCGCCGGGTAAACATTCAAAAAAGAAAGCCTGCAGGCGTCCGATCGACAGAGGCAAAGCGATCACTGTGCGAGGATGACCGCTCCAGCGCGCAGCGAGCTCGACTAACTCGCCCAAGGTATACACACGAGGCCCAGCCAGATCAAAGGTCTGACCACACGCCCAGGGTTGGGACATTGCGTTGAGGATGGCATCGGCAACATCCATGACAAACACGGGTTGCATTTTGGCTTTCGCACCCGCAATCGGCAGCACAGGAAAGAATCGCGCCAAGCGCGCAAACATGTTCATAAACTGATCTTCGGGTCCAAAGACGACCGAAGGCCTGAAGATCGTGAAACCATCGTTATTGGCATTGGCATAGGCCGACTCAATGGCCTGCTCGCCAGCCGCTTTGGAGCGTAAATAGCCACTGGGTGCCAGGGCATCGGCGCCCAGCGCGCTCACATGAATGAAACGCTTGGTGCCATGCGTCAGGCAAACCTGTGCGATGCGTTTGGGCAATTGAACATGGGCACGATCAAAATCAGGACCATAGGGCTGTCCTGATCGACTATGCAAAATACCGACAAGATTGATCACCACATCGCAACCAGCCACCAGGCGATCCATCGTCGCATCGTCATGAATATCGGCCTGCATGACCGTCACAGTCGGATGCACCAAGAGCGCACGACCATGTTGATACTGACGCGTTGGCACATGTACCACATGGCCTTGGGCGACCAGACGACCGACGATTTGTCGACCCAGAAAACCCGCACCACCCATTACCAGAACACGCATCGCTTTACTCCAAGAAAAAAAACTTAAACTTGCGTCAAAAAGCCTGCATAAGCCTGCAAGTCTACATTACCACCGCTAATGATCACGCCGACGCGCGCACCCTTTTCAACGGGCAAGACGCCCTGTAGCAGCGCCGCAGCGCCCAAGCATCCAGTTGGCTCAACCACAATCTTCATACGCTCCGCAAAGAAACGCATCGTCGAGAGCAATTGGGGATCTGTCACGGTCAAAATATCGGTGACGCGCTGCTTGATGACCCCAAACGTCAACTGGCCTAGATAGAGCGTGAGGGCCCCGTCAGCAATGGAGCGAGGTGGATCAATATGCACCACCTCACCTTTACGTAAAGACTGCTGGCCGTCATTGCCCGCCTCGGGTTCGACGCCAAAAACCTTGCACTGAGGACTCAGTGCGGATGCCGACAACGCGCTACCTGAAAGCAGGCCACCACCACCCAAACACACCAGCAAGTAATCAAGCTCGCCAACATCTTCGAACAGTTCTTTCGCAGCGGTGCCTTGTCCTGATATGACATGGAAATGGTCATACGGAGGGATCAGCGCCATCCCCGTCTTTTTTTGCATCTCGCGGGCGATGTCATCGCGACTTTCTTTGTAACGGTCGTAACTCACCACCGTGGCGCCATAGCCTTGGGTGGCCGCTTTTTTAGCCGCCGGGGCGTCGTGCGGCATGATAATGGTCGTCGCCACGCCGAGTAATTTGCCCGCGAGCGCGATCGCTTGTGCATGATTACCCGAAGAAAATGTCAACACACCGGCGCGACGCTGCTCTGGAGAGAGATTGGCAATCGAGTTGTAGGCGCCTCGAAACTTGAAGGCCCCAGTTCGCTGAAAATTGTCACATTTAAAAAATACCTGCGCGCCCGTCATCCGGTCCGCAGTTGCCGAGGTCATCACGGGTGTGCGGTGGGCAACACCTTTGAGCGTCTCGGACGCACGCACTACATCTTCATAGGTTGGTAACACAATCGACATTGCTTTCCTCTCATTCACAGATCTTGGATGCTGGATAGTGTACGATTGTCTGAGCCACATTGTGTGGTTTGCACCCCTTTAGGACCAATTTTTACATTCATGGCGATACAGTCGGATTCCCTGAGTTCCCGTACCGAAGCCTCGCGTCTCGTGACGCCTCAGGCCACGACACCCAATGAGGAAACCATCGAGCGTGCGTTGCGCCCGCGAGCCCTCGAGGAATATGTCGGCCAACAGCGCGTGCGCGAACAACTGCAGATTTTTATTGCTGCTGCGCGTAATCGCCAAGAGTCCCTGGATCATGTCTTGCTCTTTGGTCCACCCGGACTTGGTAAAACGACGCTGGCGCACATCATCGCCCATGAAATGGGCGTCAATATGCGCCAAACCTCGGGGCCGGTGCTTGAGCGCCCGGGCGACTTGGCGGCGTTATTGACCAACCTCGAGCGCAACGATGTGTTGTTTATCGACGAGATCCATCGTCTATCGTCTGTTGTCGAAGAAATTTTGTATCCCGCACTTGAAGACTTCCAAATCGATATCCTCATTGGCGAGGGACCTGCCGCGCGTAGCGTCAAGCTTGATCTTCAGCCCTTTACCCTTGTGGGTGCCACGACACGCGCCGGCATGCTCACCAACCCCTTACGCGATCGTTTTGGCATTGTGTCGCGTTTGGAGTTTTACACGCCCGAAGAGCTTACGCGTATCGCCACTCGCAGCGCGGGTTTATTGCAAGTTCCCATCACGCCAGAAGGTGCCTCTGAGGTTGCCCGACGTTCGCGTGGTACGCCTCGTATTGCCAACCGCTTGTTGCGCCGTGTGCGCGACTATGCGCAGGTCAAAGCCAAAGGCACGATCGATGCGACCGTCGCCAATGCTGCGTTAGCCATGCTTGAGGTTGATCCACAGGGTCTTGATTTGATGGACCGTAAGTTGCTTGAGGCGATCGTGCACAAATTCGATGGCGGGCCAGTCGGTGTCGATAGTCTGGCGGCTGCGATTGGCGAAGAGCGCGACACCATCGAGGACGTCATCGAACCCTATTTAATCCAACATGGCTACTTGCAGCGTACGCCGCGGGGACGGATGGCAACGCAAACAACGTGGCGACATCTTGGTTTGACGCCCCCCAAGGCACCTCCTAGTGATGGGCCTTTGTTCGCCGAGTAGCTGACTGCACTTTCCTCAGCGCTCGGTATGCTCTTCGATACATGCCAAAATCGAGTCGCCATAAGACTCGAGCTTGCGAACTCCCACCCCATTGACATGCCCCAGAGACTCCAGGCTATCTGGGCGGGCCATCGCAATCTCGCGCAGCGTGGCATCATGAAAGATGACATATGCCGGCACGCCATGACTGCGCGCGATCTCTGCGCGCCATTGACGCAAAGCTTGGAAAATCTCCTGCGCCTCCCTTGGCAAGTCAGGCTGTAAAGTCTTGGATTTGGGCGTGCTCGCGAGTGCGGCGCGCTCTGCTTCACGACGAAGCATCAGTGCGCGCTCACCTTTGAGTACCGTACGACTTTCTTCGGTCAGCGCAAGGGTCCCATAACCCTCCTGATCTACCACCAACAAACCATGCGCCAGCAATTGTCTCAAGACACTGCGCCAAGCCTGATCGGAAAGATCCTGTCCAATGCCGAATACCGTGAGTTTTTCGTGTTCATGTTCAAGCACACGCGGTGTGGCTTTTCCGCGCAAGATATCAATCAGGTGGCCCGCGCCGTAACGCTGGCCACGCTCTTTCATCAACCGATAAATCGCTGACAACATTTTTTGCGCGGCGACCGTCCCATCCCACGCCTCGGGCGGTTGCAAGCAGTTATCACAGTTACCGCAAGGCTCGATACGTTGACCAAAATACTGAAGCAAACGTTGCCTGCGGCAGGCGATCGCCTCGCACATCGCCAACATGGCGTCGAGTTGCGCGCCCAAGCGACGCCTAAAGGCCTCGTCGCCCGCAGACTCGTCGATCATGCGGCGCTGCTGTACAACGTCTTGCAAGCCGTAGGCCAGCCATGCTGTGGCAGGCAAGCCGTCACGGCCCGCGCGTCCGGTTTCTTGGTAATAGCCCTCAAGCGACTTGGGCATATCAATATGGGCCACAAAACGCACATCGGGTTTATCGATCCCCATCCCAAAGGCGATTGTCGCCACCATCACGATGCCGTCTTCGCGCAAAAATCTTGACTGGTTTTGTGCCCGGACTTGCGCACCCAGGCCGGCGTGGTAAGGCAAGGCCTCGATCCCGTTCGCACACAAAAATGCCGCCGTTTCTTCGACTTTGTTGCGGGACAAGCAATAGATAATCCCGGCATCACCCGCATGCTCTTGCTTGAGAAGCAGCAAAAGCTGTTTTCGAACGTCTTGCTTTTCAACAATGTTGTAGCGGATGTTGGGACGGTCAAAGCTGGCGACAAAGTGACGTGCGTCGTCCAGCGACAGGCGTTGGGCGATTTCACGTTGCGTGACATCGGTTGCAGTGGCGGTCAACGCGATCCGAGGCACCTCAGGCCAATGTTCGTGCAGCATGGACAAACCCAGATACTCGGGACGGAAATCGTGCCCCCATTGCGACACGCAGTGCGCCTCATCAATAGCGAACAGAGCAATCTTGCCTCTCTCGAGCAGCTGGATACACCGCTCGGTCAATAAGCGCTCTGGTGCGACATACAGCAGATCGAGCTGTCCGTTCAAGAACGCTTGCTCGACGTCTTTGGTGTCTTGCCAATCTTGGGTCGAATTCAGAAACGCGGCGCGTACTCCGAGTTCGGTCAGCGCATCCACCTGATCTTGCATCAGGGCGATGAGTGGGGAAATCACGATACCAGTACCCGATCGCACCAGTGCGGGCACCTGATAACACAAGGACTTGCCACCGCCAGTCGGCATCAGTACTAAGGCATCGCCGCCCTGAATCACATGTTCGACGATCGCGTGCTGGTCGCCGCGAAACGATTCATAGCCGAACACGCTCGCCAAGACCTCGGAGGCGTCCGTTTGACGGACGCTTTTCGACGCACTGAGAGAGAAAGATGGGTCTGACGCAAAAGCGCTTGGCTTAAGCATGCGGGGCTTTTATCAACAACATAACGGGATTGTAGAGGATGAAATTGAGAGTATTTTTCTCTCCACTCGGTTGTCTGGGGCGCCTCATGGCAAAATATGTCCTTATCGCTTGCTCTGGCCGCTCAAAAAACTTTGTATGACCTCTGAATCCAACGCTCCCGTTACGACTAATTTTCTGCGCAACATCATCGAGTCCGATCTCGCTTCCCAGCGCTTCGCGGGTAAGCGCTGGGTCGGCTACCCTGCTTCTGCGCAAGTCCAAGCCACGGGTGCCCTGGACTGTGCACGGATTCGCACGCGCTTTCCACCCGAACCCAATGGTTATCTGCACATTGGTCATGCTAAAAGTATTTGTCTGAATTTTGGTCTGGCGCGAGACTTTGGCGGCATTTGCCATTTGCGCTTTGACGACACCAACCCCGAAAAAGAAGAACAAGAGTATGTCGATGCCATTATTGACGCCGTCAAATGGCTCGGTTTTGACTGGAATGCGGGTGGCAAAGAGCATCTCTATTTCGCCAGCAGCTATTTCGAGGATATGTATGCTTTTGCCGAGGCATTGATCGAGGCGGGTCACGCCTATGTTGACGAGCAAAGTCCCGAGGAAATGCGCGCCATGCGTGGCACCCTGACCGAGCCCGGTCAAAACTCACCTTTCCGTGGTCGCTCCGCAGCCGATTCGCTGCGTTTGCTGCGCGAGATGCGCGACGGCAAACATCCGGACGGCAGCATGGCCTTGCGCGCACGGATTGATATGGCCTCCCCGAATATCAACATGCGCGACCCCGTGCTCTATCGCATTCGCCATGCCGCACATCACCGCACGGGCACCCAATGGTGCATCTATCCGATGTATGCGTATGCGCACCCGATCGAAGATGCACTCGAGGGCATTACCCACAGTATTTGTACGCTCGAGTTTGAAGACCAGCGTCCGTTTTACGACTGGACACTCAACCGTCTACAAGAACTGGGCAAGTTCTCTTTTCCTTTACCGCATCAGTATGAGTTTGCCCGTCTCAATGTGAGCTATATCGTGACCAGCAAGCGCAAACTGTTGCAACTGGTCAAAGAAGGTCACGTCAAGGGCTGGGACGATCCGCGCATGCCCACCTTGGCGGGCTTACGCCGTCGAGGCTACACTGCGGCGGCCTTGCGTCTTTTTTGCGAGCGCACGGGAGTCTCTAAGTCCAATTCGCGCATTGACTATAGCTTGCTGGATCAAGCCTTAAGAGAGGTTCAAGACCCTTTGGCGCCACGCTCGGTGGCGATTTTGGACCCTCTGAAGCTGGTGATCACCAATTTTCCCGAAGGTCATGCCGAGCCCTGCCATGCGCCTCGTAATCCTCACGATCCCGAAGCGGGGCAACGCGAGTTTCCACTGACCCGTGAGGTCTGGATCGAGCGCGAAGATTTTGCAGAGATTCCTCCTAAAAAGTACTTTAGGCTATTTCCAGGAAACTCTGTTCGCTTGAAATACGGCTATGTTGTGACGTGCACGGGTTGTGTCAAAGACGCACAGGGCAACATCATTGAGGTGCACGCCGAGTACAACCCGGATACCAAAAGTGGCACCCCTGGCTCCGACGCTGTCAAGGTCAAGGGCAACGTCACCTGGATCAGTTGTGCAACCGCGGTTCCCGCCGAAATTCGCCTCTATGACCGCTTGTTCTCCGAGCCTTTCCCCGATGCAGGCGATCGTGAGTTTCTGGACTTTCTCAATCCCTTATCAGTTCAGTCAGTGCAAGCTTGGCTTGAGCCGGGTACATCCCTCAAGCCCGGTATTGTTTCTCAATTCGAACGTTTGGGATATTTTGTCATCGACGCTCTGGATTCGACGCTCCAACGCCCTGTGTTCAATCGCGTCACAACCCTCAAAGACACCTGGGCGAGCGCCAGCTAGGTAAGGTATGATTCTCGCCAATGACGACCGAACTCTCCCCCTTGGAATTTAAAAGCGCCACACTGTACGCAATCCGTGTGGTGCTTCAGCATGCCGACAACAAAGAACTCATCAAAGCGCTCAAAAAACGCATGGCAGATGCCGGCGCTTTTTATGAGAATGAGCCTGTCGTCATTGATGCGACCCGACTAGACGAAGCAATCGACTGGGTCCCGCTCCTAGATGCTTTTAAAAAGCATAAGCTCCCAGTGATCGGGGTGGTGGCCCAAGGGGAGAACTTGGCGCTGGCGCAAGCCTGTGGCCTCACGTCTGTTGACCTATCGGCGGCTCCTGCGCGCCATGCTTCGGACACACAGACGGCCGCCTCGGTGGCTGAGCCCGTCACCGCGAGCTTGCCAACACCCGAGGCCTCTGAAGACACCATTGAAGCCGCCCCCACGGCTGCACAAACCGTGACCCACAGTCCGGCAATCGCAAAAGACTCCGTATCGCTGGGCACGTCAGCCTCGTCGGCTGCACCCACGATGGTGATCAAAGGGCCTTTACGCTCCGGACAACGCGTTTACGCGCGCAACAGCGATTTAATCGTCATGGGTGTGGTCAGCCGAGGCGCCGAAGTGATCGCCGATGGCAATATCCATATTTACGGCCCCCTGCGCGGCAAAGCCATGGCGGGCGCGCGCGGTGATGTCGCCGCGCGGATTTTTACGACTGGTTTTGACGCCGAGCTTGTCGCCATCGCCGGTATCTATCGGGTCATTGACACCAAGCTTTCACCTGAACTGCATCAAAAACCTGTTGTGATTCAACTAGAAAAAGATGCACTTCTTATCAACGCCCTTGGGCAGTAAAATTAACTTTTCTATTTAAAGGTTTTCGCGTCATGACTCGAATTGTGGTGGTGACTTCAGGTAAGGGTGGCGTCGGTAAGACCACCACGAGCGCTAGCTTTTCTTCAGGATTGGCGATGCGTGGCCATAAAACAGCTGTGATCGATTTTGACGTCGGTCTGCGTAATCTTGACCTCATCATGGGGTGCGAGCGCCGCGTGGTGTATGACTTTGTCAACGTGATCCAGGGCGAAGCCACACTCAACCAGGCGTTGATCAAGGATAAAAACCTTGAAAACCTGTTTATTTTGCCGGCCTCCCAGACGCGCGACAAAGATGCGTTGTCCCTCGAAGGCGTCGGCAAGGTCATCAACGATCTCAAAGAGATGGGCTTTGAATACATCGTCTGCGACTCGCCAGCCGGTATTGAAACGGGCGCCTTGCTCGCCGCCTACTTTGCCGATGATGCGTTAGTCGTGACCAATCCTGAGGTCTCCTCTGTGCGCGACTCAGACCGTATTTTGGGTATTTTGGCCTCAAAGTCACGCCGCGCGATCGAAGCTGATGAGCCGATCAAAGAATATCTGTTACTGACGCGTTACAACCCAAAGCGCGTTGAAGACGGCGAGATGCTCTCACTCAAGGACATCGAGGATATTTTGCGAATCAAGCTGATCGGCGTGATTCCCGAGTCCGAGTCCGTGTTGCAAGCCTCCAACCAAGGCTTGCCCGCTATTCACATTGAAAAGAGTGATGTTTCCGAAGCGTATCGCGATGTCGTGTCACGTTACCTCGGCGAGGAAAAGCCCCTGCGTTTCGTCGATTACGAAAAGCCAGGCCTACTCAAGCGATTGTTCGGAGGTAAGTGATGTCATTTCTGTCTTTTTTGCTCGGCCAGAAAAAAACCTCCGCCAACGTCGCCAAAGAACGTTTGCAGATTATCCTGGCCCACGAACGCGTCGGCGGTGGCAACAATTCGCCAGATTACCTGCCAGCACTCCAAAAGGAATTGTTGGCAGTGATCTCGAAATATGTGCAGATCAACCCCGAGGACATCAAGGTCCAATTTGATCGTCAAGACAGTCTCGAAGTGCTTGAAGTCAAAATCGAGATGCCTCAGCGTTGATCATCTGATACTTTTATTCATCGCTTTTCATTCGTCATATCAAATCCTAGGGGTAAGTCCCTAGGATTTTTTTTCTGTTATTTTGAGTAGACCGGTTTATGCTAAACCATGGTCTACCTCATCCCCACTTCCGAAAATGTGTCATTGAACGACACCTCTCTCTCACGTTCTGCGGCGCGAGCAGAAACCCGTCACCGTCTGCTTAGAACGGGGGCTGAAATCCTCTGCGAGCAGAGCTTTGCCAGTATGGGTGTCGAATTTGTCCTGAAACGCGCGGGGTTATCCAAGGGCTCTTTCTATCACTTCTTTGCCTCCAAGGAACTGTTCGGGCTTGAAGTGATTCAGCACTATGCGGAGTTTTTTAATCGAAGGCTGGATCGAACACTCAAGTCTGACGGCACTCCTGCGCTTGAGCGACTGCGTCGTTATACAGAGGATGGTATGGAAGGAATGGCGCGCTTTGACTTCAAGCGGGGGTGCTTGATTGGAAATTTAATGCAAGAGCTTTCCGCAACACATCCTGCGTTCAGGAAAGCCATCACTGAGGTTTTACTTGGCTGGGAAAATCGCATCACTGACTGCCTTGAACAGGCTATTGCCGAGGGAGACCTACCGGACTCCCTTAACGTTCGGCCCTATGCCGAGTTTTTCTGGACAGGATGGGAAGGCGCGCTCATGCAGGCAAAACGTCATCAAACCGTGGAGCCTCTGGCGCAATTCGTACAGATTTTCTTTATGGCGCTTCCCCGCCCCGACAATCACTCGCTGGCTCAGCCAAAACCATGAATATCGCTCAACCATTTTTGACACGCGCTCGCAGCCATCCGGAGCTCAAAGCCATCACGCATGCGGGAAACACTGTCCTTTTTGGTGATTTAGCACAACGAATACTCGGTCTTGCAGGCTCGCTTCAACAGGCAAAGAAGTTGAAATCAGGCGCACGCGTCCTGATTTTTATGGAAAACAGACGTGAAGCGATGGAGGTGCTGTTTGCAACCTGGGCCGCAGGATTTTGTGCCGTACCCGTCAATGCCAAACTTCACCCTAAAGAAGTCAAACCCATTGCAAGTGACAGTGGCGCAAGCATCATTTTTACGAGCCAGTCGCTGTATCCAGGACTGCATCAAGAACTCTCTGGCGCACTTACTGATTGCGAAATCTTAAGCGTGGATGACCTCGAGTACGAAATCAACGTCAAGCACGCTCCGATCGCCTACGTCGACAAACATCCTGATGACTTAGCATGGATTTTTTACACCAGCGGAACGACGGGTACTCCAAAGGGAGCCATGCTTTCCCACCGGAACTTGATGACAATGTGTCTGCAATATTGCGCGGATGTCGATCAAGTATTACCCGGCCAGACAATGTTGCATGTCGCGCCGCTCTCGCATGGCTCGGGCCTGTATGCCTTGCCACATTTATTTGGCGGCGGACATCAAGTCATCGAAAGTGTATTTACGACTGACATCGTATTTGAGTCTTTACAGCGCTATCCGGATGTCTCTATGTTTGCCGCGCCGACGATGCTGTCACGTCTGATCCGCTCAGCGAATGGCATCAATAACCCTGCAGGCAACCTTCTGACCGCCTATTACGGTGGTGGTCCGATGTACGTCAGCGATCTCCTGCAAACGCTTGATCTGTTTGGGCCAAAGCTTTTTCAAGTCTACGGACAAGGCGAAAGCCCAATGACGATCTCAGGATTATCAAAACGCGACCACGCAGGCACTCGTGATGCCCGTCATCTGGAAAGACTGGCCTCCTGCGGCACAGCTCGAACTGGGGTTGAACTGCGCGTGGTGGATGATGAGGGTCGTGAGGTCGCAAACGGAGAGCTTGGCGAAGTCATCACGCGCAGCGACACGAGAATGCTTGGATATTGGAACAACGAAAAAGCAACACGCTCCACTATCCGAGATGGATGGCTCTGGACAGGAGATATAGGCACGATGGATGAGATGGGATATCTCACGCTTAGAGATCGCTCCAAAGATATGATCATCCGCGGTGGCAGCAATATTTATCCTAGAGAGATCGAAGAGGTTTTGCTGAGACATCCGGCCATCATCGAAGTCTCTGTGGTGGGACGTGAGCATGCGGATCTGGGCGAAGAGCCTATTGCCTTTGTCGTCACACAACCCGGACACGTTGTCACAAGCGAAGAGATGGACACACTGTGCCTTGAAAATATGGCGCGCTTTAAGCGCCCGCGCGAATACATCTTTAGTGATAGTTTGCCCAAAAACAACTACGGAAAAATTTTAAAAACAGAGTTACGAAAGACGCTCAAAAAAGGAGTGGCATGATGCGACAGGTATTTGTGGCAGGCATTGGCTCGACATCCTTTGGCAAACATATTGCCATTCCCATTGAATCCCTTGCAGTCGATGCTGCGGCGCAGGCGATCCTTGATTCGGGCTTGGAACGCAAAGAAATCGGCGCCCTGTATCTGGGGAACTTTATCAGCGGACCGCTCAATGGAAAAGAAGTGCTGGCTGGCATTGTCGGAGACAGGCTGGGTCTCAAAAACATCCCTTGCACAAAGGTCGAAGGTGCTTGCGCCTCTGGCGGAATCGCCTTTCGACATGCCTGGATCGCGATCGCTAGCGGGATGTGTGATGTCGCCATCGTCGTCGGTGTCGAAAAAATGACACATGCCTCGACGGCGGAAGTCACTTCGGCTCTGAACTGTGCCATGGACAACGAGAATGACGGTCCGAGCGGTTTAACTTTTCCAGGCTTATTCGGCCTTGCCTGGCGTATCCACGCCCAGCGTTATGGCACGACCCGCGAGGAAGTCGCTGCGGTGGTCATGAAAAATAAAAGCAACGGACTTAAAAATCCACTTGCTCAGATGGGTGCCTCACTGACTATTGAGCAGATAGAACAATCGGCGATGATTGCAGATCCGCTACAAATGTTCGACTGTTGCCCGGCAAGCGACGGCGCTGCCGCCATCGTGTTGTGCTCAGAAAAAATGCTTTCTCAAGACAGTCGCCCTCGGATTCGCGTACTTGCTTCTGCGCAAACCAGCGGCTCACCCAGCGTCGCCAGTCATCCTGATCTCTGCACCTTTGAGGCAACTGTCGCGGCTGCGCATAATGCCTATATTCAAGCAGGACTTCAGCCAAAAGATATTGATGTCGTTGAGCTGCATGACTGTTTTTCTATTGCAGAAGTCATCGACAGCGAAGATCTAGGGCTCGTGCCACGCGGCGCCGGCGCGAAATGGGCTTTGGAGCAACGCACGGGGCTGGAAGGCGATGTTGCGATCAACCTGAGCGGCGGTCTCTTAGCCAAGGGACATCCTGTTGGGGCAACAGGAATTGGACAAGTCTATGAAGTCGTCAAACAGCTGCGAGGCGAACATCCCAACCAGCGTCACAACGCCCGCATTGGAATGACACACAATCTGGGTGGCACGGGTGTCGCCTGTACGGTCAATATTTTAGGCAGAGACGCATGAGTGAACCCGCCATGCTGACGTTTCATCAGTGCAATCATTGCGGGGCTCTTAATGCCTCTTGCATAGACCTCTGCTCGGCCTGCCTGAGCCGAGACATGATCCCCATTCAGATACCCGGTCGTGGCCGTCTGGTGAGCTGGACCACGATCCGTAAACCACCGCTCAAGTTCAAGGCAGACGGTCTCTATCACGTAGGCGTCGTTGATCTGGATAATGGCCAACGCGTCACCGGACGATTGCTGCTGCAGGAAGGTGACGCGCTTGGTGATCGTGTCATCGCACTCTCAGAGCCCAATCAAGCATTGACCACTCCTACATTTAAAGTTGATAAACATGTCTAATATTTTGTATGAAAAAAAGGGGCATGTCCGCCTCATCACAATTAATCGCGCTGAAAAAATGAACTCGCTCGACTTCACTGCGAATGATGAGCTCGTCGATCTCTGGTACGAATTTGATGAAGATGAAGATGCGCGTGTTGCAGTGATTACGGGCGCAGGCAATCAGGCCTTTTGTGCAGGCGCAGATCTGAAAACCTATACGCTCGCTTTTGCACAAACCTCGGCACCTGAGTTCCGGAAAAAATATACGAATGGTCCAGGGTTTGGTGGCATCACCCGCAATGTAGATATTGATAAGCCCATCATCGCGGCTGTTAATGGCTTTGCCATTTCTGGGGGGTTTGAACTTGCACTCGCGTGCGACATCAGATTTTGCTCGGAAAATGCTGAGTTTGCCCTGCAAGACGCCAAATGGGGCTTTCATGCGTGTGACGGAGGCCTGATCCGCCTGCCTCAGATTATAGGTATGGGGCATGCTATGGAAATCATCTTGTCAGGCGAACGCGTCAATGCTGAACATGCCTACCGTATCGGCTTGGTCAACCGCATTTATCCTCAGGGCGAACTCCTGGAGCGCGCACTAGATTATGCACAAATGCTTGCCTCACGCGCACCTCTTTCGCATCGTTTTGCCAAGGAAGTCGTGCGTCGATCCATGGGTATGCATCAGGATGAAGCACTGAAGTGGGAGTCCCGCTCTTTTTACGATGTCGGGATGACGGAAGACTTAAAAGAAGGTGTGACTTCGTTCAAGGAGAGAAGAGCAGCAAATTTTAAAGGTCGTTAATAAAGAGACGATTAATTTTCGTATTAAACCCGGAGAAGACAACATGAAAAAATTGCTACAAAACAAATTACTCAAAACTACACTGGCTGCTGCGTTCATTTCGCTCAGCGCCACTGCCGTCGCACAAGTCAAAGTCGGTGTGATTGAGGGCCTGAGTGGACCACCCGCCATCGTTGATTTTGGTGAGTCGTATCTGCAGGGCATCAAGCTTGCGCTCAAGGACTATCAAGCTGCAGGTGGAAAAACCAAGATCGAGCTCGTTGTCTATGACGATGAGGCCAATCCGCAACGCGCCGTATCACTGGCGCAGCGACTGATACAAAACGATAGAGTGCCCGTCGTGATCGGCACAGTCAGCAGCGGTAACGTGCTGGCGATGGCGCCGATTCTTCAAAAGGCAGGTGTGCCACTTGTTGCCGGCCCATCCATCGCCACCAACATTACGACTCAATTCATCAACGAAAAGCCTAGCTATATTTTCCGTTGCTCCATGGTGGAAAAATTTCAAATTGATGAAATGTTGGACTGGGGCGTCAAAAACTTTAAACGCATCGGGCTGATTCACTCAACAACCGGCTATGGAAATTTTGCCGCCAAAGAGATTGTCGAAGGACTCAAATCAAGAGGTGTCACACTCGTCGCGACTGAAGCTGCAGCGCCTGGGGTGAACGATCTCACGCCACAAATGGTCAAACTGCGCGATGCCAAAGCGGATCTTGTCCTGAACTTTCACGAGTCCTTTGAATTACCTTTCCGTCCGTTGCCACGTCTCAATTACAAGCCTGTCATCGCCGGAAACTGGGGACTGTCGTCACAAAAAGTGCTTGAGATCGTTGGAAAAGATGCCATCGAAGGCACCGTGATGGGTCAAGCGCTCGACATCACAACACCTCGCGCAAAAAGCTTTGATGAGCGCATGAAAAAAGAGTATGGCAAAGCGTATCGCTGGCCTGTCGTGGCAGCGCTTGGCTACGATGCTGGCATGATTGTGTTTAAGGCTGTGGACAAAGTTGGGAAATCAGACCCTGTTGCGATCCGTAACGCTATTGAAAATATCGACGGCATTCAGGCGATTTCCTCAACCCCTGCAAAACCCTTTAGCCCAACCGACCATGAGTGCCTCGACAAAGAGCACGTATTTCTTGGTGTTTGGAAAAATGGCGTTGTGACACGGTTGAAATAATATGGAATTGAGCAACGTTATCCAACTGTTATCAGGTGGCCTCGCGATGGGGGCGATTTACGTCCTTGTCGCGCTCGGTCTCTATATCACTCACCTCACTACGCATCGCGTCAATTTTGGACAAGGTGACTTTTTGATGGTGGGTACTTTCCTCATCTTGATTATGAGGAAAGTAGGAGTACCACTTGGGCTCGCAATCATCGCGACTGTGATGATTCTTGCTGTGATGGGATGGTTATTGAATCGAATCGCCATTCAACCACTGGATCGTAAAAAATCCTCCAACGTCGGTGCGTATTCCTGGATCCTGACGACAGCGGGTATCGCGCTCATTCTTCAAAACGTGATTGAACTTGGTTTTGGCAAGACCTCCCAGTACTCTGCCCCTCTTTTTAGCGCTAAGCGCGACGAAGTGGTGCAAGTACTGGGAGCGGGTCTCTTTCTCGAAGAAATATTGGTGATCGTGGCAGCCGTCACGATCGTCGCCTTGTTTTATGGCTTTATGTTTCATTCAAGATGGGGAAAAAATATTCAGGCAGTGGCCTTTAACCCAGATGCAGCGATGCTATTAGGCATTAATACGTTTCGCGTTAAAACGGGCGTCTTCGTGATCGCCTCCATTTTGGCGGCCGTAGCTGGCATTTTGATCGGACCTCTTGTCACGATCAACCCACACATGGGCTTGGTTTTTACCATCAAAGCTCTGATCGTCGCAGCCATTGGCGGCTTTGCCAATCCTGTTGGAATTTTGATCGGTGGCATTCTGTTTGGTATCTTTGAATCACTGTCCAACTATATGGACTCTGGCTTTGGCGATCTATATCCATTACTCGCAGCACTTGTGATTATCGCCATCAAACCCTCGGGACTTTTTTCAGAGCGAGGCACAGATGTCCGATAATGCTCACTTGGTCAAATCTTTATCCAACAGAAAAATATATGCCTTCGCTTTAGCGATTTTTGCAATTTTTCCGTGGTTACCCATCAACGGCTTTTACTTATTTTTAGCCCAGACATTTTTTTATACGGCCATCGCTGTCATTGGTTTAAACCTACTGCTGGGCCTTTCCGGTCAAATGTCGCTTGGACAAGCCGGCTTTTACGCGCTCGGCGCTTACGGATCTGCACTCACTGCGCTCAAGCTCGGTTGGCCAGTGCCTTTGTCCATCTTGTTTGGCATGTTGATCGCGGCGATTGGCGGAGGGCTTGTCGGAGTGTTTGCGCTCCGTACGCGGGGTTTATATCTGGCGATGACGACGCTAGCTGTTGGATTTATTTTGGATATCCTTGCTCAACGCTGGATCGGCTTGACGGGTGGAGCCATGGGCCTGAGTGGCATCCCCACGCTCGACTTCGGGCTTGGCAAACTAGGACCGACTGCCTTCTTTTACGTCGCAGGACTGAGCCTTTTTGCTGTTCAATTGATTTCTGACTTTATCGAACAAGGCCGCTTGGGTCGTAACCTGCGCGCCATTCGCGAATCTGAAGTGTTTGCCGCATCAGTCGGGATCAATGTCAGTCGCTGGAAAGCAGGAATTTTTGCGTTTGCCGCGGCATTAGCCGGTCTGGGTGGCGCATTTTTTGCACATCAATCTGGTTACGTGGGGAGTGATGCTTTCTCAGTCAGGCTCAGTATCGCCTTGTTGATTGCCGCCGTGGTGGGTGGTCTTGGTACAAAAAGTGGTCCGCTGCTCGGAACCTTGATCCTATTGGCGATCGTAGAGGTCATTGCCGGGATCGACAAGTATGGCCTGCTCATCTATGGCTTGATCCTCTTGATCGTACTTTTGATGTTTCCTAAAGGTGCGGCGGGCATTCTGGAAAGCCTTAAGATTCGCCTGCTGGGCGAGAAAGCTGTCTTGCGCTCACCCACCATGCATAGCGCTGCCAATGAGGGCAAGCAGGCACTGCCTGCATTCATGGAAAATATGAAAGGTAGTCAGGCTACGCTCACCATCAATGGCATTAGCAAGAGCTACAGTGGTTTAAAGGCGGTTGATGACGTTTCAATCGATGTGCGGGGCGGATCGATCCATGGACTGATCGGCCCAAATGGTGCTGGTAAATCGACCATTATCAATATGATTGCGGGTATCTATCGTCCTGACCAAGGCTTCATCAACATCGATGGCCAAGATATTTCTGGCTTGGATGTTGCGCAACGCGCGCAGCACGGATTAGCGCGAACATTTCAAAATCTGCAGTTGATTGAGGGTGTTTCGGTCCTCGATAATGTCATGCTCGGCATTGAGCACCGGCAATCCTATTTCCGTGATTTTTTAACCTGGCTATCGGGTGTCGAGCCTGAGCGTGCCGCCCAGCAAGACTGCCTAGCGATCTTGGAATTTTTTGGGATCGCGCATGCAGCAAATCTGTTGCCTGGTCAACTCCCCTATGGTCATCGCAAACTTCTTGAACTGGCCAGAGCCATTGCGCAACGTCCTAAAATTTTGTTGTTAGATGAACCGATCGCAGGCATGAATAGCCAAGAAGTTCAAGAAATCGCGCAAGTGATCAAAAGACTTCGCGGTCTGGGTATCACGATTCTTTTGGTCGAACACAATATGGAGTTTGTCATGTCGGTGTGCGATCAAGTCACCGTATTGAATTTTGGAAAACGCATTGCCAATGGAAGCCCGACAGAGATTCAAAAGAATCCTGACGTCATTGAAGCCTACCTCGGTACAGGAGCGCGCGCATGATTCAGGCTCAGAACATCTCCGCCAAAATCGGCGCCAATCAAGTTTTAAAGGATATCAGTCTGGATGTTCGTGAAGGGGAGCTTTTCACGGTCATCGGCGCCAATGGTGCGGGCAAAACCTCCTTGTTGCGTGTTCTGTCCGCCCTGCTTCCTATAGAGTCTGGCAAGATTTCCTTTAACGGGACAGATATTCGAGGAGTTCCCGCGCACAAATTACCCGGGCTCGGCATCATCCATATCCCGCAGGGACGACAAATTATTCCTGGCCTGTCCGTACGTGACAATTTGCTGATCGGCGCTAAAAATATCGGGCTTGATCGAGCAGTCATCGATCAGGCGTTGGAAGAACAATGGGTACGCTTTCCAATCCTGAAAGAACGGCAGGGCATCCCAGGCTCCGCACTCTCAGGCGGCGAGCAACAAATGTTGGCCGTCGCACGCGGCTTGATGATGCGGCCCAAGGTGCTCATGCTCGATGAGCCCTCACTGGGCCTTGCCCCTCAAATCGTCCAGCTCATTATGACGACCTTGCGCAACCTCGCGGACCAAGGATTAGCTATTATTTTAGTGGAGCAGGTCGCCATGCTAGCGTTGGAATACGCAGATCGGGCGATGGTGTTACGCAACGGAGTCTGCGCAATGGAAGGACCCGCCAGAGAATTACTGGCGAGTCGCGACTTGGTCAATAGCTATCTGTCGTAAAAAGTGTAGCGACTGAAACGATGCTTTAACGCAGCGCCTTGTAACGAATCCGCTTGGGCGCTGCACCCGCCTCGCCTAAGCGACGTTTCTTGTCTGCCTCGTATTCCTGATAGTTGCCATCAAAGAACACGACCTGCGAGTCACCCTCGAACGCAAGGATGTGGGTGGCGATACGATCGAGGAACCAGCGATCGTGACTGATCACCATCACCGAACCTGCAAACTCAAGGAGAGCATCCTCGAGTGCGCGCAAGGTTTCCACATCCAGGTCGTTTGAAGGCTCGTCCAGCAGCAACACGTTGCCGCCCGTGATGAGCGTTTTGGCAAGGTGCAGACGTCCCCGCTCGCCACCGGAAAGCTGACCGACCATCTTGCCTTGATCAGCGCCTTTAAAGTTAAAGCGTCCTAGATAGGCACGCGCCGGCATTTCAAAACGGCCGACAGTCAGCAGATCCGCACCGTCAGAAATCGTATCAAACACCGTCTTGGCATCAGGCAATGCATCGCGGGACTGATCGACAAACGCAACCTTGACGGTCTGACCGATATTGACCTCGCCACTGTCAGGCTTGTCCTGACCGGCGATCATACGAAACAGTGTGGATTTACCAGCGCCGTTAGGACCAATAATGCCGACAATTGCACCTGGTGGGACGCGGAAGCTGACATTGTCCATCAGCAGCTTGTCACCGAAGGCTTTGCTGACATTGACGAACTCAATCGCTTCGTTACCCAACCGTTCGGCCACAGGAATAAAGATCTCCTGGGTTTCATTACGCTTTTGATATTCGTGGGAGGAGAGTTCCTCAAAGCGCGTCATACGCGCTTTGGCTTTAGCCTGACGGCCCTTGGCGTTTTGGCGCACCCACTCCAATTCTTTTTTGATCGTTTTCTGACGCGCAGACTCGCTGGCTTCTTCTTGCTTGAGTCGATCGTTCTTTTGCTCGAGCCATGAGCTGTAGTTGCCTTTCCAAGGGATGCCGTGACCACGGTCGAGTTCGAGAATCCACTCAGCGGCATTGTCTAGAAAGTAACGATCGTGGGTCACGCCCACGACGGTACCGGGAAACTTGGCCAGAAACTGCTCAAGCCACTCGACGCTCTCGGCATCGAGGTGGTTGGTAGGCTCGTCTAGCAGCAACATATCTGGCTTGGACAAGAGCAAACGGCAGAGCGCCACGCGACGCTTTTCACCACCGGAGAGCTTGCCGACATTGGCATCCCACGGAGGCAAGCGAAGCGCATCGGCCGCGATTTCCATTTGTGTTTCTGTATCGTCAGAACCGCTTGAGGCGGCCGCAGAAATAATGGCCTCTAAATCGGCCTGTTCGGCAGCGAGCGCATCAAAATCAGCGTCCGGTTCGGCGTAGGCCGCATAGACCTCGTCGAGTCGCTTTTTAGCCGCCACAACGGGACCCATGCCCTCCTCGACTGCTTGACGGACGGTGTGATCAGGATTGAGCTTGGGCTCTTGCTCCAGATATCCGATATTGAGTCCCGGCATCGGCACGGCCTCGCCCTCGATCTCCTTGTCCACGCCGGCCATGATCTTGAGCAGGGTCGACTTGCCCGAGCCGTTTAAGCCCAGCACGCCGATTTTGGCGCCCGGAAAAAAAGACAGAGAAATATCACGCAGAATCTGGCGCTTGGGGGGAACAATTTTGCCCACGCGGTGCATGGTGTATACGTATTGAGCCATAGGTCCATCAAAGAATAAAAAGACGATGCGCTATTGTAGAGCTTGGAGGGCGCTATGATGACGGCTACATCGATTGTTTTTTGCCTGACTGAACGGCTCCAAATTGAGTGCTTATGACCACACCTGACCACGCCCTACGCTTTACCGAACAAGAACTTGCCATGTTGGGCAAAACTGCCGATGGCCTGAGCGCCTATATGGGCAAGTCCGTTTTAGCGGAAATCGGTAAGGATGATGATGCGGAATGGGTCATTTTTGCGATTCCGCTCGGCATCGATGAAACGCCCGATGAAAAAGCGACGCACGTCCAAATGGGCGGTCCAGGCGCGCGCTTTGTGGGTAATCGTGGCGGTCTGGAGCTCGATACCGAAGTCTATGACTGTCAATATCTCTGGGCCATTCAGATCACCGAAGATCCCGAGGCGCGATTTGTCCGACTTGATCAAAACGGTGACGAGTTCGACTTCTCGATGGAGCTTGCTGAGCTCTTGCCTTTTGATTTGACGGATGAGGCCTTGCCAGACCCGGATCTAGAATTGCTTGAGGATCTGGGGGATGACGATGATGATCTGGAAAATGGCCAGCAGAGTGGTGCGAACGGAAAGCCACCGTCTATTCATTAATTTCACACCTTGAAGGGCTCAAGGCCAGAGCATTCAAATACCTTTATTTTGTTTCACTTGTTGCATTTATTGCACTTGTGGCGTTAAAATTAAGATTCCTTTATCCTTTTAAACGCCACCCATCACAACGCAACGAGAGATCAGTATGGGCAAAACGCTCGACAGGGACAAACTTGTCCCCCCTGATTTGAACGAAATCGAAACCGAAATGGTTAAAGCAGCAGAACGCTTGATCATGGCATGCCTGGATCACTCGCGCGCAGCAACGATCACCATCGAAAGTGACGATGGAACTTGCCCAAGCGTGAAAGTTCCCCCTCAAGTCTTGCGTGTTCTTGGCCAAACACTTGGGTTGATGGCACGCCACCAACCCATCATGCTTGTCCCTGAAAAACAGGAGCTCAGCACCGTAGAGGCAGCAAATTTTTTAAATGTCTCACGACCTTTCTTAATAAAAGAAATTGATGCGGGGAAACTCGCCCATCGCATGGTAGGGACTCATCGTCGGATCAGATTTACAGATCTGGTGACTTATGCAAAGTTGATGCGCGCAGAACAACAAGACGCGCTCGATGAAATGGCAGAAAATGCTCGCGAGCTCGGGCTTGAATACTAAAGCTCTGGATTATGGCTGGACACAACAGATACACCGTCATATTGGATGCAAACGTTCTTTATTCAGTTGCTATGTGTGATGCCTTGATGGAAGTTGCAGCAACAGGCATCTATGCTGCAAAGTGGTCCAAAGAAATAGATTGTGAATGGATCCGAAATCTTGCCAAAAATAAAAACCGTCCTGAGAAAGATTTCTTCCGCAGGAGAGATTTCATGCACAAAATATGTCCAGCCTGGGAGGTCTCTAAAAAGGCCTGGAAATTAATAGAGCCTGGCCTTGATCTTCCGGACCCCAAAGACCGCCATGTGTTGGCAGCGGCAATTGCGGGGCATGCGGATTCTATTGTGACTCAGAATTTAAAAGACTTTCCAACCTCGGTATTGGCGCCTTTAAACATAACAGTGTTGCACCCAGACGAATTCTTACTCCAACAACTGGAGTTAGAGCCATTGGTCGTTTTACCTGCTTTTAAAGCGATGCGCGCTCGACTAAAAAATCCTGCTTATACCCCAGAAGTTTTCATTCAATCCATGGAACGCAATGGTCTTATACAAACAGCTGCTTTTTTAGACCAGGCGCGACCACTGATTTAATGCCATGTGATGAAAAACCGGCACGCCAAGTTAAGCTCGAATCTTAAATCACGCCTTGCTCTTTAAGCCTAGCAAGATCACTGGACGACAAACCAAGCTGTCCAAAAAAATCTGCATTATGCTCACCGACCGCGGGTCCACTGCGGTGAGTCATTTCCGAGGTACCGCTCATCCTAGGCACTACGCAAGGCGCAGGGATTGATCCCAAATCAGCATCCGCGATCCGCATGACTGACTGACGATGCTGCACCTGTGGATCAGCCAGCACATCTTTGATATTAAATACCTTGGTATAGGGCACATCTGCTTGACCCAAGACGTGTTCAATCTCGATGAAGTCGTGGCTGGCAAACCATTGAGAGATCCCCTCGTCGATCACCTGTACATGACGACACCGCCCAGGATTGGTTTCAAAGCGCGGGTCGGACAACCATTCCGCATGACCGATCGCATGACACAAACGGCTAAAGATGGGATTGGAGGATGCAACCAAGGTCACCCAGATATGATCTTTGCTTCTATACATATTCGAGGGCGCCGTGTAATCAGCCCGATTACCAACGTGACTACGCGTGTAACCCAACACCTCATGCTCGACGGCGAGTGGATCGAGCAAACGGAAAATCGCCTCGGTGGCGGACAAATCGATTTCAAAACCGCCCTGCTCAGGACGCGCGCGCAACGAAGCCATGGCAGAGGCGATGCTGAACGCCCCAAAGACGCCTGTAATCAAATCGCCGATCGGTAAATTGGGATGTTGTGGACCACTTTCGGGCGTACCGATCAGATTCGTTAAACCACTCATGGCTTCGAATATCCTGGCAAAGCCCGGACGTTTTGCATAAGGGCCTGTCTGTCCAAAACCTGTGATACGCAAGACGACTAAATGGGGATTCGCCTCATGCAAGGTCTTTAAATCCAATCCCCACTTGTCAAGCGTGCCGGTGCGAAAGTTTTCTACGAGGACGTCGGTGCGGGTGATCGCTTTCAGAAACAAGTCACGGCCTTCCGACTGGCGTACATCGAGGGTAATGCCTTGTTTATTGCGATTGACAACCTTCCAATAGAGCGCATGCTCAGGGGTTGTGGGCGCCAAGCCTCTCAAAGCGTCAGAGCCGTCAGGTAATTCTATTTTTGTGACCTGGGCGCCGAGATCGGCGCAGAGCGTGGCCGCAAAAGGGGCCGCAAGCACGGTCGAGAAATCAAGAATTTTGATGCCTTGCAGCATAGGGGGTCGGGACGTTGCGAAGGGGGTTTCTGTATGCATAGAGATATTTGAGCAGATTTATCAGTTGCTGAGTCATCTGTTCCGCACAGCGAAACGCTAGTAAATTTAGGTTGTCCCTCCTTCAACAATCCCTCAACATACGAATATGAATAAGGCGCACCACTCCGTGGAGATCGATCGTCAGTTTGCAATTAACCTGAGCCGCGGGCTGCAGGTGTTGCGTGCCTTTACGCCCGCGCAATATCTGCTGGGCAATCGCGAGCTCTGCGAAAAAACCAGTTTGCCAAAAGCCACGATTTCGCGATTGACATACACCCTAGAGCAGCTCGGTTATCTGACGCGCATTGATCGCTTGCAAAAGTATCGTCTCGGACCAGGCGTCCTTATGCTCGGTTATCCCATGCTTGCCAGTATGGAAATTCGACATCTGGCCCGACCCCATATCGAAAAGCTGGCTGCCAAAACGGGCTGGACCGTGAATCTCGGGATGCTAGGAAAACTCGAGGTGGTGTATATCGATGCCCTACGTATTGACCGAGGGAATTTTTTAAAACCCGATATCGGTAGTGCGCGCCCACTACTCACAACAGCGCTTGGGCGGGCACTGTTGTTCACAAGCACAAGTGCGCAACGCGCCTCAATACTGAATCGACTCAAAGTCGAAGATGCGGCGCAGTACGCGGCTGACTTTCCCTATTTTGAAAAAGATCGTGTTTTTTACGAGAAAAATGGCTTTTGTCTGAGCCGCGGTGACTGGAAGCGTAACGTGCTCGCTGTTGCAGTGCCTCTAAATATCGCCTCGGATGACCATCTGCAAATCGGTATGAATTGTACGATCAGCACAGCGAGACTGACCAAAGCCGAGCTCCTTAAAAATATCATTCCACACTTATTTGAAGCCCGTCACAACATTGAGCGTGATAGCGGCAAGATTGTGACCACCAGCGGAATATCTCTATGATTCAAGATTCAGCACTCAACGAAAAACGTCTGGACGACATTCGACAGTTTGTCCGTGACATTGCGATTCCCGCAGAAGCACAAGTCGTCAAAGATAACGAGATCCCAGCACCCCTCGTGCAGATCATGCGTGAGCGTGGCTATTTTGGCTGGAGTATTCCTCGCGAATACGGTGGCGCCGGCATGACGACCGAAGAGCTCGCACTCGCCAATATGGAGCTCTCCAAAGCTGCGACGGCTTTTCGCGCAAGGGCGGGGACCAACACTGGGATTGGTGCGGAATCGATCATTCAAGACGGCACACTAGAGCAAAAGCAAGAATGGTTACCCAAGCTCGCCAGTGGTGAAGTCACGGGCTGCCTCGCGCTGACTGAACCTGATGCGGGCTCAGACGCTACGGCACTTAAAGCCTCTGCGTTGCCTGTCATCGCCAATGGCACACAGCAGTGGCGTATTAACGGCACCAAACGCTACATCACAAACGCACCGATCGCCGAGCTCTTTACTGTTTTTGCCAGAACCGATCAAGACGACTTGTCCCACCGCGGCATCAGTGCTTTTTTAATACCGCGTCAGACTCCTGGACTCAGCACAGGTCCTGAACATCGAAAAATGGGTCAGTCAGGCTCGCCAGTCTCGGAGGTTTATCTTGAGGATGTGCTGGCGAGCAGCGATCAGATCGTAGGCGGTGTACCCGGCAAAGGCTTTGCGACTGCGATGAAGACCCTCAACAAACAACGCATCAACTTAGCGGCATTGTGTATTGGTCCTGCGATGCGACTGCTTGATGAAGCACTTGTTCATGTTAAGAAACGCGAGCAATTTGGTAAACCGATTGCGGAGTTTCAACTCGTCCAGGCCATGCTGGCTGAAAGCCAGGTGGAAATCTCGGCGGCGCGCAGCCTAGTTTTGGAAACCGCGCGGGCGCGTGACAACGGTGAGGACGTCACCACACAAGCCTCGATCTGCAAATACTACGCCTCAGAGATGTGCGGACGCGTGGCGGATTGTGTGGTGCAAATTTTTGGCGGTGCAGGTTACTGTGCCGACATTGGCGGACCGATTGAAATGCTGTATCGGGATGTCCGGCTGTTCCGTCTGTACGAGGGCACCAGCCAAATTCACTTGCTCAATATCGCAAAGCGGATCATGAAGTAGTTTTTTTATTAGTAGTTATTAGTAGGTTAAATCGCTCTCTGGAGGTAGACATGAAAATAATCACCCATATCGCATTGGCACTTGGCATCAGCGTTGGCGCCAATGGCTTGGCACTTGCTCAAGACTGGCCTTCAAAACCCATCAAACTGATTTCGCCTTTCCCGGCAGGTGGCTCAAACGACATTGCGACGCGCGTCATCGGCGAACATCTCGCGATCAGACTCAAACAGCCCGTCATCGTGGAAAACAGACCAGGCGCAAATACGCGTATCGCTTCCGCACAAATCGCCAAAGCCGATCCGGATGGCTATAACTTGCTGATGGCTGCGGCTCCACATACGACCAACCCTGCGTTGTTTGGGCAGCTGCAATACGACACGATCAAAGACTTCACACCCATCGTACAGGTCGTGCGCGCGCCTCTTTTCTTGTTGGTTCCTGCCGCCTCGCCCGTCAAAACAACAAAACAACTGCTTGAGCTTGCCGCCAAACCTGAACCCGTCAATGTCTCAAGCCCAGGCAATGGGACTGGCCCGCATTTGGCCATCGAGTTATTTAACTATCTGGCCAAATCTAATATGACGCACGTCCCTTACAAAGGTGATGCACCTGCCGTAACGGATCTGGTCGGTGGCCAACTGACCGCGGGTGTTCACCCCATCGTCGCGCCTCTGCCCTTTATCAAAAATGATAGGTTGCGTGCGATTGCTGTGTTTGGTTCGCAGCGTTCAGCCTTGCTACCTGATGTGCCCTCACTCGGAGAGCAAGGATTCAAGGATACGGATGTCTATACTTGGTTTGGTCTTATCGGTCCCGCAAAACTGCCCGCCAACATCGTTAATCGCCTCAACAAAGAGATCAACGAAATCCTAGCGCAACCTGAGGTGAAACAACGTTTTGTTTCGATCGGCATGGAGACTGTTGGCGGTACGCCAAAACAGTTTGAGCAATTCGTAGAATCCGATATCAAAAAATGGAACGAGCTCGTCAAGGTCCGTAATATCAAGGCGAACTAGTTGTTCAGAAAGGCTTGGCTGATGCCCTTACACCTGCATCGGCCATCCTTCTGCAACGCCATGGCAGGCGATTTCCACGCCTTTAAAGTTTTGTGTCGCGGGCGCCTCGATCTTGCAGCGTTCGCGCACAAAGGGGCACCGTGGATGAAAGGTGCAACCCGAGGGCGGATTCAGCGGATTGGGCACTTCGCCTGCGACAGGCGTGCGCTTGCGCCCCTGCCCCGTCATATCGGGAATGGCGGAAAGCAACATCCGCGTATAGGGATGCTGAGGATTGGCAAACAACGTATCACGATCCGCGATTTCGACAATCCGTCCCAGATACATCACCCCGACACGATCGGCTACGTGATGCACCACGGCCAAGTTGTGTGAAATAAACAGATACGTCAGGCCGAGATTTCTCTGCAAGTCCTTCATGATATTGAGCACTTGCGCCTGAACCGACACATCAAGTGCCGAAGTCGGCTCATCACATACAAGAAACTCGGGATTGACCGCTAAGGCACGTGCAATGGAGATACGCTGCCTTTGCCCGCCGGAAAACTGATGGGGAAAGCGGGACTGATCAGAGGGATGCAAACCGACTTGGGTCAGCAACACATCGACACGATCATCACGCTCTTGCTCAGTCATGTCGGTATGCGCCAGCATAGGCTCGGCGATGATCCGCCCGACACGCCAGCGAGGATTCAGACTGGCATAAGGATCCTGGAAAATCATCTGAAGACGTTTGCGCAAAGCCAGACCTGAGCGACCTTGCATGTTCGAGATCGGTTGACCATCAAAGGTGATGGACCCGCGCGTAAGGGGATACAGTCCGACCAACATGCGGGCAATGGTGGACTTGCCACAGCCAGACTCACCCACCAAGGCTAGCGTCTCACCTTTGCGAATGCTAAAGGAGACGCCATCGACCGCTCGAAGAATACTGCGCGGCTTACGCGACAACACACGCTCGAGCCAAGGTGCGGAGACGTCAAACCATCTCGCAGCATCATGGACTTCCACTAAAGGACGCTCTGTACTCATGACGCCTCCTTGGTCTCGTGCAACCAACAGGCCGCCTGCGAGGTGCCGACCTGGATGATGTCGGGACGCTCTATGCGGCAGCGCTCCATCACTTGGGGACACCGTGGGTTAAAGGCACAGCCCGGAGGAATCGCCGTGAGTCTTGGCATCGTGCCGTCAATTTGTACCAACCGTTCGACATGATGATGAATCGAGGGGATCGAACCCATTAGGCCGACAGAATAAGGATGGCGTGGCGAGTGGATCACATCGCGCACCTTGCCGATCTCAGCGACGCGTCCCGCATACATCACGACCACGCGGTCTGCCGTTTCAGCGATCACACCCATATCATGCGTAATCAGCATCACGGCGGCACCTTGCTCACGACACATCTTTTTCAGCAATTCGATAATCTGCGCCTGGATGGAAACATCCAATGCGGTGGTGGGCTCATCGGCCACGATTAATTTGGGTTGCGCTGCAAGTGCCAACGCGATCACCACGCGCTGACGCATACCCCCTGAAAACTGGTGGGGATAATGATCGATACGTTCACGCGCGGCCGGAATACCCGTCGATTCCAGCAACTCAATCGCGCGCTGACGGGCTTGCGACCAGGTCATAGGTAAATGGGTCACGATCGTCTCCGCAATCTGATGACCCACGGTATAGAGCGGATTGAGAGAGGTCAGCGGATCCTGGAAAATCGCACCAATCTCTCGACCTCGGATTTTGCGCATCTGATCGTCTGAAAGATTGTCGATACGACGTCCTTCGAGCAGGATCTCTCCACCTGAAATACGACCCGGGGGCTCGAGCAAACCAATGATGGCAGCACCCGTCAGAGACTTGCCTGCGCCCGACTCACCCACCACGCCCACGACCTCGCCCGCCGCAATCGAAAAGGACACGTCGTTCAAGGCTTTCAAGGTCCCTCGTCGCGTCGGAAACTCGACGCTGAGATTTTTGATTTCTAAAATGTTTGACATGTCTGCCCTCAACTCAAACGGGGATTCAGGGCATCACGCAGCCAATCCCCGAGCAGGTTGACAGACAACACCAACAATACAAGTGCCGCACCCGGAAAAATGGTGATCCACCATTCTCCAGAAAACAAGAAGTCATTGCCCACGCGGATCAGCGTTCCTAGCGAAGGCGAAGTCGGCGGCACCCCCACACCCAAAAAGGACAATGTCGCTTCGGTAATGATCGCAGTCGCCAGATGCACGGTCGCAAGCACCAACACAGGACCCAAGACATTGGGGAGCACGTGGCGAAACATAATCACGGGAGAGGAGATACCAATCACACGCGCCGCCTGAACGTACTCTCTGTTTTTTTCTACAAGGGTGGAACCCCGAACGGTACGGGCATACTGTGGCCAGCCCGCGAGCGCGATCGCCCCCACAAGCACTGGAAACGCGATCACTTCGTGCATATCGCCTGGCACCACCGCGCGCGCCACACCATCGATCAACAGAGCAATCAAAATGGCTGGAAACGACAACTGCACATCGGCCACACGCATAATCAAGGCATCGATTCGACCACCGGCATAGCCGGAAATCAAGCCAAGCACCACGCCCAACAACATGGCTCCGGCAACCGCGGCTAAACCGATCAGCAAAGACACCTTGGTCCCATACATCAGCGCGGACAGTAGATCGCGGCCCTGGCTGTCGGTACCGAGTAAATATTTGGTCGTACCATCGTCCGCCCACACAGGCGGCTTGAGCGCGTCTAGCAACTCGATGGTCGCCAAATCAAACGGATTGTGGGGCGCAATCCAGTCCGCACCAAAGGCAGCAATCAACATGACCAGCAGCGTCAGGGTGGCGACAATCGCGACAGGCGTGTGTCGCCATGACCATGCAAGATCACCATCCCAAAATTTAGAGAGAGCGGCGCGCATCAGTGACCCCCTCCTGATTTACCGAGACCAACACGGAGTCTTGGATCCACCGCGAAATAGAGTAAATCGACGATCAGATTGATCACGACAAAAATAAAGGAAATCAGACACAGGTATGCCGCCATCACTGGAATATCCGCGAACTGGACGGCTTGGATAAAGAGTAAGCCCATCCCTGGCCACTGAAACACGGTTTCAGTGACAATCGCAAACGCGATAATGCCGCCAAGCTGCAAACCCATAATCGTGATGACAGGAACGAGCGTATTTTTAAGTGCATGACCAAAGTTAATTGCACGTTTGGTCAAACCACGCGCGCGCGCAAACTTGATGTAATCGGCGCGTAAGACCTCGAGCATCTCGGAGCGCACCAGACGCAGCACCAAGGCGACTTGAAAGAGCGACAAAGTTACAGCGGGCAGGATCAAGTGTTTCCAACCATTTGCTGTCAGTAGGCCTGTGGTCCACCAGCCAATCTTGACGGTTTCACCGCGCCCATAGCTGGGTAACCAACCCAATTGAACGGAGAACACCAGAATCAATAAGATCCCGATCAGGAACGTGGGAAGAGAAACGCCTAAGAGAGAAAAAGCCAAAAAGGCTTGGGAAAGTTTTCCGTTGCGCTTGAGCGCCGTGTAGACACCAAGCGGCACGCCGATCACGAGTGCAATCAAGGCAGCGGCGATTGATAACTCCAGAGTAGCGGGAAGTCGATCGCGCAAAAGTGAGGAAACTTTTTGCCCTTGCCGCAGTGACAAACCAAAATCACCCTGAACGGCATTAGCGAGGAAATGATAGAACTGCACGATGATCGGATCATTGAGTCCGAGATCTCGGCGTAATTGTTCACGCTCGGCGGGGGTACCCTCCTGACCCAACATGATCATGACGGGATCGCCAACATACTGAAACAAAATAAAAGCCAACAGCGCGACGGTCAACATCACGCCCACGGCCTGAAGCAACCGGCGAATAATAAAAGCGAACATGCATTCTCACAAAGATGCGAGCCTCCACGCGGAGGCTCGCTTTAGAAACATCGATTAATCGATGCGCACCCACTCGATGACAGGACGATTGTCCGGACGGTGGGTCACTTTGACATTTTTCTTCATAGCCCAGGGAATGATCTGGTCATGCAAAGGGATGGTGCCAAATTCTTTGGCGTGGATAGTCAGTGCTTCCTGAATCATGGCGGTGCGCTTGGCATCGTCAGTCTCAGTTTTAATGGTGTCAATCAAGGCGTCGACTTTAGGGTTTGAGTAACCGCCGTAGTTGAACGCACCCGCTGCCCCCTTATCCTTGGAACGGATCAGCGACTCAAGTGTGTAATAGGCATCAAAGGTTGGTACACCCCAGCCGAAAAGGTAAATACTGGTATCGCCGTTCGCCACTTTCGGGAAGAAGGTCGCGCGAGGCATGGCGTTCAGTTTGGTTTTCACGCCAATCTTGGCCCACATTGCCACGACCGCCTGACAAATGGCTTCGTCATTGATATAGCGGTTGTTCGGACAATCGATCGTGAACTCAAGGTTGTTGTCGTAACCCGCTTGTTTGAGTAACTCGCGTGCTTTCACAGGGTCATAAGGAACTCGCTTACCCAATGCATCAGAGTAACCATTGACCTGAGGAGAGATCATGGCGCCTGTGGGTAAGGACATCCCACGCATCACGGACTTTTTGATCGCCTCAATGTCGATGGCACGATAAAGCGCCTCACGTACACGCACATCCGCGAGTGGGTTTTTGCCCTTGATGTTGCTGTACTTCAGTTCTGGATTTTTAACATCCATCGCGATGTAGATCGTACGGTTTTCATTGCCCTCCAGCACGTTGACCTGTTTACGCAAGCGGTCCAAATCCTGTGCGGGCGGATCAAGCACGAAATCGACTTCGCCAGAAAGCAGCGCAGCCGTGCGAGTCGCGTTCTGCTTGATCGGGGTGTAGACGATCTCGGTCACGTTACCTGTTTTGGTCGGTTTGCCCCACCAGTTAGGATTTTCAACATAAACCGTTTTGATATCGACTTCGCGCGACTTGAGCTGAAAAGGGCCGGTTCCCATGGCATTGCGTGCGGCGAAGCTTTCTTCTTTTTTATTGAAATCCTGAGGCAATACGACATTGTTCTTTTCCGCCCAGGCTTTACTCATGATGCCCAGAGAAGGCAACTGACGCAGCAAGACAGGATTGGGACCTCCGGTGATGACATCCACGGTCAAGGGGTCTACGGCCTTGACATCTGTGATACCCGCCACATAGGACTTGAACTGTGAGGAAGGTGCCATGGCGCGCTTAAGCGAGAACACAACGTCATCCGCCGTAAACGGTGTGCCGTCCTGGAACTTTACATTTGGACGCAATTTGAAACGCATCGTGGTGGGATCGAGACGCTCCCAGGAGGTTGCCAGCGAAGGCACCACTTCGTATTTTTCGTTGTACTTGACCAGTGGGTCATAGACCCACAAGTTGGCGGCGATGTTCAGGCCTTCGTTTTGTGAGTGAGGATCCAGCGTCAGGATATCGCCCTGGCTGGTCCATTTAAATGTTTTGGCAAAGCCCAAGCCGGGCAATAGCATCGCGGCTGAAAGGGCCGCAGCGATAAGAGTACGGCGCATGGCACGCTCCTGTATAAGTGAAATAACCTAGTCATATTGCCCCACTCGCGATGAATGCGTCAACCATAAGCTTATTCAAGCTTTCACGAAACTGACAACATCCCGGATTCAGGGCGTTTTATTCGCATTTAAACCGTCGCAACTGCCGTGGCAGGCGAACCCACAGCTCCGGGCAAACGCAACGGAGGCGCCGTTAGCAAGAAACGGCTGCGTCCATTTTTACGTAGCCATTGTGCCAAGGGCGTGAGATAAAACATCTCACCCAAATGCACACCGAGTTTGAACAAGCAATGCTCATGCAAAGGCAGGGTGGCGCAACAACCGATATGGCTGGTTGCCGGATACGTTTCTACCGCATAGTTATCGGCCATCAAGACCACTAACTGGCTGTCGGTGATCCATTTGAGAAGTTTTTGATCGCGCCCATCTAAGGCTGCACAACTATTTTCAAGGGTATGCAAGTCAGGATCACCCTTCATGTCCATCAGCAGCTGTGCGAAACCCGTATGCAAGCACACCATGTCGCCAGGCTCGACGACGACCTTGTCTTGCTCCATCACGCGCATGAGCGTGTCATAGCCAATGATTTCACGCTTGTTTCCAAAGTGCGCGTGGAAATCGATCATCACACCACGACCTTGTACGCAGGACTCTGCCATATTTTGAATGCCAAGCGCCATGGCGTTAGAGGTGGACTTGTTTTGGCCCGGTCCAGGAACACCCGCATCCTTGCCGTCCGTCGGTCCGATAATGTGTTCACCCGCGCGATAGCCGTTGTAATAAACCGACTCGGGGATTCCGTCGCCATTGGCATCAAATCTGGAACCCACGTGGGCCAAACTGTCCCATTGCGTGGAGTATTGGAGGTGCATTACGACCAAATCGTCGCTGATCACGTCTGTTTGCTGGTCGTTATCGCGAAATAAGCCGTAGTTCATATTGGGGCGATCACCGCGCAAGGTGGGGCGGATGACAGGCGGAAAACGCCTTGGATTCAATAAGTTACCACCGGGGAGATCCAAAGGCAGGCTGAGACAGAAAGGCTGAAATTCCTTGACCTCGGCAATACCTTGCTTGAGCTTTTCAGAGGTCAGCAGGTTGATACGACCGCGTTGGTCGTCCTCGCCAAAATCTCCCCAGGTCGAACCCTCTGGACGGTTGACCCAGCGTTTATTTCCACTCATCGTTGTTCTCCTGATTTTATTTTTTGATTGAATGATTGGTCATTTCACCACCCGTTTTACAGGAAAACGAGTCCGAAACTCGACGAAAAAAGTAAAAGGGTTGCAAACCGTTAGTTTGCAACCCCATACTTCGTACTAAATACGTTGTCCGAATGCCAAAAACTCAGGCTTTCTTGACTTTTTCCAGCATTTTGAACACGCCTTTCGGTGCGTTGACGAACAGGCGCTTGAAGGCCTTGCCCAAGCAACGGCGCTCGAGCGTGTTGCGGCGCGTGCGTTTTGTTTCTGAAGCCATAGCAATTCTCCGGTATTAAGCTGCGTATATTACCCTATATCCGGCCAGAATATTCATCTGGTTTTCCATGCAGTCTGCATGCCGGCGCTCTATGATTACGGGATG
>Ga0247843_1001998_pt1 | contig 38821 bp, 22 predicted proteins | sample LaCruzMarch2017__FD_192420 | JGI IMG/M metagenome (GOLD analysis project Ga0247843, IMG submission 192420) | Freshwater microbial communities from meromictic Lake La Cruz, Castile-La Mancha, Spain - LaCruzMarch2017_8m | ecosystem: Environmental > Aquatic > Freshwater > Lake | place: Spain...
GAATTTCAATGCGGACACAAGCGCTTTGAAATACCCTTGGAAAATCTCTCCACCGGCACCTATTTTCTGTCAGTGCAAGGGCTAGGGTCTGCAAAGGCTGTTCAGATTCAGCGCTGAAAGATTAATTTTTGCCGCACAATGCGGTGCCATTTTTAATGGCCGATGTAAGCTCCGCCCCTGGTAATTCAATGGGATAAATTATCTTACGCCTCCACCAATTCCCATAACTTAATCACCTCGACAGCCTCCCGCACATCATGCGCTCGAAGAATACAGGCCCCTTGTTGTAAGGCCACCATGTGGAGGGCGGTTGTGCCGTTCAAGGCCTCAGCTGGCTTGATCCCAAGCGGTTTGCAGATCATGGATTTTCGGGAAATCCCGGCAAGAACCGGCAGACCCAGTACATTTTGAAAGACGTGCAGGTTTTTCAACAGCGTGTAATTGTGCGCTACCGTTTTACCAAAACCAAAACCTGGGTCCAGCACTATGTCCTTTATCCCAAGCCTGCGCAAGCCCTCTATTTTTTGGATAAAAAAATCCAGCACTTCCGTCACAACATCCTCGTATTGAGGACTTTTTTGCATCGAATCTGGAGCGCCTTGCATGTGCATTAAAATATAAGGAACGTCCAACGGGGCCACTGTTTCGAGCATCTTGGGGTCAAGATTTCCGGCTGAAATATCGTTCACGATACTTGCACCCGCATGAACGGCAGCATTGGCTACACTGCCCCGCCAGGTGTCAACTGAAAGGATGGTGTCTGGAAATGATTTCAAAATAGCCTCGATGGCCGGGACAACGCGCTTTATTTCTTCCGCTTCATTGACCTCGACAGCGCCTGGACGAGAAGATGCCCCGCCAACGTCGAGGATGCTGGCACCTTCACGAAGCATTTTTTCGGCTTGTTGTAAAATGGTTGATACCGCTGCGTACTTACCGCCATCAAAAAAGGAATCTGGTGTGACATTGAGGATGCCCATTACCACCGGGCGCGACAGGTCGAGCAGTTGGCCCTTGCAGTGGAGTGACGTTGGATGTTGGATGTTGGACTGGGGGACGTTGGACATTGGACTGGGGGACATTGGACTGGGGACGTTGTACATTGGACTTTGGAGGTGAAATTCGGATATTTCATATTCAATCATCCAATCTGCAATGTCTCAATGTCTCTAGTCCTACGTTTAATGTTTCTAGTTTAACGTCCAAACATCTAATGCCCAACGTATCTAGTCCAATGTCTAACGTCCAACGATCCAACGTCCAGCGTCTAGCGATTCTTTTTAGGAAAAAGTTTGCGCAACAGCGTGACCGGGGAGTAATCCGTAATGGAAAAGGTGGATTCCACAAACACCAGTTTGAGGTGACGACTCGCGCTCGAGACAGCGATCAAAAGGGAGTTTTTTCCTTCTTCCTGCACTTTTTGCACGGAATCCAAACGCCAATCGTTGGATTGGATGGACTCGTCCGGCTGGTCTTCAGGTACATCTGCGAGATGATATCCTTTGGATTCGAGGGTCTGAAGGGCTTCACGAACGGATTGATTTTGTTGCATGATTAGGTTCTAAGCACTGCGTTCAAACATCTTTGCGATGATGTTCCAAAGCGTGTTTTATGGGTTTTCTGAAAAAGTCTTTATAGCGATTCCAAAGTCAAAAGAACGAAGAGCCCGGAAATATCGCTGCGCAAGGTGGAAGAAAAAGTTTTCCACAATTGCAGGCATGGAGGTATTTTTGTGGCTTTAAGGTGGACCTGCGTTGTTGCTTCGGCGGAAGTTTTGCTCTATCTTCCGCTGGGCATTGGGTACGGGCCACCTACGTTATCCAATCAAATCAATAACGAAATGGCTAAATTAACATCGGTTTCCAAGCTTTTAATCACTATTCTGATCGTTTCAGCAGCCTTTTTTGGCGGCAAATACCTGTTTAACAATACAGAATTCGGCAAAAAAATAGTCGAAGAAAGTGCCCAAAACAGCGACGCCAATGACAATAAACCCGATTCGGACGCTAATACCATCCGAGTGGGTGTAGTCACTTGGGGTGGTTATGCTGGTGGGCAGTATTTCAATGAAGGCTTCAAAGCGAACACGGAGTCTAGATTCTATAAAGATTACGGTTTCAAAGTGGATTTCAAAGTTTTGGATGATTTTGAAGCCAGTAGGGCAGCTTTTAAGAATGGAGATGTACACCTACTCTGGTGTACCGTGGATGCCTTGCCGACTGAAATGTCGGCACTTCAAGCCTTTGATCCTCGCATCGTTTTTCAGGCAGATTGGTCGCGTGGGGGCGATGCCGTAGTGGTTAGGAGGGGGATTACTTCTGTAAGCGATTTGAGAGGCAAAAAAATAGCGGTGGCTGAACTGACACCTTCCCATTCCTTTTTAATCTGGCTGTTGGAAGCAGCGGGCATGAAAACCACGGATGTCGAGATTGTCAAGCAACCCAGTGCCATTGATGCAGCCCAGGTTTTCAAAAGCCAGCAAGTTGATGCAGCGGTCGTTTGGAGCCCAGACGACGAGCTCTGCGTTCAGGCGGTGCCGGGATCCAAGATTTTGGAGAGTACCCGATCTGCATCTAATATCATTGCAGATGCTTTCATTGCGAAAGGCAGTTGGCTGGAAAAAAATCGGGATAAGGCCAATAAACTTTACGAAGGTTGGATGAAAGGAGCTGCTGAAATCAACGCCAGTGATGGCAACAGGCGCAAGGCCGCCAAAATCCTCTCTGAAAATTTCGACGGCGTATCCGAAGATGCTGCCCTCAAAGCCATTGAAAATGTGCGGCTTTGCACCCACGGCGACAACCTGAACTTTTTTGGCATGAACCCAGACTATAAAGGCGTGACGGGTGAAAACCTCTACAACCGCATGTCCAGCACCTACCAAAAGTTAGGGTATATCGAAGGCAAGGTGCCCAGTTGGCGTTTGGCCATCAACACCGAAGCGATTAAAGCCGCTACAGCACTGGCTACTGCTTCTGGCCAGGCAGCCGAAGGACAAAAGCAATTCTCTGTTGCCACAGAAGATGCCAAAACCAGGGACGCCATTGCTACTAAACGGGTCAGTATTTCATTCAGAAGTGGTGAATTCCGATTAGATGAAAATGCCAAATACATCATTGACAAAGAATTTGTAGACATAGCGCGGGCGTTTTCCAATGCCCGCATCCGAATCGAAGGCAATACGGACAACATAGGAAACGCTGCAAACAACAAAGCCCTTTCACTGAAAAGGGCTAAATCAGTGGCTGATTATCTTATTGCTACCTATAATATGCCTAAAAATCGTTTTATCATCGTTGGAAACGGCCCTGACAAAACGGTCGCAACCAATGATACCGAGGAAGGGCGATCCAGGAACAGAAGAACTGATTTCGAAATTGTAGGCGAGTAATCCGTCCTTTATAATATACTATGTCACTATTCAAACTGAGAGGTGATTTGGGCTATGCTCAAAAAATCGTGCTTGCCGCTCTCGGCGGCTTGATTACGCTGGCTATTTGGTGGCTATTGGCAGAATTGCTGTCCGCCCAGCGCCCGATCCTGGAAGGCGGCTTGCGTGAATTGCCCTCTGTCTTAGACACTACCATCACACCCGTACAGCGGGATTCTATCCTTCGGCAGGATTCTATCCTTCAGGCCAGTGCCAGCTCCTTTGAAAAAGTTTATCCGGTATTGCCACCGCCAACCAAAATACCCAATGCGTTCCGTCAACTCATCGCACACGACGAACTGATCCCCAATACCAGCCGCAGTATTTGGCTAAATATCCAAGGCTATCTTTGGGCCTTGCTCCTTGCATTGCCCATCGGTTTTGTGCTGGGCTTGATTCCGCTGTTCAGGGGATTGTTCAATGGCCAGATTGAGGCGCTACGATACCTTCCGTTGTCGGCCCTTACCAGTTTGTTCATCGTGTGGTTTGGCTTGGAAGACACCATGAAAATTGCGTTTCTCGCCTTTGGTATCTTGGTCTATTTGTTGCCTGTGATCGTGCAGCGAATCCGGGAAGTGGAAGAAGTTTATATACAGACGGCCTTCACACTCGGTGCCACCAACTGGCAAATCTTCCGTTCGGTCTACATTCCCGGCGTTTTTTCCCGATTGATGGACGATATCCGGGTGCTCACTGCGATTTCCTGGACTTACATCATCATCGCTGAGTTGCTGAACCGTCAGGGTGGGATCGGAGGACTGATCTTCATTAAGAGCAAAATGGGGCAGATTGACCGAGTATTTGCCATTCTTTTGCTCATCATAGTAATCGGGTTTTTGCAAGACCGGATTCTCTCGTACATTGATACACGGCTAAACCCGCACAAGCACCTGAAATATAAATGGCCCGGCATTCAGGAGTGTCAATACGGTATCTTTTTCATCTTGCTCAGCTTGCTGTCCAAAGCATTGCTGCCGTCTCATATCCCGGAGACTTTCGTCTGGATCGCTGTAGCGGGTGGTCTGATTATGACCGTGATGGGGGAGATCAAATTGGCCAGCGCATTAAAAACAAAATGACTATGATGCACTTTCAGGAGACCCAATTGCCCAATATTATACAATTGGAAAACGTATGCCAATCTTACGATGGTGGCAAATCCTACGTCATACAAGATTTTAATTTGCTGATAGAAGACCATCCAAACCGCGGGCAATTTGTTGTCCTTCTAGGGATGTCGGGCAGTGGCAAATCCACCATACTGCGGTATGTTTGCGGGCTGCAGAAACCGACCAGCGGAACCATCAAAGTGCATGATAAATTAGTCGCCGACGATTCCCGTATCAGCATGGTTTTTCAGCAGTACTCCTCCTTCCCCTGGATGACAGTGCGAGAAAATGTGGCCTTGGGGCTACAATTCAAGGGCACGGATGAAAAGGTCCGCCTGCAAAAGGCCCAAGAAATGATTGAATTGGTAGGACTGGCTGGCCATGAAAACAAATATGCGCAGTACCCAACACTGTCAGGGGGGCAATTGCAACGGGTCGCCATCGCCCGTAGCCTTCTGGCTAATCCTGATATCTTGTTGATGGACGAGCCATTCGGAGCGCTGGACATAAAAACTCGATTGCAAATGCAGGAGTTGCTGATTCAATTGTGGGAAAAATTTCATTCCACAGTGATCTTCGTGACCCACGATATTTCAGAAGCGGTCTATCTTGGTGATGATATCTACATTATGAAAGCAGCACCTTCACACATCGTCGAGCATATTAAAGTGGACTTCCAATACCATCGTACACGAGAACTTAAACGCGAGAAATATTTCACGGAACTGGTGCAAGCGGTGGAAGACAAAATGGTTCATTTAGCGAATATGGGGTAAGTAGAAAAGTGGATTGACACGGCTTGTAAAAGACCGCATCAATAGGTCAAATTACAGGTGTTGTGCGTACCGAACACGCTCAAGTGCCCAACTCCAGTTGCTCGCGAACCAATTGATAATACGCTCCCCGTTTGTTGGTCAATTCCTGATGGGTGCCTTGCTCCAAAACTTCTCCTTTTTCGAGCACGATAATATTGTCCGCATTGCGCACGGTACTGAGTCGGTGTGCCACAATAACCACCGTTTTTCCTTGGAATGCGGCTTCCAAATTGCGCATAATCACCTTCTCGTTGTGGGCATCCAGGGCGTTGGTAGCCTCGTCGAAGAAGATGTATTTGGGGCTTTTGTAAAGCGCGCGGGCGATGAGCAGCCGTTGCTTTTGACCTTGACTGAGGCCCGTGCCGTCTTGCCCGATTTTGGTGTTGAATCCAAGCGGCAACATTTCTATAAAGCCTTGGATATGAGCCGTTTTGGCCGCTTCGAGCAGGCGTGGGCGATCAATGTTTTCTTCTCCCAGAGCGATGTTTCGGGCAATGGTATCGTTGAAAATAAAGCCGTCTTGCATCACCACCCCGCAATTGGCGCGCCATGCCTTGTGGTGAAAACTATCGAGGCTCAGGTCATTCAACCGAATGCTGCCTTCCTGAGGGGTATAAAAATTGAGCAAAAGTTTCAAAAGGGTGGTTTTGCCGGAGCCGGAAGTACCTACAATCGCCGTGGTTTTGCCATGTGGGAAATGCAAGTCGAGGTGTTTCAGCACCCAGGGGTCCTGAGGCCCGCCGTAACGAAAGGATACATTTTGCATCGTCAGTTCGCCGGACTTTGGAAGTTCAGCAACTTTCGTGTCTTCGTTGGCATCCTCGTCCGCGCGCTGGTGTATCTCGTTCATGCGTTCCAGACTGATTTTCGCTTCTTGTGCGTGCAGTATAAACTGAACCAGCGATTCGAGCGGGCCATTCATGTGGCCGATAATATATTGTACTGCCAACATCGCGCCGAGTGTCATTTCGTTGTTGATGACCGCCTGTGCTGCCAACACCGAAATGACGATGTTTTTACCTTCATTAATAAATGCTGCTCCGGCGCGTTGTTGCTGATCGGTGGAGAGATACTGGACGTTCACTCGGAATAAGCGAGCCTGGATGCGCTCCCAGGCCCAGCGTTTCTGCCGTTCGGCGTTGTGCAGTTTTATTTCCTGCATCCCATTCACGAGCTGGATGAGGGCGTTTTGGTTTTCGGCCATTTGCTCAAAACGACGGTAATCGAGCGAGCGCCTCCGGGCCAGGAAAAGCCAAACCCAGCCAAAATACCCCGCGGCACCCAAGGCAAAAACAAGGAAAATCAATTGATTGTAAAACAAAAGCACCCCCCCAAACACCAGCAAATTGACCAAAGAAAAAATAGTCACCAAAGACGAGGAGGTCAAAAAACGCTCCACCCGTTCGTTGTCGTAAATCCGTTGCAACAAGTCGCCGGTCATCTTGGAATCAAAGTACGACATAGGCAGCCGCATCAGTTTCAGCAGGAAATCCGAGACAAGATTGATATTGATTCGTGTGCCTATATGCAGCAAAATCCAACCCCGGATGAACTCAACGGCTACCTGACTCGCAAAAAGTACCCCCTGTGCCGCGAGAATGAGATATACAAAATTGAGTTCGCGCAATTGCACCCCTTTATCTACCAGCGCCTGCATCAAAAACGGAAACGCAAGCTGAATAAGGCTCCCCAACAGCAGCCCGATGCCGAGTTGCCAGATCAGTTGTCTGTGCTGGCCCAAATAAGGCCACAAAAATTTGAAGCCTGAACGGTTTGTTTTTTCGCCCTCGCGGTCAAAAAATTCAGGTGTAGTTTCAAGGAGGAGCAAAATGCCTTGCGTTTCGGTGTTCACCACGTCGCTGATCCAGCCGTTGAGAAAGTCCTGTTCTTTCAACTGGACTTTTCCTGAAGCGGGGTCGGCCACAAAAACCTGTCCGCCTGAAATTTTGTACACCACAACAAAGTGGTCTTGTTTCCAGTGGGCCACACAAGGCAGTGGAATATCCTTAGAAAGCCGGTTGAACCCCGTTTTTGCGCCCAAAGTGCGAAAACCGATCTTTTCAGCGGCTTCCGCAATGCCCGCCAGCGACGCACTCACCTTGTCGGTATGCGAGAGTTGGCGTAAAAACTCAATCGAATAATAGCGGCCATAGTGCCGTGCAATCATGCGAAGACAGGCCGCACCGCAGTCGGAAGAGTCAAATTGTTTGTCGAAAGGGAAGTTGTCCACGTTGCGCGTTGGGTGGGATTGGCTGCAAAAATAGGCGAATGGTTCGGTTGGAAAAATGATTGCGGTTTTTTGATGGCGATTAGGTGCTTTCGGGGCAATTTTGCGCGGCAATGAATGTATCCCGGAACGCTGTTCCGGGGAAACGTAAAATGCCCCCCGGAACAGCGTTCCGGGATACAAAACCGCACCATGATCAACAAAGAACAAATCGCCGAACGTTTCCGTCAGTTGCAGGACGACATTTGCCAAGCCCTCGAAGCCGCCGATGGTGGAGGCAAATTTTTGGAAGACAACTGGTTGCGTCCTGAGGGTGGGGGAGGGCGGAGCCGGGTCCTGGAGGGCAAGACCATCGAGAAAGGCGGCGTTATGTTCTCTGCCGTACATGGCCCTTTGCCTGAAATCACCGCCAGGGCAATGAATCTCGCGCCCACAGACTTTTTTGCAACCGGGGTTTCCATCGTGTTGCACCCACACAGTCCGATGGCGCCGATTATTCATATGAATGTGCGGTATTTCGAGACGGCGGGCGGCGAACGCTGGTGGTTTGGTGGAGGCATTGACTTGACACCGCATTATGTAGTGCCCGAAGATGCACAGTTTTTTCATCAGCAATTGCGCAATACCTGCGATCGGTTTTCTCCCACGTTTTACACCGATTTCAAAAGGCAGGCCGATGATTATTTTTTCCTGAAACACCGTCAGGAAACACGGGGCATCGGAGGCATTTTTTTTGACTACCTGGACGAAAAAACTGGCTTTTCCCAAGAGAAGCTTTTGGAATTCGCCCTTGCAGTAGGTGAAACTTTTGCCCCAACCTACACGGAACTCCTGCATCGCGCTGCGCCTCGAAACTTTGGCGAACCAGAAAAACGTTGGCAGATGCTCCGCCGGGGCCGTTATGTGGAGTTCAATCTGGTTTGGGATCGGGGCACCAAATTTGGTCTCGAAACCAATGGCCGCACGGAAAGCATCCTCATGTCCATGCCACCTACAGCGCAGTGGGGCTATAATATTCAGCCTGAAAAGGGAAGTCCCGAAGCGGAGACTTTGGAGTGGTTGAGGAAGGGAGTGGAGTGGGTGGGAATGTCCAATATCCAATAAGGAATGTCCAAAGCCCAAGGTAGGGATTGAAACTTTTTAGAAGTTTGGCTTGTATACCAAGTCTTTGCTCCACAAATATTAATTTTGCCGCCCGACCCAAATCCGTACCAATCCAAAATTTAATATGGCAATCAACCTCAACTTTCTCGAAGAACTCCGCTGGCGCGGCCTCATCCACGACTTCACCCCTGGCGTGGAAGAACATTTCAACCAAGGAGTGGTGCGGGCCTATATCGGTTTCGACCCTACGGCACCGTCCATGACGATTGGGAATTATGTCCAAATAATGCTCCTGACCTTCCTTCAACGGGCGGGCCATCAGCCAGTTGTGTTGATGGGTGGGGCCACTGGGCGCATTGGCGACCCGAGCGGAAAGGACAAAGAGCGTGACTTAAAGAGTTTTGATGAACTGGACTCTAACATGGCGCACCAAATCGAGCAGGCGAAGCGTATGTTGGACTTCAACCCTGCCACGCCCAACCATGCGCTGTTGGTGAACAACTACGACTTTTACAAGGAAATGAACATTCTGGACTTCCTGCGCGATGTGGGCAAGTACCTGACGGTCAACTATATGATGTCGAAGGAAAGCGTAAAACGACGCATTGAAGGCGAGACTGGCATTTCGTTTACGGAGTTTAGTTACCAATTGCTGCAGGGCTACGATTTTGTGCTGTTGAACCGCAACCACGGCATCACGGTTCAGATGGGCGGTTCGGACCAATACGGCAATATTACTTCCGGGGTTGAATTGGCGCGCAAGATTGACGAAGCAAAAGTGTTTGCGGTCACCACCCCTTTGCTCACAAAATCGGACGGTTCTAAATTTGGCAAAAGCGAATCGGGCAATATTTGGCTCGACCCGACCCTTACTACTCCCTACAAATTTTACCAGTTCTGGCTGAACGCAGATGATCGTGATTTGCCTAAGTTTTTGCGCTATTTTTCACTAAAAAGCCAGGAAGAGATCGAAAATTTAGAAGCCCGGTTATCTGCTCAGGACGTTAAGCGCGTGTTCGCAGAAGAACTGACCGTGCGCATTCATGGTCAGGCGGCTTATGAATCCGTGTTGGCGGTTTCGAAACTTTTGTTTGATCCAAAAGCTGACGCGGACACCCTGCGCAGCCTGGATACAAATACCTTAACGCAGGTAGCGGAAGAAATTCCTGCGCCCAAAATTGCACTTTCAAGCATCCAAAACGGCTTGAACATCCTGGATTTTCTCTCTGAAACGACGGGAATATTGGAAAGCCGCAGCGAAGCAAAACGTGCTATTCAGGCAAATACTATTTCAATCAATAAGCATAAAATCGCCGATTTAGGCGTAATTATTAACCCATCGGATTTGTTACACGGCAAGTTTTTGATGGTGGAAAACGGGAAGAAAAATAAGTATTTGGTAGTGGCGGGGTAGGGGATTTTGGATTTACGCTTTCACAAACTTTCCCGTCCGCACCCCCGTCTCTCCGTACACCGAAACGACATACACCCCTGCCGGAAAATCTCCTACCTTTAATTCCGGCATCTCATTCCCAGTGAAGGAATTTTCCAGCACAATTTTCCCTTGCATATCCGAGATTGTCAGACGATAATCGGTCGCTTCGGGCACTTGAATCGAAAGGCGTTGCCGCACAGGGTTGGGGAATATCCGAAGTGCTATCGGATTGGTTTCTGAAATGCCGACGGTTGCCTCGTTCACGACTTCGTCAATGGCGTGCAGCAGCGAATATTGTAGGTTGCTGCCAAATGCATCCTGCCCGATTTCCCAGATCATAATGCCTGACACATGGTGTGAGGTAACCACCCGCCAGCGAAATGAATACTTCGCACCCAGCCTGATGTGCTTTGGAGATCACGGGTGCGATGTTGGTACCTTCCACGGATAAATTGCCATTCGCGTCCGGGTTGGCGAAGGCGATATTGATGTGTGTAAGTCGCTCGAATTCAATATCATTCAGCCAGCTAAAGCGGTAGTAGGGCAGATATCCGATTACTTTGAAGGATTGGGAAAAGGCGGTGGAAAGGGTGAAAAGGAGTAGGAAAGGTAGGAGTTTGCGCATGTACAGTAGATAATTTGGGATAGTTGTGGAAGCAGGGCTTCCGCTTTTTGCAAGGCAGTAGACATGACAATTTTTTTGATAAAAGTAAGGTTTTACCTATTCGGATCAAACGCCTTATCACAAAGTTACACCAATCATTCATCTGCCAATACTCATTTTTTCCAGAATTTTTAGAAATTTGCCCACTCAACAAATCCCCAAATCCCCATTTCAACAAATCAACCAATCAACATAACCATGACACCAAAAGGTATCCCTACCGTAGACCTTTCCCAATTCACCCAGGGCGACGCGAACCAGCGCGAAGCCTTTGTACACCAGCTGGGTGCCGCTTTTCACGAAGTGGGTTTTGTCGCCGTTGCCAATCACGGCATTCCAAAATCACTGGTGGATGGCTTTTATACTGCTTCAAAAGCATTTTTTGCACTTCAGGATGACGTTAAGCGCAAATATGAGGTGGCAGGACTGGCGGGTCAACGTGGCTACACCTCTTTCGGCAAAGAACACGCCAAGCAATCCAAGGTAGCTGATCTCAAAGAGTTTTTTCAAATTGGCCAGGAAGTGCCTGCCGACCATCCCTTGAAGGCTCAATACCCTGACAATGTTCAAGTTGCAGAGATGCCTGAGATGTCTAAACTGGGCAAAGAACTTTACCAAACCTTTGAAAAAACAGGCGGACAACTGCTGGAAGCCATCGCCATTCACCTTGATTTGCCCACAGATTATTTCCAAAAGCAAATTACCGCCGGCAACTCCATCCTTCGCAGCATACACTATCCACCGATCCGGGAAGAGCCCGCCAGCGCCATCCGTGCCGAGCAACACGAGGATATTAATTTGATCACCTTGTTGGTGGGTGCCAGCGCAGGAGGTTTGCAAGTGTTGAATACGGACGAAGAATGGGTCAATGTCCTGCCAGAAATTGACGAAATCGTCATCAATGTGGGCGATATGCTCCAACGGCTCACCAACAATTACCTGAAAAGTACGACCCACCGCGTCGTCAACCCGCCGCGCGAAGAATGGCATTTGCCCCGCCTCAGTATCCCGTTCTTCCTGCACCCGGTCAGCAATATGGACCTGACTTGCCTTGAAAGTTGCGTCACGGCAGACAACCCGCTGCATTACGAGCCCATCACGGCAGGGGAGTATCTGGACGAGCGTTTGCGCGAGATTGGGCTTAAAAAATAAGTGGTAAGTGTTTAGTGGTAAGTGTTACTCGTTTTACCAATGACCACTAAACACTTACCTCTAAACACTTACCACTAATTCTGCCCCCTCTTGACCCACCAAAGTCCCAATTGCAACGCCCATGCCGCTGAGCCGCACGGCTACCGTAATGTTTGGGGATATTTTTTCTACGATGGGTTTTTTTACTGGGCCCAGGCCGAGAATGCCTGTCCACCAGGAATCAATTTCTATGGTTTGACCTGGACAAACTACGGTTTCCAGTAAATCAGTTAAAGCCTTGCGAATCAATTCATTGGTCCCAAATTCATCGGTTTTTTCCCGCTCTAAATCCAGATTTCGGCCCCCACCGAGCAGGATGCGTCCATCTATATTTCGGAAATAAAAATATCCCCGGTCGTAGTGAAAACAGCCTTCTACTTTCAGATTGGGAATCGGTTGTGTAATTAAAACCTGATTGCGGGCGGGCTGCACGGATTCCATGGAAAGCAGTCGGCGGGCAAAGCCGTTTACGGCCACCAGCACCATGGGCACACGCAGTGTCCAGCCAAACTCTGTTTCGATTTCTACCCCTTGAGAAGTGTCTTCCAAATCCCTGATAGCGAAGCCATTGTAAATTTTCACGCCAGCCTCCATGGCACGGTAGAGTAGGGCGGACATCATTTTACCGGTGTGTACCTGGCCTTCTGGCTGGTTTAAAATCAAATGGCGAACACCTTGAAAGCCAAAACCTGGAACACGTTCGTCTACTACTTTGTAACCCTCTGCCCAGCCTGTTATTTTTCCAATTTTTTCGTTGAATTCCGGCATCCGTTTGCGGCATTCCAAGAAGATTTTTTCCTCCTCCTCGGTAAACATCTCGTAACCGCCCAACATTTGAAATCCCAAATTTTCATCGCCTACCAGTTCACGGAGGCGTTGAAGACCGCGCCAGCGTTTTTCTACCACGGATAATACTTGATCTTCGCTTGCATAACTGAGATCGTCCAGCAATTCAGTCATAGAGCCAAAACAGGAAAAGCCCGCGTTTCGGGTGCTGGCTCCGATGGGTAAGGTGCCGCGTTCGAGAATGGCTACCCTAAGTCTCGGATCCAGCGTTTTAAGATGAATGGCCGCAGCAAGCCCCACGATGCCGCTGCCAATCACGGCTACATCTATTTCCTTGAAGAAGGATTCTCGTTCCCAGTAACTGAGTTCGTATTGCATGATGGTGGATTGGTTATTGGTGGATTGGTGGATTGGTTATTGCCTGCCTGCCGGTAGGCAGGGTGGATTGGTAATTGGTTATTGGTGACATTTGTCCGCTCAACCTTCAATACTATGACCCATCTCCGCTTCCGCTTAGGGCGCATTTTTTACATTTGGAAACGCCGGGCAATCTGGTTTTTCGGTAAAACTAAATTTGCTCAACGGCGGATCCATCCCTTGCAAATCCTTGTCTTTCAGCACGAAACCCCCTTGCTAAGAAAGTTGAAGGATGTAGATATGTATCTCCAGCACAACAAAGTGACCAACCTCCAGCTGGCGGCGGCAAAGATAAATGGCCTCGTACTCCTGCCGGGCGAAACCTTTTCTTTTTGGAAAACGGTGGGCGCGCCGACCGCCCGAAAAGGATACCTCGAAGGGTTGGTGCTGGAACGCGGAAAACTGAGCAAAGGCGTTGGCGGGGGACTTTGCCAAATGGGTAACCTGCTCTACTGGATGGCATTGCACAGTCCGCTCACGGTGACCGAACGCTGGAGGCACAGTTACGATGTGTTCCCCGATGAAGCCCGGGTGTTGCCGTTTGGATCTGGGGCGACATTGTCCTATAATTATATTGACTTGCAACTTCGAAACGAGACCCCTCATCCTGTGCAACTGCACGTATGGCTCTCGGAAACCCACTTGCACGGAGAAATTTGCACCGACACGCCCTTTTCTGAACGTTATGAAGTGCTTGAAAAAGAACATCTTATCCGCCACGAGCCCAACGGAAGCTATTCGCGGCACAACCGAATTGCCCGTCGTGTGTTTTCTGTTGCTTCGGGTGAATTGCTCCGGGAGGAATGGGTAGCAGAAAATCATGCACTGATGATGTATCAGCCATTTTTGAAGTCTTAAAAGATGCTGTCCAAACTCCAAAGTCTAGTATCCAACGTCCAACGTCCAACGTCCAAATATCCAACGTCCAGAGTCCAATATCCAACGTCCAATATCCAACGTCCAATATCCAACGTCCAATATCCAACGTCCAGAGTCTAAAAGTCCAAGGTCCGCACCTACCTTTGCCGACCAAATTTTTAATAAGACATGATTCAACGCATTCAATCCATTTACTTGTTTTTGGCTGCAGCCGTTTTGGCCAGCCCAATGTTCTTGCCTTTGGCCACTGCTTCTGGCGATGCAGCTGCTCTGGCCACCACGGGGGACAATTTTTTTGCTGACGGCACCTATTGGGTAAAAGAATTTCCAGGGGGCATGAGCCTGCTTTTTGCGGCAGTTTTTTCTCTTTATGCCATTTTTCTTTACAAAAATCGCCCTCGTCAAATGCGTCTAGCGGGTGGCATGTCTGTTCTGACCATACTTTTCACAGCCTTGTTTGCGGCGCTCGGCTACTATTATGCACAGAAGTTGCCCGAAGGATCGGAGGCGCATTTAGCGCTCGGCAGCGCATTTCCATTGGTGGCGATTCCTTTGCTCGTTTTGGCCTACCGAGCTATAAAAAAAGATGAGGAATTGGTGCGGTCTGCGGATCGGCTGCGCTGAAAGTATCCCGGAACGCTGTTCCGGGGAAATTGATACTGCCCCCGGAACAGCGTTCCGGGATACGACACATTGACTATGAAAAATTTAGCATTATTTCTTGCCACCTTTATTTTAGGGGCAATTGGTTGCAAGCCCGCTGAAAAAGCGGTGACCTACACCCCAGAAAACATTGTCCCAACGGAAAAATCTTTGGCTTGGAAGATCAGCGGGAAAGGGTTGAAAAAACCATCCTATCTCTATGGCACCATACACATGATCCCTAAAGACGAATTTGAACTCCCTGGATCCATCCGGGAGAGTCTGGACAATGTGCGCCGTGTGACCTTCGAGATAGACATGAAACAAATGACCAATCTGGTCAGCCAAATGGGCCTGATTACCAAATCGTTCATGGCGGGCGGTAAAACGCTGAAAGACCTGTTGAATGCAGAGGATTATGCGCTGGTAAAAGCCAAAATGGCCGAAAAAGGACTGCCGGGCGGTATGTTTGAGCGGATTAAACCGATGTTTCTCAGCACATTATTTAGCTCAGAGGAGGAAAACCCAGCCAGTGGTGGCAACATCACCTCGGTAGAAATGGAACTGTACAAAATGAGCAAAAACCGAAGGTTAGAATCAGCGGGATTGGAAACAGCGGCTTATCAGATGTCGGTTTTTGACAGCATTCCCTACGCTGTTCAGGCCAAAATGTTGGTGGACGGCCTTCGCAGTGTAGATACCACAGACACTTCCGAAAGCCAGCTCGATGAGATGCTCCGGCTTTATCGTGAGCAAGATATTACAGCCATGCAAACCATGATTGGCGAAGACAGTGGTATGGGGCAATATGAAGACATACTGCTGAAAAAGCGCAACCAAAATTGGATTCCCGTGATGGGCCGGATGATGGCTGAAAAACCGACCCTTTTTGCTGTGGGCGCAGGGCATCTTGGTGGGAAGTATGGGGTGGTAGCGTTGTTGAGAAAGGAAGGGTATCGGGTGGAAGTGGCCACGGAGTGACCCCTCCTTATTACCCGCCTGCCGAGACTTCGCGGTCAAGGAAGCTTCGGTGGGTAATTGGGTAAAATAGTCTTAGAAAACTTTGCTCACCACTTTGCAGAAATGTTTAGGCGGTATACCTTTGCACCCGCTTTTGAAAAAGCATGGCGCGATAGCTCAGCTGGTTAGAGCGCGCGATTCATAATCGCGAGGTCGCGAGTTCAAGTCTCGCCCGCGCTACAAAATCCAAGGCGCAGGTTTCCTTTGACAAGGAACCTGCGCCTTTTTTTTGTAGTTGGTTTGTTTGAGGCAGTTTGCAACGTTTTATACCTGCACGGCATCTTCGTAAGAATATTTAATGCCCTTGTTGGTACATGGCATTGGGAGAAGACGCTACTTTTCGGCGGGCAAACTTTTAATCCGCTTTTTATTCCCGTTTTTGGCCTTCAATCTCCTGCAAAAGTCTCAGGATTTTTTAACCAATCAATTTTTAACACCGGATGAACTGCTTACTTCGCCCGACGCAAACGTTACTGCTGTCCGTTTTTTGTCTTCTTGTTTTGCCTTTTTCTTCCAAGGCGCAATTCCTTCAGGTCACTGATGCTGTATCTGGTCCTTACAATCCTCAAAGCCTTATCTCCAATGTTTTTTTGGGGGCAGGGGTAGAGGTCACCAACATCCAATTTAATGGCGATCCCAGGGCTGTGGGGTATTTTTCTGGCGGCACGCCGGCCATCGGCATTGAACGAGGCATTTTGCTCACCAGCGGATTGGCCAGTGAAGCCGAACAGGACGGGGGTAGCTTTGCCGACAATCCAAACATAGGTGGCTCCATAGAACCCAGTCTCGGACAGATTGCCACGAATGGGCTCAATGATGTGGCGGTTTATACCATCACCTTCATCCCAAATTCTGACACGCTGCGATTTCGCTACAGTTTTGCATCGGAGGAATACCCTGAATATGCCTGCACTGCGTATAATGATGTTTTTGGTTTTTTTATCCAAGGTCCCGGCTACCCCACCTTTACCAACATAGCCAGAATCCCAGGCACCATGTTGCCAGTGACCATCAACAACATCCATCCCAACAATCCGGCTGCTCCCAACGCCTGCCCGGCGCTGAATGTTCAATACTACAACAACAACGAGAACAGCATATTTCAGCCTGTTTACGACGGTTTTACGGATGTTTTCACGGCCATGGCAGTTGTCACGCCTTGCCAGCCCTACACCATCAAACTCGCTATTGCCGATGTGGGCGATGCCTTATTTGATTCCGGGGTGTTTTTGGAGGCAAAAAGTTTTGGTACTGGTTCTCTGATCGCCAGTGTTTCCACGGTGAGTGCAGATGGTACCATCGCGGAGGGTTGTGTGCCAGGCTCGGTTACTTTTACCCTGCCTGAGATTCGCGCGCAAAATTACCCGGTCGTTTTTGATGTTTTTGGCACCGCAACACCGGGTGTGGATTACCAGGCAATTCCTTCCAATTTGGTTATCCCCGCTGGACAATCCACCATTACCGTCCCGATCAATGCTTTTGAAGACGGCATCGCTGAAGGGGCTGAATCCATTGGCATTTCTGTACAAGTGGATCCTTGCAACATGGACACTGTGTTCCTTTTTATCCGCGATAGGATTCTGGCGGCGCCTATGCTCAACGACACCTCTGTTTGTCTGCCCAACACCCCAATTCAAATGAATGCCACGGTGCCAACGCCTGTGCCGGCAGCACCCACGTTTACCAATACGCAGGATTATCCAATTCCTAATCCTAACGGTGTTGTCAACTCGACTATTCAGGTTTTTGGTGTTCAACCCCCTCTTGTTGGGCCCGGTGTGATCCGCTCTGTTTGTATTAACGTAGACCACAATTGGATTGATGAGCTGGATGTTTTTCTTATCTCACCCGGGGGGGTAGTGCTTGAGCTGACGACCGACAACGGTGCGGATGGTGATGATTATACCAATACTTGTTTCAGCCCTACCGCAACAACACTGATAAGTTTTCCAGGGCCATTCGCACCTGCTACAGCCGCTCCATTTACAGGCGATTGGCTTCCAGAAGGGCCTTGGTCCGACCTGTGGGGAGAACCTTCCAATGGCAACTGGCGCTTGCGCTTGAGCGATGACCAAAATAACCTTTTTGGTACGTTGCTCGATTGGACCATCACTTTTGAGCCCAGTTACAATGTTGCCTACGCATGGTCGCCTGGAACTGGTTTGAGCTGCACAGATTGCCCTAACCCAATTGCAACCGCTGCACAAACCAGTATATACAACGTCACAGCCACCGATTCTTATGGCTGTAGCGTTACCGAAGACATTGAACTCGCAGTAGGCTCACTGACCGCTGCTGCCACCGTGGTTCAGCCAATCAACTGTTACGGACAAAAAGGAAGCCTGCAGGCCTCCGCACCTGGCAACAACACCTATTTGTGGAGCAATGGTCAAACAACCGCCACGATAAGCAACCTTAGCGATGGTACTTACACCGTAACTATTACCAGTGTGGGTGCTTCCTGTTCGGGCACCGCCACCGCCTCGCTCACGGAACCCACTGAACTTTTTGCCACAGCCGCTCCAAACGATGTTACTTGCTTTGGGCTGGTAACGGGTACGGCTGCCATACATCCCACAGGAGGGGTGACACCTTACAGCTACGTGTGGAATAATGGCTTTACGACCGACAGTATTTCCAATTTGCTGGCGGGAACTTATACGGTAACCGTAATGGATGCAAATGGCTGTCAAAAATCAACGTCTATGATGGTTTTTGAACCCGCTAACATCGAGATACTTACGGCGTTGAATCGAAGCCCTTCGTGTTTTGGGCTTTTGGATGGTCAACTTACTACTTATGCGGTAGGTGGCACCACCCCTTTTGAATTTGTCTGGAACACAGGTCAGGTCAATCAAGGCATCAACAATATTGCAGCCGGCACCTACACTGTGACAGCCACCGACGGAAATGGTTGTTCGCAAGTGAAGACCGAAATTGTAACCGAGCCAGCCCTCCTGACCAGTTTTGCTACGCCCGAAGCAGTCCATTGTTTTGGCGATAATACGGGCGCGCTTCATTTAGATGCCGCCGGAGGAACCCCGCAATACACCATAGCTTGGACGGGCCCCAACGGCTATTCAGGCAACGGGTTTAATATTGCCAACCTTTTTGCCGGGCAATATTTGGCTACAATCACCGATTCGCAAGGATGTACAAGCACCCTTACCACCAGTGTGAATCAACCAACAGAACTCTTGCTTGCTTTGCCGCAGATTGCTGATACCGTGTGCTTTTTTGCTTCAAATGGTACTGCCACGGCCATCGTTTCTGGTGGCACTTCGCCTTACACTTATCAGTGGGATGCGAACAATCAAACTACTCAAACGGCTAAGGGGCTTGCTTCCAGTCAATATCACCTTACAATCACCGATGTGAATGGCTGTATTACCTCTGGTGAAACCTTTGTACAGCAGCAACAGGAACTTAATACCCACGGTGAAGCGCAAGACCCCAACTGTCACAACGGCTTGGATGGCACGGCTTCTGTGATTTCTGTTTTTTATGGTGCAACACCCGCCAATATTGCTGACTTTACTTATAATTGGAATACCACGCCGCAGCAATCAGGGCAGAATGCGACGGGACTGCAGGGCGGAAAGACCTACATCCTGACCGCTACAGACGCGCTCGGGTGTACAGCTACGGCTACGGTTCCCGTAGGCAATCCGCTCCCGATCGAGACTTCCGTAACGGGTTTTTCGGACGCAAAATGCAAAGGTGATCCCTCGGGTTGGGCATCTGCACAGGCAGATGGTGGTACAGGTCCTTATACTTGGAAATGGAATGGCGGCACTACCCCCAACGATTCTCTGGCACAAGGGCTTTTGGCAGGCACCTACCAGGTCACGATCACTGACGTGTTTGGATGTCCAGGCACCTCTAGTGTGACCATCGGTGAGCCGACTGTATTGCGTGTGTCACTCACACCAACCAGCGTTCCATGTTTTGGAGAAAGCACTGGCAGTGCAAAAGTGACTCCTTCTGGCGGCACAGACCCTTATCAAATTGTTTGGGCCAACGGAACTCAAGGAGCCACCATTCAAAACCTGCCAGCAGGCACCTATACAATGAGCGTGACCGATGCAAATGGCTGTGTCACGCCAGGCTCTGTCACAATAGATCAGCCAGCAAGTCCATTGAGCGGTTCATCCACCACGGAAGCACCGCGTTGCAATGGTGGGCAAGATGGGCGAATTGTTTTGACAGCCAATGGTGGAACGGCACCCTATCGCTACGGTTTGAACAACGAGCCAACCAATGGCTCTCACGTTCAAATCGGCATAACGTCGGGCAATTATGTCCCCAAAATCGTAGATGTCAATGGCTGCGAATTCTTGCTTGCGCCCATACAGGTGACAGAACCTGACCCCATTGAAGTGGACTTAGGGCCGGACATCCGCATCCTTTTTGGACGAGATACCCAACTACTTGCCCTAGTGACCAATGCCCGTGGCTTGACCCAATATGCCTGGACTTTAGCAGACAGCACTTGGCTCAGTTGCCTCGACTGCCGCAATCCGTCGGTATATTCGCTTGAATTTCCCACCTATTTTGAGGTGGCCGTTACAGACTCTTTGGGCTGTCGTGCTACAGACCAGATTTTGGTGACGGTAGAAAAATATCGCAAGGTGTTTGTGCCAACGGGCTTTACGCCCAATGAAGATTTTATTAATGACCTCCTGCTGGTACACGGCCAAAGCAATTCTAAAGCATTGGATTTCAGGGTTTATGACCGTTGGGGAGAATTGGTGTTCCAGTTGAAAGATTTTGCCTTCAACGACGACACCAAGGGCTGGGACGGCAACTTCCGAAATCAGCCTTGCGATCCGGGCGTGTACGTCTGGGTACTCGAAGTGGAATATGTGGATGGCGTGCGGGAGGTGTATAAGGGGAATACGACGTTGATTCGATAGATCGCCTGTCCAGGACTTTATCAGAATGAATATGGGCAGTTGGGGTTCGCCTAAGTGGTAGTGAGGCGGTGACTTCAAGTCACCGCCTCACTTGCCCCAGTGCTTTTTAATATTTATTGGCGGGTATTTTTTGGCACGCTGGGCTATTGCGCAAAAAGTCCAGATTTAAAATTTCTCGCGGAATTATATTTTGATTCTCATGAAATCCTATAAGGTTTTTAAAACCTTATAGGATTCAATTGGTCAAAATACAAAATATTATTTCTCGCAAAAATATACGAAAGACTTTTTAGCACAACTAAAACGTGTTTCAAGCGGCGTTTACAGCTTTGGGCTGGGAAAGGTCTTTAGTTTCCTAAACGGCAGGATGGCCATACTCATTTATTTCCAAGCCGCAGCTCCCAGCCGTTTAACGCCATTTTTGTTCTTTAATATTACCTGATAATGTCCTTCAGGCAATTGCTCTATCCCTCTGATTCTCAAGGTTGAAACCTCGTTTGGAGAAATATTAAACACAATACCCTCTACTTTTTTTCCAAATATATTCCTCAATTCCAAGGCGTCACCCGGTTTGAAAAAATCGAAAGCGTAGGTGTAGGTCAGTTCGCCTCCAGCCCGGTTGAATCCAAACATGCCGCCGTTGCCGCCCACCATATTGCCCAGTTCAATCCACGCCTGGGTCATTTCCGGAAGGCCATAGCCGCGCTCATTATCTGGATTTTCTGATTGGTCGGCAGAGGCAAAAACTGCGTCCAGGATTTCTGTCGCCGTTTTTTCGGGGAACGCACTCCAAAGGGATGCCAAGGCACCCGCCAACATCGGCGAAGCCAGCGAAGTGCCGCTCGAAAGCCCCAATGCAATGCCTACGTTTCCTGCGACTACAACCTGGTCGCCGGGCGCTACGAGATCGGGCTTGATACGGCCGTCTGGTGTTGGACCAAAAGAACTGAAAGATGCCCGCTCGCCAGTAGCATCTACCGCCCCAATTGCCACCAAGCCCGGCGCATCTGCTGGTACGCCGATAAAATGCCACTCCCCATCGCCTTCATTGCCCGCAGCGTTGCAGATAATCATGCCTTTGGTGGCGGCAATGGTCGCGCCTTGTGAGCCAATAGCCGTTCGTCCGTCGAGGTCAGCGTATTTGTGACTTAACTTGTTGTCGTTGAAACTGGTATAACCCAGAGAGGCGTTGATGATGTCTATGCCCAGGCTGTCGGCCCATTCTGCGCCAGCTACCCAGTTGGCTTCTTCGATGGGAAATTCGCCACCGGTGTCCTCGGTTTTTAGTAAAAAATACGTGGCATCCGGGGCCGTGCCGACGAAGTATCGGGGCAGGTTTGCGGCCATTACGGAAAGCACAGCCGTGCCGTGTTGGGCCGCTTCGAACACACCTGCGTCGCGTTCTACAAAATCCCAGCCAGGGAAAAGTCGCCCTTGCAGGCCCACACTATCAAACATTGGAATCGTGTCTGCATTGGTGAAACCGCCGTCCATCACCGCCACCCAGATGCCTGCCCCGCGATGTCCAGCCAGTTGCAATACTGGAAGTCCAAGCAATTGGTTTTGCTGCCCGGCATAGCCCCAAAGAGGAATATCTTCCCCGACAATAGCGGGATCTGATTTTAAGGGCGCCCGGTTTTTTGCAGGCCGGTTGGGCGGGTTGCGGTATTTCAGGTGTGGGCCGAGATAGCTGACTGATTTTACAAAAGGCAAGGTTTCAAGGCTTTTGGCTGAAGTAGAATCGGCCATTACGGATGCCGCATTGAGCCAGCGCGAGCTGCCATGGATTTGTACACCCTTGGTTTTCAATTGTTTGAGATAGTCCGGATTGACGGGCAGATCGTTTTCGACCACCTGAATACTGGCGCGGGCGCGGCGTTCGAGGGCCCGGGCGGAAAGAAATTCGGCTGGGCGGCAGGTACAATAAGGGGAGTTGTTTTTGTCGCGGAACTCCACCCAGTATTTGTTGAGTTTTTGAGCGTAGGCAGATTGCTGAAGGAGCAAGCAAAAGAGGATGAAAAGTAGTTTTTGCATAAGTCAAACGGTAACCTGGGTTGAGTACTAAAAGTTTTAAACCACGAAGAAACGACAGGCTGCTACTTTTGTCTTCCATCTCACTGAACTTTCCAAAATTTGCTTGTCCCAAGTCCAACGTCTAAAGTCCAACGTCAAATTGTCCAACGTCCAGCCGTCCAACATCTCATTCTCTATCATTACCGTAGTCTACAACGGTGAAAGCCTGCTTGCTGGCACCCTAGAAAGTGTGTTCCAACAAACCTACCCGAACATTGAATACATCGTCGTAGATGGTGCCTCGAAGGACAACTCCCTGAAAATCATTCAGGAATATGCCGCCAAAATGCCCCATCTGCGCTGGATTTCCGAGCCGGACAAAGGGCTATACGATGCCATGAACAAGGGCCTTCGGATGGCAACGGGCGATTTTGTACAGTTTCTCAATGCAGGGGATTGGCTTCATGCGCCCGACACTTTGGAAAAAATGGCCGGGTTGGTTACGCCGCACTCGGACGTTTTGTATGGCGAAACGATGCTCGTAGACGAAACGCGCAATCCACACGGCACCATGAGCGAACTCAGTACCCGCCAGTGTCCTGCTCAGTTGGATTGGAAAAAATACCTCGGTGGCATGCTGGTCGTACACCAGTCTTTTATGCCGCGCCGTTCGATTTCGCCCGAATACCGAGATACCGCCGAACTATGCGCCGATTACGATTGGTGCATCGAAATCCTCAAAAAGAGTCGGGAGAACATCCATGTCGGTGGCATTATCACCGATTACCTGATGGGCGGGCTTTCCAAAAAACGCCACCAACAAAGCCTGAGAAACCGCTTTGATGTGATGCGGCATCATTTTGGGTTAGTGGCAACGCTGTGGGCGCATGTAGGTATCGTGATTCGGGCTGGGTTACACCGAATCCGTAGATGGGGGAAGGAGCGATATTGATTGTTTGAACACCGAGTCATGAACTCCCTTGATCACCGAAAAAACCGAATACACTGAAACCGCCGATAATGTCAATAAACTTTCGGTGGTGTCAGTGTATTCGGTTTTTTTCGGTGTTCTTACAACTTCACCCCATTTCCCCAAACATCTCCACCAATTTCTTCGTCCTGAAATCAAAAATCCCCTTCAGTTGACTGCGCACAAATAGCCAGTTGGCAAAATCGCCCAGCCAACCGAGCGGCACCCTGTAATGTACCAAATCAGTCATTTCTACCCCGCCTGGGATCACTTTGAAGTGATGTTGGTGGTGCCAAAGTGTATATGGCCCCACCCTTTGCTCGTCCACAAAAAACTGGCCGTCTTCTACGTGCGTGATTTCTGTCATCCAAAACAGCGGGATGCCCAAAATGGGGGTTACGGTGTAGGTGATGACCTGTCCGGCGTACATTTTTCGGCTGGAAAAATCAGGGTCAGAAGTGACGTGGAAGCCCATTTTGGCGGGGGTTATTTCCTTGAGATTCATGGGGTTGGAGAAAAAATCCCAGGCTGATTCAGGCGAGATGGGTAAGCGTTGTATGCTCTTTAGTGTGTGGACAGACATGGATGGAGTGATGGAGTGATGGAGTGATGGAGCGATAAAGTGCCGAAGAAGTTTGGACGTGCCAAATGCACATGTACAAACTAGACAAGATGAATTTGGTTCAAAAAAAAGCGGCGGAGCAGTTGTAGAAACTGCTCCGCCGCCCAAATATTCGAATTCAATTCGGGGTACGACTTCAAGTCACACCTCGAATATTAAGCTCGTACTTCAACTACATATTTTCGCCTACGAACCGCTCCAAATCCTCCGGGTACTCTTTGGTGTGCTCGTACCGGATAATATCGGTGCTGGTTACGATTCCCACAAGTTCGTAGTCGTCGTTCACGATGGGCACTGCGTGGAAAAGATGGCGTGTCAGGACATCGGCCACGGCACCAAGGTGCTGATCTGGTTCTAGTGTGGCCACCCGCTTGGTCATCACTTCGCTGACCTTCATTTGGCTATACTCATCGGCGGATTTGCCGAGTTTGAACATATCCCAGGAAGTGACCATGCCTACCAGTTTTTTCCCTTCTACGATCGGAATGTGGTGGATATGCTTGCTAATCATTATGTCGCGAGCCTCTCCAAGGCTATTGTCTGGATTCAGGGTGATGACATTTGTCGTCATGTGCGATTGTATCGATTCGTTCATCATAGGCCGTCAAAATATTTTGTTTTATGAAACAGAATTAGTTTGCCCCGAATGTATGACGCTTGTTTTCTTATTTCCAAAGTTAAACCCAAGTTGTTCAAAAAATTTTCGGTTCTGGCATCTGTCGAAGTAACAAAGCTTCATTTTTTGAGCTCCCGCGCTCGATTCCAGGCTGCTTCAGTACCCACCTGAATGCCATCGTGCAAGGCCCCAAACTACTTTTGTGAAAAAACCACCAGCAGCGTAGCCTCTTCAGGGCTGACCACCCTATCCACCCGTACAAATACGCCGGGCTGCACCTCTCGGGCTTGACCGATGCGCATGTCTCCACGGCGCAGTTCGATGATGTCTCCCCAATCTTTCAGGGCCGCTTGTTTGGGTGAAAATGAACTCAGGAAAACGAACTGCCGCGAGGCTTCTTTTAGCCAAAATGAGTCGGGTTGCGCGGTATAATCGCCCGGAACGGTGAAACGAAACTCCTGTTTGGTGTCTCCACAAACTTCCTGTCCGACTTCGAGCAGAATGCCCCGGTCCAGCATCACACTTTCGAGGGATTGAGAACCTTCTTTTTCAAAATTATACTGCACTACATGGGGAAGGTCTTTGGTAAAAATCGGCTCGGGCTTGTACTTGCAGGTAGTTTTGTTCTGGCAGGCACAAAGTGAGATGAGTGCGCCAAACGCAATGGCTTCCCTTATCTTTTTCATGTAAAAGATTGATTTTGAATTTATTGTAAACCTTAGAGGTTTTTAATACCTATAAGGTTTTAAGACAAATAACGAAGAAATGACTTACGCTCTACGGATTCAGGCGGCAAAAGTAGGTAGTTTTGCACCGTCTTTACCCGCCATAGCCCGTTTAGGGCGAAGGCGGGTTTAGGCCATAGCACGGAGTGCGAAGGCGGGTTTCCGCCATAGCACGGAGTGCGAAGGAGGGTTCCCGCCACAGCGCGAAGTGCTAAGGAGGGTAATATGAATAAAACTGCTTTTGATGTCAAATTTGCTCATCCGAAATATTCGCACGCTCGTTCAAGCCGAGATCACCCGCCGGCCTTTTGTAAAGGGTTCGGACATGGCTACGCTCCCGCTGCTGCACGATGCTTATCTTTTGGTCGAAAACGAGCGCATTGCGGCTTTTGGCCCTATGACCGAATGCCCCGAACGCGCCGACGTAGTTTTGGACGCTACCGGGCGGCTCGTGCTGCCGTCCTGGTGTGATTCGCACACGCACATCGTTTTCGCTGCCACACGGGAAGAAGAATTTGTGGACAGGATACGGGGACTTTCTTATGAGGAAATCGCGGAGCGCGGCGGGGGCATCCTGAATTCCGCAAGCAAGCTGCAAGCTGCCAGCGAAGACGAACTGTTTGAAGGCGCATGGGGGCGTTTGCAGGAGGTCATCGGCTTGGGCACGGGCGCCATAGAGATAAAAAGTGGTTATGGCCTTACGTTAGAGAGTGAATTGAAAATGCTGCGCGTAGTGCGACGCTTGAAAGAAAAATCGCCTATCCCGGTCAAAGCCACCTTCTTGGGCGCACACGCCGTTCCGCCTGAATTTAAAACTCAACGCGAGACGTACATTTCATTGGTTATCAACGAAATGTTGCCGCGTGTCGCTGGCGAGGGTCTTGCTGACTATTGCGATGTTTTTTGTGACCAAGGCTTTTATACCCCAGAAGAAACGGATCGGATTTTGAAGGCAGGCTGGAAATGGGGCTTGAAGCCTAAAATCCACGCCAACGAACTGGGTCTAACCGGGGGTGTACAGATTGGTGTGGCAAACCACGCCATTACTGTAGATCACCTTGAATACACCAGCGAAGCAGAAATTGAGGTGCTGATAAACAGCGACACACTTCCCACATTATTGCCGGGCTGCGCCTTTTTCCTCGGCATCCCTTTTGCTCCGGCAAGGCAAATGATGGACGCAGGATTGCCCGTCGTGCTGGCCTCAGACTATAATCCAGGCTCTTGCCCTTCTGGAAGTATGCCCTTCGTACTGTCGCTGGCTTGTGCCAAAATGAAGATGCTGCCCGAAGAAGCAGTGAATGCAGCAACCCTTAATGGGGCCCGCGCTATGGAATTGGAAGCGGATTACGGCACCCTTGCTGTCGGGAAGATTGCAAATGTCTTCATAACAAGGCCAATGATGTCGCTTGCCGGACTTCCCTATTCCTTTGGCAGCAAGGTTGTAGAAACGGTAGTGGTGGGCGGGAAGCGGCATTGAAGCTCAGAAAAGCGGTTGACAATAAAAGGCGTTAGGAATGCGTTTCGGCGCGTTTTCAAGTGTAGGTAGCTGTTAAATTCGGGGGTTTGTTTCAATTCAGATAGGTCGGATAGACGGCGTTTTTCTACTTTTGCGGCTTTACCCGCCATAGCCCGTCTAGGGCGAAGGCGGGTTTGTCCACTCAACCAAATAAAAAGGCCAAAGTCCCAAAAGAATATTTCTTCAGTGCGAAGGAAATCCTTATGTTAAAACAGAAGCATCCAAACAGCATTCCCAAGTTTCAATGAATCTTTTGAAAACTGTTGCAAAACAGCCCATCCCATCGAGAAATCCCGTATTCGGTTCACATTATCCATCAACCTTTGTTAAATTTTTTCTACTGATGCACAGACTTCTAATCCCTTTGCTTGCTTGCTTTTTCCTAAGCACGCCTGCGCTTTTGCGCGCCCAGGTACCTCATGAAATAAAATACCTGCCTTACGACCTTCCAAAACTTCACGCTGCACCCCCAACTGCTGACATGCCCTGTGGCAATGCTGGCTCGTCCACCTTCGGGCAGTTCATTGGTTCGAGCAACGACGTGACAACCTCGCCTATTTTCCTTTGCTTTGGCGACTCTCTGCTCATACAGCACGATGGCCTTGCGGACTTGAGTGGTGACCCCGACCCTAATACTCAGGCAGGGATAGCGTACGGGTTTTACATCTGCCCACCGACGATCACGGGGCCAACCTTGCAAGACATCATTGGGTCGGCTATTCCTCCACCGAACCCAGACCCCTGCCTTTTGCCCGGTTCTGTGAATGGTATGTACATTACGCAACCCGTCACCAATGGAGGCGGAACCTGGTTTTTCAACAGCGGAGCACTCCAGACAAACTTTAATATGGGGCTGCCGATTTCCCTGACTTTTGCACCGATCACCGTTGATGATTTTGCAGGAAATAATTACGAAACTGACCCTGCTCAACCTGGCTTCCCTCCCGGCCCTTGTGTGGCGGTGAACACCGCAGCCGCGTTTGAAGTGGTATATTTGAATGCAATTACGGCTACTGGTATTGACACCTTCTATGACAACGATTGTTTGGGGCGATTCACCGTCCGTGGCGGTTTTCCTCAGTACGACAAACTATATGGAGCAGGCGATGCCGTTTACACAATCAACATCACAAATGCCGACAATCCGGCGATAAAGGCGATTGTGCACACCTCGGCAACGAACCTTTTTCACTTGTCGAGCGTATCGTTTTCTGTGCCAATAGCAGGCGTTTATGACGTAGTCATCGAGGATGGGAAAAGTTGCCCATACAGTTTCAAAATCAACATGAGTGCCTGCAACCCTGCAGACAACGTGATACTAACCTTTCCCGATGATGTGGTGCCGCCCAATTCACAAATTTGCGTTCCCATAACAGTGGAGAATTTTTCCATCTTCTCAGGCGCATTCTCTGTTGAATGGGATGAAACAGTGTTGCAATATGATAGCATTCAAAATGTAAATCCGCTCATCTCCGCGTCTTTGAGCCCTGCTACTTTAAATGAGACTTTGACCGCAAATGGTCTACTGGGTGTCTCAATTTCCAACACCAGCAACCCTGTGACGATCAATATTCCTGATGGCAGCACTTTGTTCGAAATCTGCTTTACGGCCGTTGGGCAACTGGGAGATTGTTCTGGACTGAGCGTGACCAATATCCCGACCGGTGTGGACATGGCAAACAGCACAGGTCAAAACCTTGCCCTTTCGGTGGATACCGGGCAAATATGTATTGCCTTTTTGCCATTGGAATTCACTTATGCGGTCATTGATACCAACTGTTTTGGACAAGCTACTTTGATCATTATACCGTCAGGCGGTGTAGCCCCCTACGATATTACTGTTTCTGAGCAGAATGGGCCTACCTACAATACAATTGGTATGACTATTGTGGAAGTGGCTCCGGATACTTTTGCTGTACAAAGCGATGTTGGAAGTACCAATAATACCCCACTTTCCTACGATATTTGTGTCGTTGACAACAACGGACTGGGGGCTACTCAATGCACCACGTTCGTAGTGAATATACAGCGTTTGGGCGCTCAGATTAATTTTGCGCAGCAACCCCTCTGTAATGGTGGAAACACCGGTTCCATCAATGCCGTGGTGTTGCAAGGCGGTGTGATCGTACCAAACCCAGGCACCAATTATACCTATGATTGGGCGCCGGCCAACTTGACGGTTCAAGGAAGCCGGATACAAAACGGCATTCCAGCAGGTTTGTACACCGTAACGGTTACCGACTTGAGCACGGGTTGTACTGAGGTGGCCTCTGGCTCACTCGGTCAGCCCGCCCCGATAAGCTCTCAACTTGTAACGACCACGCCCGCCTCTTGCACTGGTGTTGCGGATGGTACCATTACCTACGAAGCGGAAGGTGGTACTCCATTTGCAGGCCCTTCCTATCAATACACTTGGATTTACGAAAACACTAATACCACCCTGGGTTCCGGCTTTGACAATCCTATCCTGTTAGGTGCTGCTTTGGCAGGGGAGTACCGTGTGATCATCACGGATGCCAATGGTTGTGTTTATATTGACAGCAACCTCATACTGACCGATTTGCGTACGCTTACCATCACGCAAAACAGCCTTCAGAACGTGTTGTGCAATGGCGACAACACGGGCTCGATTGCCATTACCGTGGTAGAATCGGTTATTACAGGCAATAACTTTACGTTCAACTGGACACCCACCGGAGGTAATCAAAACTGCACAAGCCCAGCGTGTACTTACAGTAACCTTACAGCGGGTACTTATGCCGTATTGGCATTTGACAACCTCGGTTGTCAAATCGCGGATACATTTGTTATTACTCAACCAACGGTGCTCAGGATTGACAGCATTGGCCAATCAAACCCCGGATGCGCGCAGGTAAACAGCGGTTCTATTAGTGTTTCAGCCGCGGGTGGCAATGGCGGCCCAGCCACTTATGCTTATATCTGGAGTAATATGGCAACAACCAGTTCTATTGGTGGACTTCCTTTTGGCGCTTACACTGTGACCGTAACGGATCTCAACGGCTGTACCGCCACAAGGCAGTTCAATTTGCCCATACCAGTTCCACCCGTCGTGAACATTGCAATAACCTCCGCCGTAAGATGTGGCGGGGACGGGATTCTCACTGCTTCTGCGTCTACTGGCGTTTTGTTTGTCTGGTCTGATATAAACGGCATCGTAATTGACACTTTAGACAGCTCACCGGCCACCATAGATAGTTTGGAAGGTGGTGATTATGTTGTGCAGGTGTACGACGGCGGTGGCTGCCTCACGATTGACACCGTTACCTTGAACGGAGTCATCCCGATGTCCTTTTCGGATACCACTTTAACGGAGCCTACTTGTTTTGGATTTAACAATGGCCAAATAGCCATCGGTGTGCAGGATGGACAACCACCTTATAATCAATACACTTGGGATCCAGTGCAAACCCCTTCTGGTCCAGTAATTTTCGCACTGAAGGCAGGTACTTATACCGTGACGGTGACGGACATTGTAGGCTGTACGCTGGTAGGAACCTTCGCGCTGGGCGAACCGCCTGCCATTGTGAATTCATTTGACCCCACAGTACTCGGCAGGGTGACTTGTTTCGGTGCGGTTCCTTGTGATGGGGCAGCCTCGCCCATTGCTGCCTATTCAAATGGCCCTGGCGACTTTGATTTCCTTTGGAGTGATGGAAGTTCTGATTCATCGCGTGTAGACCTATGTGCTGGCCCCAATAGTGTGATCATCAGAGATGGAAACAACTGCTTTATCATTGATACGGTGGTCATTACCACGCCTCCGCAAATCACAGGCGCGGTAATGACTGCCGAAGCGCTTTGTTTTGGGGACAGTACGGGCAGCGCGAGTGTAACCGCTGCGGGTGGCAATGGCGGGCCATATATCTATCTGTGGAATACAGGGGCCACTACCTCAAATGTTGTGGGCTTGGCCGCTGGAAATTATACCGTCACATTAACGGATAATAAGATGTGTACGAATTCGATCAACACGATCGTAGTGGGCCAGCCAGCCCAAATTGCCCTGACCACTTCCTTTACGGATCCATCTTGTTTTGGCGGTGAAAATGGCCAAACGCAGGTAGACGTTGTAGGGGGCGTTCCAAACTACACCTACGTTTGGAGAAACGTCAACGGTGCCAAAGTCGGCGATACACTTTTTGCAGAGATGCTGATTGCGGGCACCTACACGGTTACAGTGACCGACATGAACGGCTGTACTTCTGTTGCAAGCGCTACCATTACAGACCCTCCTCCAGTAGTAGGTTCTTATGAACCCTTGGAGTCACTTACTTGCAATGGCGACGAGACCATTCTGAACATTCTTTCTATCTCAGGCGGTGCTGGCGGCCCGTACAGTTTTAGTGTTGACTTTGGCGCAGTGCTTGACCCGGATTTCCCTGTATCTATTGGCGGTGGACCTCACTTCATCACTTATATTGACGGCTTAGAGTGTGCAATTACGGATTCGATCTTTGTGGCCGAGCCAGCCCCGATTACCGTGACTTTTGATCCAAATGTCATTGAAATTGAGTTGGGTGACTCGACTGTTTTGAAGCCCATCATCCTGGGTGCTGCGGTAATTGGCGGTTTCAGTTGGACCAATGCACAGTTCCTGCGCGACCCGGGTGTTTTGAACGCCACGGCGTACACGTTCTCGAACTTGACGTACACGCTCACGGTACTGGACTCGTTTGGTTGCTCCGGTTCCGGCTCAATAGTGGTGAATGTGGATCCGAACCGCAACGTATATTTGCCCAATGTTTTTATTCCGGCCAACCCAAGTGGTCTAAACGACCACTTCAATATTTACACAGGATTGGGGGTCGAAATTGTTAATTTCATGCGGGTCTATGATCGTTGGGGCGAATTGCTTTATGAGCGTGAAAAATTCCTTCCCAACGTTGACAATTTGTCGGAAGGTTGGGACGGGCGCTACAACGGCGACTTTGTCAACCCCGGCGTGTTTGTTTACCTCGCAGAGGTCAGGTTTCTGGATGGGCGGGTGCTACTTTATCGAGGCGACGTGACGGTGGCGCGATAGTTGTTCCGATAATTTTTATGGTATATAATATGAGTCACCCCGGAGTTCGGGGTGACTCATATTTTTTATGGTTATGGGGCGCTGTGTGACGTTTAGATATATCCTTTCCAAAATGTGACCTTCTTGGCCAATTGCTGTCTACTAGACCGCTCGATACGTATGTAGAAAAAGTGTGATTCTGCAAATTTGGTTTCGTCTGAAATTTTCTTGCCAAAAAATCAATAAAGAGAAGTTTGGGTTGGATTTGCCAAGGGCTGACACGATCGAAAAAAATACTACTCCAAAATTGGTACGGTTTTTGGCATAGTTTAGTTAACTGTGTAAGACAGCCGACATATCCCCAAACAACTACTGGCCATAACGCGAATTTATCACGACATAGACGATGCGCAAGCTTCTGAAAAGCAATCATTTACGAACGAAACGACGGAATGACCGTTTAAAAAGGGTTTCGCCGTTTGACGATTTTAGCAGTAACCTTGCACCTTGAATGCAGATTGGCGAGTGGAGAAGACGAAATAAAAATTAATTAATTTCTGAATTCTCAGCCGGCCGAAAGGCCAGTGTGCTCTTTTTAATCCATAATCCTCGCCGCCTTTATGGTTGGTTTCTTGTGTTTCCCGAAGTTTTTGAAAAGTTGAGTTTGGTTTAAGGTTGATTGTTAGAAATGAGATCAATGGGTTGATTTATCAACCAAGCGGTCTCGCTAATATTCTAATATTTCAATTTCCAAATTGCTCAATGCATCTTTTATTCACCGAAATACTCGAAACTTGAACTGTAAACATCATCTGTCAATTCCAAACCGATTAACATTGATGAAGAGTCCCTTACACTCCTTCTCAAAGACCTACTGCGTCTCACCTTTTTCCTCATCCACTAATTTTTTGACCATGAACATCTCAACAACTCCGCGCCGCGTGGCGCAAGGGCTGCTCGTGCTGTGCTTTACGCTGGCCTCCATGGTCGGGGCCAAGGCGCAGTGTTCGGATTTTACGGCATTCCCTCCAGGCGCCGTCACCATTAACTTAACGCTGGATGCGTTTGGCAACGTCAGTTTGAACGAAGCGGTACTGAACGCCAATTCGTTTGTAAAAGACCCTATGTGCTTTTACTGGCTAAGCCAGACGCCAGCCATATTGGCTTCATATTCTAATGCCCCCATTAATTTCGACTGCTTTGATGTAGCTTCTTCGCCTCAAACTTGGTACGTCCGGGCAGGCGGTAACCCTGGAATCGGCGACGATATGGGCCCAGGCGCTACCGTAATTCCCATAACTGTAAATGTGATTGACAATATTTCCCCAACAATCACTTGTATCGCCAACCAAGTTCGCAATGCGGGCGGCACTTGCTTCTACACGGCGGTGGGTGCTGAATTCGACTGGCTCACTGTGGCAGACAACTGCGCCACAAACATTACCTACACCCTTTCGGGCGCTACCTCCGGGACAGGCGGCAGCACACTCGCTGGCGTTGTGTTTGGACAAGGGTCCACAACGGTTACCTGGACTGTAACAGACAATGCGCTTCCCATGGCCAACCAAACGACTTGTAGTTTCACAGTTACCGTGAACGATGTGACGCCTCCTACCATTACCTGCCCCGCCAACGTGGTGGCGCCGAACGCGCCTGCCAATGGCGCTTGCCAATGGGTAGGCACAGGCCTTGGTGTCAGCGCCGCGATGGTGGCCGACAACTGCGCCACAGATGCTGCACTTCTGGGAACGCTGATTAATAATATTACGGGCCTTAGCGATCTAAACGGTTATAATTTCAATTTGGGAGTCACCAACGTGACCTACACGATCAACGATGGTGTAAATCTTCCCGTTAACTGTCTCTTTTCGGTTAATGTAACCGACCAGACCAACCCGGTTATTACATGCCCGACGAATAAAACGGTGAATGCCCTCGGATCACCCGATTGCGACTTCACTGTACCAAACAATACCTATAATGCCTCTGCTACTGACAACTGTAGCATCATGGCAGGCACACCGGTAGTTGTGAGTACGCCTGGCTACAATGGCCTTACGACTTTAAATGGTGCTGTATTCAACGTAGGGACTACCAATGTGACCTGGAGTGTGACCGATGGTTCAGGAAATATGACGAATTGTGTTTTTAGTGTGACCGTAAATGACGTTACAGCTCCAACCGTGGTACCACTTCCTCCTGGAATCGTAAATTTCCAGTCAGTTTTCAATGTGAACACGGCTCCCGGCTCTTGCTCGCAAAGTGTGAGCTGGTACCGCCCAAGTGGACTGACCCATGCGTTTTTGGACTGTAGCGGTTCGGTTACTTTGACCGAGAATGACACAGCGCTTATTAACTGCCCTGGTCTTACTTGTATCCAAGACCCCACTTTCCTGGTAACCAATGGTGTGACCCCTTATCCTTATGATCCTACCAACGTCCTTCATACAATTACGCCAGTTTCTGCCAATTTTCCGGTAGGAACTACGGTGATCAGCTATGATTTTGAGGATGCCTTTGGTAACATAACCAAGGTTACTGTTACGGTGAATGTTGCAGAGACGGAAAATCCAGTGGCCAAATGCGTCACAGGTCCTGTCGCTATTCCACTGGACCCGCTTTTTGGTCAATCCATCGTTACGGCAGGCCTTATAAACAATGGCTCTACCGACAATTGTGGAATTCAAAGCTTGACGGTAAGCCCATCGGCATTTAATTGCACCCAGTTAGGATTGCAAAATGATACCTTGTTGGTGACTGATAATGCCGGCAATACGCATACTTGTGTCACGACTGTATTTATATCCGACAATACATTGCCTGTGATTGGTTGCCCGTCCTCATTTGTAGTACCAGCCGGTGCTAACTGTGAAGCAGACGTGCCTGGTCTGGTATTCAATACGGGGTCGTCGAGCCCTGCAGTCTTGGAATATTTTGACAATGCGCTGGATCCATGTGGTCTCACTTTTGAGTACAAAGTAGATGCAGGCATGTTCAACAATCTTGGCTTGTTTGTTAGCAACCCAGTTGATTTGAGCAATGTCGTTTTCACGGCTGGCAATCATTCCGTGACACTTCGCGCTACAGACGGTTCTGGCAACATCGCCGTTTGCAACTTCACGGTGAGCGTGCAGGACCAAACTCCACCTGTTTATGCATCCGGAGTCAATCCAGGCCCAGTGCCCTTATCTACGATCGTAGCCAATGTGCCAAATCTCGGTTCATGCTCCTCTAAAGCAATATGGAATACACCCTTATTTTTTGATAGCTGCTCTGCGGTTACCATCGTATCGCAATCGGCTTTCTCCAACGTTACGATTTTTAGTGCTGACAATGGCGGGATAACCCCTGTGACGTATGTGGTAAAAGATGTGGCGGGCAACCTTTACACCTACATTTTTTATGTACATGCCGTGGACGCTCAGGCGCCAGTGGCAAAATGTAAAGACATCACTGTGAACCTGACGCCCACCATTGGAGCAGGTTCGGTCGTGGTGACACCTGCTAACGTGGACGATGTAAGCACCGACAATTGCGGCTACTCCTATGTAAGCGGCAATGTAACTTATACTTGCGCCAACCTGGGTACAAACAACTATACCCTCACCATTACGGACGATGCTGGCAACACCAGCTCGAAAACTTGCATCGTGACGGTGAAAGATATCACGGCGCCTACCCTCACTTGCCCTGCAAACACTACGGTAAATGCAACTGCGGTTTGTCAGGGCTTGTTGACTGGTACCGTTTCGGCCACCGACAACTGTTCGATCAGCAAATACGAATATGATCTTGACCCGCCGGTAGCAGTAGCCTTTGCGCTTTTGAACAACGGTTTAACGGGCAACTTGGCCAATATTCCTGCGCTTCCACTGGGTGTTACCACGGTCACGCTCCGCGCCTCCGACAATGGTTCGCCGGCCAACAGCAGCACCTGCACTTTCACTGTGACGGTGAAAGACGTGACACCGCCCGTGTTTGCAGGGGTTCCGGCCAATGCAACGGTAGCATGCAATGCAATTCCTCCCGTGACGAACCCAACGGCTACCGACAACTGCGGTACCGCCACCGTTTCGTTCTCAGGCCAAACTTTTGGCCCGGGCACTTGCACCTTTACCATTACCCGCACCTGGGTCGCTTCTGACAATGCTGTTCCAGCCAACACGGTTTCCGTAAGTCAGGTACTTACAGTACAGGACATTGTTGGCCCAGTATTCAACGCAGCGTATCTTCCAACAGGAACAGTGAACGTAAACGTGACCAGCGCATTGGTTTGCACTGGTAATTATACCCTGAATGTTGTAAATATCACCGATATTGCTGACGCGTGCAACGGTGTATCTGGAATATCCTACACCCTGCTTCCCGCAGGTGGTGTGCTTTCAGCGGGCAATCTGACCTTTGCAGCAAGTACCTACACGCTTCCCGTCTCTACCTTCCCGATTGGCACCAATGTGGTGACCTTGACGGCATCCGACGGCTGCGGCAATACGACCAGCAAAGTGATCAACATCGTTGTGGCGGACAACCAAGCGCCAGTTTTCCAAAACAACTATGGACCAGCTCCTGTAAACTACTGTGGCAAGGTGTTCACGTTGCCAAACACGACGAACAACTGTGATCAATTATTCAACTGGACGCGCCCATTGGCTACAGATATTATTGACTGTGGCAATATTGTGGTAACGGAAACCATCAGCAATACCTCGGTACAGTCCTTCGTGAATTTGTTGAATCCATATGTGAATAACCCACATAACCAGGTATTTGCGCAGTTCCCGGTTGGAGAAACAACGGTGACCTACACTGCAACCCAAGGCGCCAACGTAAGCACCTGCTCTTTCGTTGTTAAAATCCTTGACACACAAGCACCGAGTATAACCTGCCCAAGCAATTTGAACCTTTCTATTTCCGCAGGTTGTTCCAGTGCACAAGCCGTACCAACTTACCCACCGACGGCAGTTTCGGATAACTGCCTAAATAATGTGGTGGTCACGCAATTCCCTGCTCCAGGAGTTTTGCTAGCAAACATACCTGGGCTGATGATAACGGCTGGCGATACTTTCCATGTAACCCTCCGGGCTAAAGATTTACTGCCGAACATGAACCAATCGGCACCCTGTTCCTTCGTTGTAACTTTGGTAGACGGCCAGGCTCCTACACCGGTCATCAATATCTTGTCGGATATCGTGAGCAACTGCACCAAAGACACGGTAACGGCTCCTTCAGCCACCGATTGTAACGGCACGAACCTCGTGACCATTTATGGCACACCTTCAGTGCCAGTAATGATGATTTTACCTCCGCTGGTGCCAGGTGGTCCTCCACGGTATGTGTTGAACCCTGGGATCTATGCCATCATTTGGTCTTATACTGATCCTCAAAACAACACTTCGAACCAGTCTCAGAACGTGTTTATTACGGTAGACCTAACCCCTCCAGTGGCGATTGCACAGCCGCTCACGGTGAATTTGGATGCCACGGGCAATGCTTTTGTAACAGCAGCTCAATTGAACAATGGCAGCTTTGACCAGGATGGTTGTGGCCCTGTTGATGTGTCAATCCGCCTTGGTACCAGCCCGAACTTTGTATATGTTGACACCTTGGACCTTGATTGTTCCAACCTAGCCAACATGGGTTTGAATACTGTGGTACTCGCGGCAACAGACATCAACGGAAACATCTCCACCTTCCAAACGATTGTGACGGTAAAAGATGTGACGAATCCTAGCTTCGTAGGCCCTTGGACCGCTGGCCAAATGGACACGGTGATCCAGGCTTGCTCGGCTATTCCGCCTGCTACCGCTTTCCCACAGACGGCTACCGATCAATGTGACCTTGTGGTTAATATCGGGTTTGTGGAAACATCTACCCAGACAGCTACGGGATGCAGCTTATATAGCTATGTCATCAACCGCACATGGACCGCTACTGACGACTCGGGTAATTCGGTAACACGCACACAGAAGATCATCGTTACGGATACCCAAGCTCCTATTTATGCGGCAAATACACCGGCTACTGTGGTAGGGAATACCGCTCCCAACGCCCTGGTGTGTACCGCTGCGGTTACTTTCAATATGGCCGCATTCGTCTCCGATTGTGAGGCTGCAGCCGATGTAACCATTACGAACACACTGCTTTCTGCCCCTGCTGGAAACCAATTTGTGATTCCATCGGGTTCGAATATCAGTGCGCCAAACTATCCGATCGGCACCTACGTCGTGCGCTTTACTGCCACCGATAAATGTGGCAACAGCTCCACCAAAGACGTTACGATCCAGGTAAACGATGCTACTGCTCCTACAGCAGTTTGTATCAATGGTGTAAGCGCCTCGCTTCAACCATCCGGTTTCGTGGTGGTTACGGTGAACCAGTTCAACAACAACAGTTACGACAACTGTACCAATGTGCTAGGGATGCTTATCCAGCGCCTTGATACAAACCCATTGGAGGCGCCAACACCTTCTTTGGAGTACGATTGTGACGATGCAGATGGTGTAACGCAACACGGCGTCAAACTTTTTGTGACGGATGCTGCCGGGAATATGTCTATGTGTCTTACTTACATTGTTATCCAAGACAATGTGGCTCCGGCCATTACCTGCCCGGCCAATGACACACTCGACTGCGCAGCCAACACAGCCCCACAATTATTGGGCTTCGCAACGGCTGTTGACAACTGTCCAAACAACGTC
>Ga0247843_1002002_pt1 | contig 38753 bp, 34 predicted proteins | sample LaCruzMarch2017__FD_192420 | JGI IMG/M metagenome (GOLD analysis project Ga0247843, IMG submission 192420) | Freshwater microbial communities from meromictic Lake La Cruz, Castile-La Mancha, Spain - LaCruzMarch2017_8m | ecosystem: Environmental > Aquatic > Freshwater > Lake | place: Spain...
ACTCTATAACACGGAGAGAATTCATTCCTCAATCGGGATGAAACCACCCAGCACCTACAGACAGGAAAACAATGACAAACATCAACCATCGAAGACATGAGGTGTCTACACACAAGGGCTCAGTTCACACCCAAACCCTCTCCCGAGGGAGAGGGCAACCGGAAAACGCCTCAAAGACTACGGAACCGAGACGGAGCGGATTTCGCTGAGCGTGTAGGCGCCGTTGTCGTCCGTTCCGGCGATCACGTAGTAGTACGTCCCGGCGGTGAGGCCCGAGAAGCCGTAGTCGGTCGAGCTAACCCAAACCGGCGAGACGATCGTGCGGACGCCCGGCCCGGGCTTCTGGTTATACAGCAGCACGGCATACGACCGGGCGTTCGTAACGAAGCCCCAGTCGAAGTCCACCGTCCCGGTGTCGGTCACCGGCGAGAACACGCTGATGTTATCCAAAGGCCGAACCGAATCGACGCTGCTGCGCGGGCCTTCGCCCACGCCGGAATCGTTGTAGTCGGTGGTCACGCCGGCAACTTGATACCGGTAGGTGCGGCCGTCGGTCAGGGCGTCGTCCAGGTCGGTAAAAATCTCGCCGAGCGGATCGCGGAGGAAGTCGTACGGCGCGATAGTGCCGCTGGAGCCGCCGCGATAGATGCGGTAGCCAAGCAGCGAATCCGCCCCGAGGGCGTCCCAGGTCAGGTCGATCTCGACCGTGTCGCCGCCGGAAGTGCGCCGGGTGACGTTCTTCACCTTGGGGGCATGCCCGGTGAGCTGCTCCTTCACGCCGTCGTAGCGGTTGGAAGCGCCAGAGCGGTTGGTCGGCTCTGTCGGAGCGGTATAGGCGACGACGGAGAAGTTGCGCGGGGCGGGCAATATCGGGTTCGTGCCGTTAAAAATCTGCAGGTCGGTTCGACGGTTGGCGCCGGTGCCGAGGTTCACGATCTTCGAATCCGAATCGGAGCCGAGCGTGTTCGCGACAATCTGGTAGTCGTAGCCGCCGGGAATGCCGGAAATGCGGTACTCGCCGTTGGCGTCGGTCAGCTCCGTTATGCTGAAGAGCGCCTTCGCGCTGCCGATTCCGCGGGCGAAAACGCGTGCCCCGGCGACCGAGCGGCCAAAACCATCCACCACCGAGCCGAAGACGGTCGCGCCGCGACCCTTTTGGTACAGCACCATGTTAACGCTCATGGAGCGCTCGTTGCCGAAAATCCGCGCAAAATTCTGTCCGTAGTAAATCTTGCCGTTGATTTCGGTATCGGCCTTCACCAGGAGGTCAACCGGCGAAACGTCCTTCAATACGTAGGCTCCGCCGGGGCCGGTCGTGGTGGTCCGTCCGGCGGCATAGACGGCGACGCCGGGAACGGTGCCTCCGCTTTCGTCATAGACTACGCCCGAAACCTCACCATTTCCGTCTTGCGTCGAGAGCGTTTTGCCACCGCACCCGGCGAAAAGGAGCGAGGTCACCGCCGCCAGGAGGAAGAACTTCGTTGTTATAGCGGTCATTTTGATCATTATCCAGACGCAAGGCCCTGGGTTTCGTTACGCCAAAACGGGCGGCCTCATGGCGCGAAATCGAACGAGAGCTCGATATCGATGCCGCTGCTGCGGTAGTTTCCGGTGGTCAGGGTGCGGTCGAGGTTCAGCACGTCGCGGAATCGATAGACGCTGCGCAGGGCCAAGTTGCGGTAGATCTGGTACTCGTATCCCAGGCTGAAGTAGCGCTCGTCTTGGCCGTAATAGCCGGTGCTTCGGCTGGAGCTGTAGGATCCGGTCAGCCGATGCCGATCGCGAAGCCGATATACCAGCGAGGCATCGTAGTAACGGCTGCTCTGCCGGTAACCGCTGGTTCCGCGCCCGTTCGAAAGCAAGGTGTATAGGCCGAAGGAATAAGAGAGTCGGCCTTTCGGCGCGCCAGTGAGCCCAAGGGAAAGGGTGGTGGCCTCGCTTTGGCTGCCCAGGGTGTCGCTGAACCTCGTCTGGCTGCGATCTACCGTCAAGCTTAGGAGGTTGAACGCGCCCAGGTCATAGTCGAATCCGGCGCCGTAGGCATCGGTCTTGGAATTCGAGCTCAGGTTGCCCTGCGACTGGGTGCGATAGCCGCGAAGGTTCATCGTGAACCGCTCGGAAGCCTGATACGAGAGGGTGGTCGACAGGTTTTCCAGGTTCGAAACGCCGGTCGATAGCAGATCGCCGCTGGCGCCGCTGGAGAACCCGTTTCCGCCATAGCCAAGTCCGCTTCCCGAGCTTAGGCCGCCGAGGGTCGCAATCTGGCCGGAATCGCTCTTCACGTAGCTGCTGTTAAGCGTCCACATCGGGCTCGGCTTGTACGTGCTCGCAAGCGAAACGTCTCGACCCGCGCCGCGCTTGCCCAGCGAGAGGATGTTGCTGAACGACGTCCGCGAGGAAATGCTGAGCGGGCCGCTGTTCCAGCCGACGCCGAGCCGAAACGTCTGCAGGGACAGCTCGCCGATCTCAGTTTTGTTGTCGCTGGTGATCGGGCCCTTTCCGGTTTGGTAGTCCAGTGCCCAATCGGTTCGAAACCGGCCGATGTTTCGGTTTGCGGTGACGGAGGTCGTGCTCAGGCGGGCTTCGTCGGTGGAGCGGTTGGCAGTTCGCGTGTGCGTCAGGCCCCACCGGGTGCCGTCCGTCTCGCGGTAGCGGGTCGAGGCGCTCGCCGACGTATACCGGGAGACCGCCGTCGCGCCGTTGGTTGCGGTGCGCGAGACGATGCTGCTGTTGCTGGTCGTCACCGTGCTGGACCACGGCCCGGAACCGTACTCCACCGTCAGGTCGGTTGCCCGCTCGTTTCGGCTGAACCCGCGACTCTCGATCGCGACGTAGTTTGACGGGATGTCGCGCGCGCTTGCGGTCAGATTGAAGCGGCCAAACCGATACGCTCCGTCGAAGCCCCGCGCCGTTCCCGCTGCTTCGGTGGTGCCGACCGCCTTGCCCTGGGCTTGGCTGTATTGCAGATAGCTGCCGCTGGAGGAGTTGCCCAAGGGAACGCGGTAGTCCCAGCCTTCCACTTTCCGGTCGCCATCTAGCGATTGCACCAAGACCGGCCGGTAGGTCACGGTCACGGTTTGGTTCAAGTCTACATAGCGAGACATGAAAAAACGTCGTGGATACGCGGGGTCAAACGTGTAGTCCACGTTGGGAACCTGCGTGATGCTTCCCACCCGAATGACGACCGTCGCGGGAATCGGCTCATAGCTCAGGTCGTACGGGATGGAAGGCGCGCCGCGACCCTGGAAGAGGTCCACCTTCGTGCGGTTGTCGGCCGAGCCCGAGCCAACCTGTTCCATAACGGTGGCGCCCACCCGGCCGAACCGGCCGAAGTCATAGCTGAGTCCCGCGCCTTGGATTGTGCCGCTGGTTTGGTTGAACGAGCTAGATTCGTAGGTGGCGACGATGGCGCTGGAAGGAGCGATGATCCGGCTGATGAACGTGATCGCTCCCAGTTCGGAGTCTAGGTCGAAGTCCTCGCCCAGCTTCTGCGCGACGCCGTCTACCCGAACTTCCAGCGTGTCCGACCGGATCCGCCCGCTCTGAAGATAGTACGGACCCACGGAGTTGTTGCCTTCTATGCTGACGGTGCGGGCCGATCCGCGCGCGTTGCTACGTACCGCTCTGAACTCCGTCCGGCCTTGGCTCCAGGCCAGGAGGCCGCCGTTGACCGAGCGAGCGAGTCGGGCAAACCGGTTCGTGTTCAGCAGGTTCGCGTTGATGTCGCCGTAGCTAAACTTCGCCGGCCCGCGGTCGTAGTTGAACGTAACGCGATTCTGGTCTGGGTCCTGAAGGCGGTTGTCAGTGACCTGAAAGTTGAAGTCCCAAAAGCCAAGAACCCGCTTTCCAGAGACGTTGAGATTGCCCGAGTCGGTGAAGGCCCGGTCCCCCTCGCCGTAGTAGTTCAAGGTTTGGAAGGCGTCGCGGTCACCGGTAACGGTATGGCGGTGAAAGGCGATCACGCGCTGGCCGGTCAAGTCGACGCGGTCGGCGACGGATTCGTTGAACCACGCTTTCAGCGACTTGGGACGCGCTCGCGCGTTCGACTTTCCGGGCACCCGCTGGCGCATCCGCTCGCGAAGCTTGATGACCTGGATCTCCTTGACGACGGCCGGATCGAGCCTAAGTGTGCGCACTTGGGCGTGCGCGTTCGGGGTGACAAGGCCCAGAACGCCGACGAGACCAGCAAATACGGCAAGTTTCGTTCGCTTCAGCAACGAAGTGAGAACGTTGGAGAACGGGTTTAGGTTCGGAATTTTACGAAGAAACCTTGCTTGCGGCGCCCAGGGTGTCGATGACGATCTGCAGGTTCTGGAGCGCAAGGCCCCGCATTTCGAGATTTTTCTTCTCGACGATCTTCGCGTTTCGGTCGCGGTCGCGCTGAAACGTGGTGTACGCATCAAAGAGTCGGGCGGCAGTGAGGCCCTCCAGGTTGACGGCCGAACCGATATCTAGCAGCCGGGCGAAGGAGGCCACCTTCGGATCGTAGTTCAGCATGAGCGCCGGCACGTTCACGGTGGTGGCGAGGATTCCGGCGTGGAGCCGCATTGCGACCACGCAATCGACCCGGGCCAGACGACGCTGAATTTCCTGCGGAGATTCGATTTTTCGGAGGTCGGGGATTTTTCCGCCCTGTCGATCCGAAATTTGTTGGATCAAAGGGTCGTCTTCCTTGCGATCCATGCTGATGAGCACGGGCATCGTGCCCGATTGAAACAACATCTTGCAGAAGTCGCCGATGACGCCGGTAACGTCAAAACCCTTTGCGATCGGCCGCGGCGAGATGGCGACGGTTCGCATTTTGCCAACCTGAAAGTTCTCGGCGTCTTCGAGCAACGTGGGGAACGGGAGCAGGAAGGCCGAGTCGGCGGTCACTTTTGCCGGCGTGCGCACGTTCAGCGCGCGAAGAGCGTTCAATGCCTGTGGGTCACGGACGCCAATAAAGTCGGCCGAGCCGAGGGCCTTGGCCGCAATCCGTTTACCAAAAAAGGTGCTCAGCGGCCCGATTCCTTGACCAGCAAGAACCACCTTTTTCTTCGATTTCTTTGCCATCGAGATCAGCTTCGCGTAGTAGTACACGCTCCGAATGCTCGTAACGTCCTGGAAAATGCTTCCACCCGGGAAAACAAGCGCATCACAGTTATCGATGGCGCGCTGCACGGATGCCATGTCGCGGCGGGGAACGGCAGAGATTCCTTGGAGGCGGTAGCTCTCGTCTGGAGAACCACTCAGAGCAGTGACTTCGAAGCCTTCGCGCTGGGCGGCATTGGCGAATCCGGCCATGATGGCGTCATCGCCTAGATTCCCGCACCCAAAATAACCCGCAAGTAAAAGGCCCGCCAAAATTTCCCCCCAAACCAAACCACGTCGCCATCGACGCACGCCGACCCTATTTCTGTTCCGGCGGCAAGAACCGTTTTACAACGGTCCACGCTAGCACTCCGAGGATACTCCCCAACGCCCACCCAATCAAAACTCTCGCGACGCTGAGTTGCACCGGAATATGGCCGTGGCAGAGCGTGTTCACGATTCCGGTCTGGCCGATGGCGCCGACGGCAAGCAGCAAAATGATCCAGGCGCGAAACCGCGGGTCGTCGCGTAACCACCCGCCTTCGCGAAGCTTGTAGCCGTACATGCCAAGCGCAACCCAGAGCACCGGATGCCCAAGGAGAAACTCCTTCGTCCGGGGCCGAACGTACATGATGTTGTCGAGCGTGCTTCGGAAAGCGAGCTCGAGTCCGCTGGCTTCGGCGCCTGAGTCATTCCCCGTCCGCGCGAGGAGCATCATGATCACGACGCCAACCGCGCCCCCGAGCCCGGCGGTGCCCCAGGTGATCGGCTGCAAAAGGCCCGCCCGCCAATCGGTGAGCCGCGTCCAAAAATAAACCGCCACCAGCGCGATCGGCAGCCCAACCGAAGCCTTGATGCCGCGAAATTCCTCGGCTTTCACCATGAAGTTCGTGCCGGTCATGGCCGCCGCCACAAAGAGCGCTGCCGCAAGGGAAGCCAGCGAGATGATGAGGACCCGCCAAAACAACACGCCGGCTCCGGTGGCTTGGTCCTCGGCGTTTGGTTCGGCAAGGAGATAGCCCGCGCAGGGTGCCGCGATCGCGACGGCAAGGGCCATGTAGAGCAAGCCTGAACCCGTGGCGCTCAAACCGCCCAAGGCCAAAGCCCCCAGGCCGAGCATGATTTGCCAGATGCGCCCAAAAGGAAGCGAGCGGAAGGTGGCGATGAGGAGCACCGCTCCGGCCAAGCCGAGGAGTAGGCCGTACACGCGGGGTGCTTGATAGGCGAGGAACGTGTGGGCGGGGGCAACGGAAAGGCCGTCCTTCTTTATTTCTTCGGTCACCGTTCCGACGAGGCGGGAGAACTCGGAAAACGGCATCGCGGAGCTTTGCGAGGTCGGCCGTAGCAACAGGATGCGGATGTTGCGCTCGCGGGCGGCCTTCCGAAATCGGTCCAGAGTTGCGTCAAACGAAATCTTGTCTCGCTCGGCCGCGGTGGCGCTGTGCAAGCGAATCACGTTATCTGGATGGGAGCCGACCATTTCGGCGTCTCCACCGAGCTTGGTGAACTCCGGCGAGCTGTACGGAATCTTTGATAACTTAAGCTTTTCCGCGGTGAACTTGGTTAATTCCTTTCGGCCAAGAACCTGGTCCCCGAGCGGCATGAACACGTCAACCCCACTCTCTTTCATCCACTCGATGGTTTCCGTAATCGCGCGCTGGCCAAACGCAGGGGAGTTCGCGAACCGCCCGATCACCTGGAGTTTGGCCGCCTTTGCGATGGAGAGCTGCTCGGGATTGAGTCCCAGCGACGCAGTGCGAACCAGTCCGGGCGGTAGGGGTGGCAGTGCGACAAGGGAGTCGCGCGGTTGCATCCGGCCGGCTAGCTCGCCAAACCGAATGTGGAAGCCGCGCTGCAGACGTAGGAGGATGCCCGGGTCGTTTAGGAGAAGCGAGGTCGCCTGCAACCGCCGCCCGGCCTCTTTTGCGGGATAAGAGGTTCCACGGACGGAAATTCGGCCCTGACCGATCAACTCTCCGACGGTTTCTTCGTTCAGGATGATGCCGGTCAGCCCCTGCGCCTTTAGCTTCTCCAGGGCCTGTTCGATGGTAATGCCTTCGCTGGAGGCGTACGCCTCGATCACGTCGTACTCGGCGGTGATGGATACCGCTCGGTTCGACGTCTCCTGCTGGTGTCTTCGCAGAACACCGAACAGGCTCACCAGCACGACGACGACCAGCGAAACCGCGAGCACGAGACGGGATGATAGTTTCATATCGGGGTGGCCGGGAGCAGCTCCGGAGCATCGTCATTGCGCAGCAGCGCTTTTCGGCCAATGATCAAGACGGTTACCATGCCCGCGAGAAACCCTCCAACGTGAGCCCAGTTCGCAACTCCGTCCTGCGGAAGCAAGATTTGGATGAGGAACCAGGCACCCAGCAAGATCCAGGCCGCGATCTCGAAGGAAAGAAACAAGAGAATCGGCACGATCACTTCGATCTTGCTCGAAGGAAACAGGACAAAATAGGCGCCCAAAATGCCGCCGATGGCCCCGCTGGCCCCCAAAACCGAGCCAACTGAATTTGGATGAACGTAGACCTGCGTGACGGAAGCGGCGACGCCCCAAAAAATGTAGTACAGCACGTACCGCCAGCCGCCCATGACCCGCTCGATGCTCGGCCCGAAGACCATGAGGAAGATGACGTTGCCCAGCAGGTGAACCAGATTCGCGTGCAGGAACATCGAAGTGAACAGCGTTCCCAGCGGAAACTTATCGATATTCGGCGAATCGCCGAGCGCGCGCATCACCTCTTGCGGCCGCATCGCGAGGTCGGCAAACACGACATTGGGTCCGCTAAAGTGCCACTGGCGATCCCAAAAATAGATCAGCGTGTTCAACGCCACCAGGGTGAGCGTTACGGCGGGAAGGCGTTCCTTCCGCAGGTTATCGCGAACGGGGAACACGGTTAAAGAATGTACCTTTGGGCCCGGCCGACCCCGGGACCCACTATCGCTCCCCCGGCAAGACGATGCCCCGCATAATCACCCGTTGTGCCGCCAAGAAAACGAGCAACGTGGGCAAAGCCACGAGGCTGAGCGCGGCCATGATGACCGACTTTGGTGCGCTGGCCTGCAACTGGTACACCCACACCATCAGCGTCCACATTTTCTGGTCTTGGGCGATCAGGAACGCGTAGATGAACGCCCCGTAAGCTCCCATAAACGCCAGCAACGCCAGATAACCCAACACGGGACGGCTGAGTGGCAACGCGATCCGCATCATCATCGTCGTCTCCTTGGCGCCGTCGATCTGACCGGCTTCGAAAAGCTCCTGCGGGAGTGAATCAAAGAAACCTTTCAGGAGAAAGATCATGTAGCCGCTGGCGGCAGCGGGGAGCACAAGGGCGGCAAATGTGTTCAGCAGCCCGAGGTCCTTCAGGAGCAGGAAGGACGGAATCATGGCGACCTCGGCCGGAAATGCCATGGTCGCCAGCAAGAAGATCAGTATCTGGCCAGACTGCTTCACCGGATAGCGCGAGAGTGCGTATGCCGCGAGCGGATTCACCGTGAGCTGCGTGACGATCGCCAGGAAACAGAACAAGAACGTATTCCACACCGCGCCACCGTTGATGAGGATGTAGTCGAGTACGTAGTTGTAGTTTCGGAAGGTGAACTCTTGGCGGATGGGGGTTGCCAGAGAGGCGACGAGGCTCGCTTCATCGGCGGCAATCGGCATCGGTGTGCCGGGAGATGCCAACTGTGCCCAGCGATCCTCCGCAGTCTCTTTTTGATACCGCGCGGGCAGTACAGTCCGACGGAACTCGGCGTACCAGGCGTCGCGGGCCGGCGGAAGCGCCAGCGTTTCGATGTTCGTCGCGTCCAGCTTCAGCGCCGTAGGCACGCGCTCCCACTGGTTCTCGGTTCGGCCGCGAACGTATTCCTGCCAGAGCTTTTGTTCTCGCACCGGAATCCGAAATTCGACCGGCAAGGCGGCCTTGAACAAAACCCAATCTCGGTACTTCGCGGTGTCGGGCGGTGCCCAAGACTTGCGTTCCAGCATCTCGGCCGGGGGGACGACGGTCTGAAACGCGACGTTCTCTTCGATGTAAGTCTTGTTCAGGCGGTCAATATTGTTCTTAAACCGCTCCCGCAGCCACGCCTGGTACCGGATTTGGAGGCGGCCGGTCGCCTGGTTGGGGGCGGTTTTGAACCCGGCCGACCAGTGCGTGAGCGGTAATTCCGAAAGGTATGTGCGATAGCGCTCGACCGGTTCCGCCGGGGCCGACGCCCCAAGGCGGGAAGACGCAATCGCGGCGGCATCGCCCGCGTACTTGTCGTCGATGTACTTCTTTTCGAGCTCGCTCGAGTCTTGCCAGTAGGCAGGAATTACGCGGTTGTCGTTCTGGTCGGTCGGGCCCTTAAAGCCGGTCCCCACCATCAGCATGAACGGATACAGCGTCGTGACGGCGCCAACGCACAGGATGGCGTACAAGATGCCCATCGCGAGGCGTGCGCGGGGACGGTTCCGCCCGACTTTTCCAACCAGGCTCATGGCCGAGACACCTTCAGCGGCCGAACATATCCTTCAGCCGTCGGCGCTGGGCCAGGGCGCGAAGCTTCTTAATCGCCTGAATTTCGATTTGCCGAACCCGCTCGCGCGAAAGCTTCATTTCCCGCGCGACATCCTCCTGGACGTTCGGGTCGCCCTCGGAGTCTAGGTGGAACCTGAGCCGCATCACCCGCTGCTCCCGTTCGTTGAGTTCGCCCAGAATGCGCTGCAGTTCCTGCATCACTTCCTGGTCGATCATGTTCGTTTCGGGGTCCGGGTTGGTCGTATCTTTGATCAGCCCGCCAAGCGTCATCCCGCCGCCGTCGCCGACGCTCATGTCGAGCGAAAGCAGGTCCTGGGAGCTTTGCATCAGCATCACCAGTTTCTTGGGCGTCAGGCCCATCGCGTGGGCAAGCTGATCGATCGTGGGCTCTTGGCCGAGCTCGCGGCCCAACCTCGCCTTTTCTTTTTCGATTTTGCGCAGCGACTGCGAAACGTGCGCGGGGAGGCGAATCGCTTTTGATTTATTGTCGATGGCCCGCCCGATCGCCTGGCGGATCCAGTGGGTCGCGTAGGTGCTGAAGCGGAAGCCCTTATCCGGATCGAAGCGCTCTGCCGCCTGCATCAGGCCGATGGCGCCTTCTTGGATGAGGTCCTCCAGCGGGATCGAACGGTTGCGGTAGGTCTTCGCGATGTTGATGACGAGCCGCATGTTCGACTCGATGAGCCGCTGTTTCGCGACCTGATCCCCTCCTTGCACCGCGCGGGTAAGGCGAATCTCTTCCTCGGGCGTTAGCAAGGGCGCCTGGGTTAGGCGGCTCAAATAGCTGGGAAGACCGTCTTCGCTATCGTTTCGGGGCGGGATCTGGCTCATCCGTAGATCGGGTGCAAAATTAGGAAACCAAACTTCCGTGCCTCTTTGGGAGTCATCCTCCCGCAGGGAACGGTGTCGCCCGGTTTCTTTACCCGACAACGGTCGGCGAGAATCACGGGATATCGACTTTCGATGCAATGATTCTACCGAAACGGTCCCGTCTATACGTGACGCGCACATCCAGATCCAGCGTGAGGTCATGGATGGAGGCTCGTTTTCCGTCGACGGTCCATTTTGTATCCCGCGTCACGGTGATGTGATAGGTTCGGCCGTCAATTAGCACGTCGAAGATCCCGTTGCCGACCAGGATCAAAACGACCCTCCCGACCGCCACACCGTTCGATGGCATCGGTCTTGAAGGCGGCACTGAGCTCTTCTTGGTGGTGACACGCGGGGCTTTCGTGGCTTTTGGCGGGGTGGGCGTCGGACGGTCGGCCTCCGGCTCCTCCTCGGCATCAAGCGTGGTGATGGCATCGGTTGCCGATACGAGCCAGGTGTCGTAGCTGGGCAGGGTGCGAGCCTTCAGGACGAGCTTTGTCCCGAGCGGCACGGCATCGGCCGTGACCGGACGACCGGCAATCGTGATCTTCGATTTCGCGGTCACCCGGTACAAAAACTGCGTTCCGTCGGAAAACGCGACCCGCCAGCCAGTTTTCTCGATCGCCTTCAATTCGCCCGGTAGCCGCTGTTTCCGAATCTTTTCCAGCCAGGCCCAAGTCTTCGCGTCGGCAAGTTCTTTCGCCAGGGCAGGGCTAACGGACGTTTTCGCGCGAACAACGACGGCTTCCTGCCCGGCAAAATCGGGCTTCGGCACCGGCGCGAAGTTCTTCCAAAATCGGCATTTCGGGTCAATTTGAAATGCCCGGACGCGGCCGGCGTCTTCTACCGTGAGGTTGGTTCCGTTTGCGTTTACGAACTTCGAGGGGATCACTTCATTCGCGGCGGAAGAAATGAGTGCGAAGCCGACTAGGATCGAGGCGAATACGAATCTATAATGGGAGTACTGGCGCATGAACGAACAAGCCTTTGTAGATCAGCAACAAAACGTTTGGAAAGAACTAGGGGAACTTTGCGACAAAGCAGATTTTAGCCCAAGTCATCTGACGCCCAAAGAGTTGCGTACTTTTTTGCGCCTGTACCGACAGGTCACGCGCGACCTGACGCTTGCCCGCACGAAATCGAACAATGCCGGATTGATTGATGCGTTGAACGCGCTGGCGGGCCGAGCCTACGGAATTCTGTACCGGGCACCGCGACGGTCGATTTGGTCGGCGTTGTGGGACGCCCTAGAAACGGTGGCCGATACCGTCCGGCGTCGCCGAAACTTTATCTTCATCAGCACCGGGCTCTTCCTTGCTTCGGCGATTTTCGCCTTCATGCTGCTGAACGTCGTTCCGCAGACGCGCGAGTTCTTCGTTCCGCCGGGGTTCGAGCAATCTTTCGAGGGCTGGAAAACCGGCAAGTCTGAGGCGAGGACCGGCTCGGAAGGTATCGGGGCGACCGCCTTCTACGCGCAGAACAACCCAGCCGCGAGTATTGTCACGGCGGCATACGGTGCTGGCTCCTTTGGTATTTTCTCTGTTTATTTGATCGCAAACAACGGAGCGATGATCGGGACGCTGATACATGAGCTGGCTCCGCTAGGCCACGTTGGGTTCCTGCTTTCCTCAATCTTTCCGCACGGCGTGCCCGAGCTCTCGGGAATCTTTATTGCCGGGGCCTGCGGATTGATGATGGGTTGGGCACTCATCAATCCGGGTCAAAAAACCCGTGGCGATTCTCTGAAAGCCGTCGGCAAGGATGCGTTCGTCCTCCTGGCAACTTCGGTTGTACTGATGTTTATCGCGGCGCCGATCGAGGGATTTTTCAGCTTTAACCCCCAGGTTCCGCAATGGCTAAAGGTCGTTGTCGGCGCGGTGGAAGTCGTCCTGTGGGCGCTGTTCTGGACGCAGTTCGGGCGAAAAGACCGACCGGTAGAAACATATTAGCCCGGGCCACCTCTGTGGTCCCGGGCTAAAGAAGGGAGTTGTCTTAGGCGGCGAACTTGGTGGCGAGCGTCGGCTCGACCGGAATTCCGGGGCCCATCGTCGCGCTCAGCGTGATGGTCTGGATGTACTTGCCCTTCGCGGTCTGCGGCTTCGCCTTGATGAGAGCGTTAAGCGCGGCCTTGAAGTTCTCGATCAGCTGCTCGTCGGTGAAGTTCACCTTGCCGAGCGGCATGTGAACGACGCCGGCCTTGTCGGCGCGGTACTCAACACGGGTGGCACCCTTGATTTCGCGCACGGCGGCAGCGATGTTGTTGGTGACGGTTCCGTTTCGCTTGTTCGGAGTTCGAGCGCCGAGCATTCGGCCGATCTTTCCGATCTGCGGCGCCATCTCTTCGGTGGCGAGCAAGACGTCGAAGTCGCGCCAGCCGCCTTGAATCTTCTGGATCAGCTCGTCGCTACCAACTTCGTCCGCACCGGCGGCGCTTGCGGCCGCGGCCAGGTCGCCACGGGCCAAAACGGCCACTTTGCGGGACTTACCGGTTCCGTGCGGAAGGTTGGTGATGCCGCGAACGTTCTGGTCGCCCTTTCGTGGGTCGATTCCGAGAACGACGGCCATGTCGACGGCTTCGACGAACTTGGCGGTGGCGGTTTCCTTCACTTTAAGAAGGGCGGCGGTGACTTCGAGGGCGACGTCTGGGTTCACCTTTTCGGCGACGGCGACATAGCGGGCAGAATGGGGCGCGGTTCGTACTTGTTTTCGCATGGTATCTCTGGTGCAAACGGCGCATAGCGCCTCCCAGCCTTAGGGGGAAAAGGATACCCGCTAACCGCGAATTGCCGTAAAGTGGACTCGGTCGCTCTTGTAGCGCGGGGGATCGAGCGTGTAGCTGTGGTACGCGCGGAGCTCCTCGAACCCGGCGTCCTCCAGCATTTCGAAGATTTCGTCGAGGTCGTAGGCGCGCTGGCGGTGCACCTCGTGGAACTCGTCGCCCTTGTACCAAAACGTCATGTTGACGGTGATGATCCGCGATTCCGGATCCCAATCGCCGAACCACTGGTAACGCAATTTCGCGTTCTTGCGCATCTGCTCCTGGTCGAAAAGTGAAGCTTCGAAGGCGTATGCCATATTCAAATCGAAGATCAGCGAGCCGCCGGGCTTCAGGTGTTTTGCCATGCATTTGAAACCGTTCGCCAAGGCATCGGCGTCGAGGATGTTGTTCAGGCTGTCGAAGAAGCTCAGCGCGCCGTCGTAGGTTTCGCCCAAGTCGAAGTTGGTCGCATCGGCGACGTGGTACGGAATCTGCAGCTTTTTCTTGGCGGCTTTGCGTTTGGCGATGGCGATCATGCCCGGCGCTAGGTCGAACCCGGCCATCTCGCGGCCTTCGTCCTGCAGCATCTCGCACATCGTGCCGGTCCCGCAGCAGATGTCCAGAATCTTTTTCGGCTGAACCTGCTGCATCGAGAGGAGTAGCAGGTAGTAGCTGACCCACATGCGGTAGGGCACCGCTTTCATCAGCTCGTCGTAGTACGGCGCGACCGGCCCAAACGAAAGCGTTTCGGTCAAGGCTTCCGGGCCGCAATCTCGGCTTCGACCTTACTTAGTCGCTTTTCGACTCTCCGGAGATAAAGCCACAGGCCGCACCACACCAGGAGCGGCGATACGATCGCGATTTGCCAATTCTGCATCTGAATCATCCACAAGCATCTCGATCAGCCCAACCCGGTAGCGAAACCGGAAGAGCCCGAGGCATGCCACAAACACCAACGCAAACATCGAATAGAACACCCCACGGTAGACCGAGTCGAAACCACCTTCGGCAATCACGTTCGGGTGGAGTGACTTCACCATCGGAAGCCTCGGATAGACGAAAATGAGGAACAGCACCGGAAGCACGCTGGCCATGGAATAGGCGGCGGCATTGGCTGCCCGGCGGGCTGTGTCGCCGTAGGCCGCGCGCACGGCGAAGTAGGCCGCCGAAATGAACATCACCAGCAGGTAGCTGGTTTGGCGCGGATCCCAGTTCCACCATGCGCCCCACTGCACCTTGGAGAAGATGATGCCGGTTGCCAGCGTGAGGATTCCGGTGACGACGGCGATCTCCATCGCCGCCTCGGCGCGCAGGTCCCACCGCCGGTCTTCGGTTCGCAGGTAGCGAAAAGCGAAATAGGGCGCCGAAACAAAAAACAGCGCCGAGGTTAACGCGCAGGGAAGGTGGAAAAAGACCAATCGCGCGAGGTCCGGTACCTGGAATGCGGGAGCGGGCGGGGCCAAGAACGTAGCCACCGTACCAACGGCCATCAGAATGCCGAGTGCAATCCAGGTTGGGGTCTTCACCGTTTCCACACCGCCGCGAACAAGTAGGGTCCCACGGCCAGCGAAGCAATACCGTACCCGACGAGTCCGACCGCCGATCTCCAACCATTCTCTACGACGCCATCGCCGAGCCCGGTGCGCAGGGCGGCCATCCCCAAAAAAATGATCGGAAGCAAGAGCGGCAGCGCGAGGGTTGCGGCGAGGCCGGTGCTTTGGCGTGCCCGCGAAGCCATCGCGCCACTCACCGAGGTTGCCCCGGCGAGGGCGAGTACGGTGCCAAACAGCCCCACGGCGAAGATTCCGGGCTGGGCCACATTTTGGCCCGTGAATAGCAGGAAGGTCCCTGCCAAAACGATCGCGTTTGCCGCAAGCTCTGCCAACACCCAGAGGGCTTTGCCCCAAAACACCGAGTGCGGCCGCGCCACCAAGCGCAACAGATCGCCGGTGCGTTGCTCTTCCTCATTGGTAAACCGGCGGGGCGCGGTGAGGAGGCTGGCAAACAAAAGGGCAACCCAGTACAGCCCCGCGCCAAGCGTTCCGGACAGCTTCGTGCTAAACGCGGCGAGAGAGATCGCCATCATCGAGCCGAGGCTGAACAGCAGCCCGGCGAGCAGAATCGAGGGGTTTCGGAACTCCGTCCGCCACTCCTTTCGCAAAATTGCGAGGATTTCGCGGGTCCAGCCGCCGTCCCTAGGTTCCGATGGCGAGTTCGAGATTGCCGTACCTCCGCTCGGCGGGGTCGTTCGTCGCCAAGATGCAAGCCCCGCGCTCGGCTTGCTCCCGCACCAGGTCGTCGATGAGCGCGATTCCGTCGGCGTCGAGAGCGGCCCCGGGTTCGTCTAAGGCGAGAATCTGCGGTCCGGCCTGCGCAGCCAGCGCGAGCTTCAGCCGTGCCCGCATCCCGGTCGAAAGCAGACCGGCCGGACGGTCGGCAAAGGCCGCGAGGCCTATGCGTTCCAGCCAGAAGCGGACGTTCGCTTCTACACCCCGGCAGTCGGCGGTGAACTCCAGATGCTCGGCGACGGTGAGGTTCGCGTACACCGCCTGGTCGATCGCCGAGAAACCCCAGAACGTCCGCGGGTCGCCATCGAAGGTAACGGTGCCTCGATCCTGAGTTTCCAAGCCGACGAGGCACCGCAGAAACGTGGATTTGCCGCTTCCATTCGCGCCGGTCACCACCAGCACGTCGCCGCGCGCAAGCTCAAGCGAAACGTTTTGGAACAGCGACTGCCGTCCATACCGTTTCGACAGACCTTCGACGACGAGAAGCGGCTTCACGCGAAGCGCACGTTGGATCGGGCGAGGGCGTAGGTCTCGGGCGTGAGATAGACCAGCGGCACGCTGGTGGCGGGCAGATCCTCGGCCAAGGTCGCTCCGCGGCTGGCGAAGGCGAATCCGCTGTAGCCACCGAACGAAGGAACTAGCCCAACGTAGCTACCGGTTTGCGGGAACACCTTGCCGAACTCGCCGAGAATGGCATCCAGGCTATACGGGCAGAAGACAAAGTTGTCGGCTTGGGTTACCAGGAATCCGTCCGGCGAAAGCAGGCGAAAGAGGTCACGGTAGAACGGCTCCGTAAACAGCATCTCGCTCAGGTTTCCGCTCTCGCCTTCGTAAACGTCCGTCGAGTCCGAGACGATCAGATCGTACGGAGCGAGGTCGGCTTTCACAAACTCGAAGGCATCCGTGAGGTGCAGGTTCACTCGCGGGTCTTCGAAAGCGCCGTCGGCAAGTCTCGGCAAGAACTCGCGCGAGGCTTCCACCACGCCGGCGTCGATCTCGACCATGTCGATGGTTTCCAGGCTTTCGTGCCGGCAAAGCTCACGAATCGCTCCGCCGTCGCCGCCGCCGATGACGAGCGCGCGGCGCGGATTCGGAACCGAAAGAAGGGGAACCTGGACGAGCAGTTCGTGATACGCCCGCTCGTCCATCTCGGCCAGTTGAATGTGGCCATCCAGCAGTAACACGCGCCCGAGCACCTCGGTGTCGTAGATGTCGATGCGCTGAAATTCGGTCTGGCGCTCTAAAAGATGCTCGCGGATCTGGACGTTAACGGAGAGCTTGTCTCCGCGGATCGGCATCGTGAAGTGCGCCATAGACCTCTATTGAACCGGTTTAGCCCTCGGCTTTGCGGGTAAGAGTGAGGTTTCCGGCCCCGACTGCGCCCGTGCTGGCGAGGGTTTTCCCACTTTCGTCGAGCTTCATCTCAAGTGTTTTGAGCGATTTAGCCGCGTTGTCAATCTGGGCGGCAGCGCCGGGAATGGCGCCCAAGGTCTTCTTCAACTCAGCGGCAAAGTTGTCGACCGACTTGCCGTTGACGGTCGTCGTGGTGACGGTCACGGTTTCCTTCTCCAACTTCCAGGTTCCAACGATGGCGATGGACATGTTGCCCGCGCCGGTGAAGGTGATGTCGACGGTGTGATCCGGCTTAAATTCGGCAGATCCGCCCGGGACGTCCCACTTACCCAAGACCTTCGCTTCTGGGTTAGAGCAACCCGCCATGACCATGATTCCCAAAAGTGCCATGGCACCGAGAGCTACGCTTCGTTTCACGCTCCCATTATCCTCGCGATGGCGCGCCAAATGCTGAATCATTCTTGTGTCCGTTGGTAAATGCGAACGACGGCCCTCATGAGATGCGTTACGCCCGCGAATCCGAGCAACACCAAAAAGCCCAGACCCTCGGAAAACATCCAGAAAATCATGAGCGCAATGACGGCGGCGTAGACCCAGCGCCACAGAAAGCGCAGGTACGGCTCCAATCCCGCCATGGCCAGCGCAAGGCCGGTGCCGACGATGGCCACGTTCGGCTTATAGCCGATGGGGACAAGCGGCTCCCACATGGCTTCGGTAATGATGCCAAACGCGATGAGCCCAAGGCCGTAGAACGCGAGCAGCAGAATCTTCGTGTCCGTCGCCGGCAGCGTGATCGGCTCCTTAAAGTCTTCCCACCGAATCGGCTCGCGCTTCTTCTTGATCGGAGGCGAATACTCCGGGTACTGCGTCCACAACGGCGGCTGGGCCGCAAAGTCCATTGGATTCCTGGCGAGCAAGGGAGGAGCCGCAACGGGCGGCAGAATCGGCGGCGGCCCGCCGATCACCTGCGGAAGCTGATCTGGCGAGAACTCCGGCGGCGGCGCATGGTACTGCGGATAGGCGGGAAGCTCCAGCGTGGTTTCCGGGCGGGCGTCTTCAAATCGATCCGGTGCGTCCGTTGGGCTGAAGAGGTGATGCTCCGGGATCGGCGGCGGCGTGTCGTACTGCGGTTTAGCGTCATTGAACCGATCGGGCTCCGTCGCTGCGCTGTAGGCGTGATGGTCTGCCACCGGCTCTGGAGATGGACTCGATTCAAACGATGGTGGGTCTTGGGGATCCTGCATACGCCGTCGTCCGCGCTTCCTAGCTTAACACGTGGAATTCTTGCTTGTTACCAAAGGCCCAAAACTTCCCGGCAAGAATGTGCGGTCCCGGGACACCCTTGGCTTGCGGGTAGCGTATTACCCATTCATGGGCAAGGCGATTATTGAAACGAAGGGTCTCAGCAAACGGTATGTGATGGGAGATCAGGTCGTCAACGCACTCAAAGACGTCAACCTGACGATTGAGCAAGGCGAGTTTGTTGCCATCATGGGCCCGTCTGGCTCCGGCAAGTCGACCTTCATGAACCTCATCGGGTGTCTTGACCGTCCGACAGCCGGCGAATATTTGCTGAACGCAGAGGCGGTTGCTTACATGGAAGACAACCAGCTGGCCGAAATCCGTAACAAGTACATCGGCTTCGTGTTCCAGAACTTTAACCTTTTGCCCCGAACGACGGCTCTTAAGAACGTCGAACTTCCGCTGATGTACGCCGGTGCCAAGAACCGCTCGCAACGCGCGAAGAAGGCTCTGGAAATGGTCGGTCTCGCCCAGCGAATGGATCACACGCCCGCGATGCTCTCGGGTGGCCAGCAGCAGCGCGTCGCCATCGCCCGGGCCATCGTGAACGAACCGGTTTTGATCCTTGGCGACGAGCCGACCGGAAACCTAGACTCGCGCACCTCCGAGGAGATCATGGCGGTGTTCCAACAGCTCAACCGCGAGGGCAAAACGGTCGTCATTGTTACCCACGAAGAGGACGTTGCGCTGCACTGCAAGCGGATCATCCGGTTTAAGGATGGAGCCGTGCGGGTGGATGAGAAGGTGGCGGTTCAGACCGACGCGCGCGAAGTATTGAAGATGATGGACTTGCCGGAAGGCGGAAAAGTAGCCGCCTAACCGGCGGCTTTCTTTCTTTCTTTCGCTCGCTTTAGATTCTGGATGGCCGACAGATCCTTCGGGTAGAGCTTTAGGTAGCGCTCCCACACCTTGATCGACTTGTCGTAATTCTTCATCCGTGAGTGCGCGTTCGCCACGATCCGGAACAAGTTTGGGTGAGCCTTATCGGTGAGGGCGGGTTCGGCGACGGCAAGCGCTTTGGCGAACTCCCGCTTGATGAAGAGCGATTGCGCTTCCATCAGCGCACCGTCCGGGTCCTTCGGGTTGTTCTTCACGTAGCGGCGGTAAGCGGCGCGACCGGCCTCCGGCTGTTGCACGTTTTCTAGCATCCAGCCAAGATTGCTGGCGGTTTCGTAGTCGTTCGGATACAGGCTGGCCTGGAAGCGCAACGACTGGATGATCTTCGGATAGTCGCCCCGCTCAAACCATACATCGGACTGCTGGTTGATGCGGTTGTAGGCGGCGACCCAGACGGATCGGACCCGAGGAGATTCCACTTCTGGCGCCGGGCCGCCGAGCAGCAAGAGGGGAAGCATCGCGACGCTGTTCATGGGCAGTCCAGATTCTACGCCGAATCCCGCATACTTGTGGCCGTGGCAGGTCTAGATCCGTTCAACGGTCGAATTGGCGTGGATGAAAGCGGAAAGGGCGATTTCTTTGGGCCTTTGGTCGTGGCCGCGTGCTACGTTGGGCCAGAACACGTGGCCGAACTGGAAGGCGTGAAGGACTCGAAAAAGCTCACCGACCCACAGGCGATCCGGTTGGCGGCGATCATTCGGCGGGTCTGCCCCCACGAGGTCATCGGCATTGGACCCACGAAATACAACGAGCTTTACGAAAAATTTAAGAACCTGAACAAGCTGCTGGCCTGGGGCCACGCCCGCGCGATTGAGAACGTCCTCGAGAAACAGGAGGCCCACTTGGTGATTTCCGACCAGTTTGCCGCCGGGGGCGATGTCGTGAAGCGGGCTCTCTACGAAAAAGGAAAGGCCGTTGAGTTTCGCTCGATGGTGCGCGCCGAGGTAGATTTGGCGGTCGCGGCGGCGTCGATTCTGGCGCGGGCCGAGTTTTTGAGCCGACTTCGTAAGCTCAGTGAGGAGTTTGGAATCGAACTCCCGAAAGGGGCCACGAACGTGATTGGCCCCGGAAAGCGATTTGTGCAGATGCATGGCCCGGCGGCGTTGTCGCAAGTGGCAAAAATGCACTTCCGGACCGCCGGGCAAGTTTTGGCTGGCTAACTTACTTAGCTTGGCCGCCGGTGAGGGCAACGCGAAGCTCGATCGAATCGCCAACGACCTTCGACGTTCGCTCATCCTGGGGTCCGATCGCGAAGTCCTTTCGGCTGATCGTGAAGTCGGTGCGGAGCTTGAAGGTGTCGCCCTGCATCCCGCCGCGGGTTCGGTCTGCAAGACCGCCCTTGATGTGCTGGACGGTTACCGGCGTCGTGACTTCCTTCGTGATGCCGCGAACCGTGAGATCGCCCGTCACGACGGCCACGAGTCGGCCGGCCTTGTTGGCCTTTCCGGCCTTGACCTTCTTCAGCTTGAACTCGATGGTCGGGTACTTCGTGGTATCGAGCCACTGGCCGCCTTGAATGTGCTCGGACATCAGGGCAACCGGTGCCGCGATGGTCTTGGCATCGATGACGAGGGTGCCGCTGCTCTTGGCCGGGTTCGCCGGGTCGAACACAAGGGTGCCCGAGACGCCGCTTGCGGAGCCGGCAATCGGCTCAAGCGGGGAGTCGATGAACCACTGCACGCTGTTGATCTTCTTCGGGTCGGAGAAGTCGAATTTGAGGGCACCGGGGGCTTGGGCAAGGGCCGGAAGCACGAGGGCACCTACGAGGACGGAGCTGATAATTAGACCGCGTTTCACATCCTCTACTATGCCCGACCGCATCCCTTGCGTTGCACTAGGCTACGAAAAACTTCCGCAGATCCCAATACTTCGCAAGGATATTCGAGCCTGGGTACCGCTTTGCCAACGATCCGATGGCCTCCCACTCGGTCGCCCGGTAGGGATACGGCGGCACGAACCCCGTTGCCTCCGCCGCCGCCAGGTGCATGCCAATTTCGATCTCCATCGACGTCCGCCGCGCGAAGGCGTGGGCGAGCAGAAACCGCAAAACCGGAAGGTCCACATGCCGAACGGCTTCGTCCAGCCAGCGGATCGCTTCGTCGTCTTGCCCCATTTCCAGCAACATGCAGGCGACCTCAACGAGCTCATCCGGTCGGTCCTTCATCGGCGCGACCAGCGGAGAACCCTCTTTGCCAAAGCCGCCCGTGCTTTGGGCCAGAAAAGCCTCGGCACGGAAGACCGGCTCCATCGGGGCCAGAAAGTGTCCGTTGGGAAGGATGCTGCTTTCGTTCTCGGCGGCCTCGGAGTCGCGCCGCTCGGCAAGCGCCCAGCCCCACCAGGCCAGCGGGTCTTCGGCGTTGAATAGCAGCGATCTCTCGAACGCGGCTTGGGCGCGCGGAAAGTCGTGCGCCATGAGCGCTCGACGCCCGAGTTCTCGGTAGGCAAGATGCCGACGCGAGACGTCGAACGTTGCTTGCATCAGCCGGGTGTCGTCGAGATCCTCCGGCAATGAGATCGGAACCGGTGCGATCATCTCCTCGCACGGCACGGTCTGCCACTCTGGGTCAGTCGGCAGCGGAAGCTCCACCGACCCTTCGATTCGAATCGGCTTCATCGGATCCAGCTCGAGCGAGCCCGACTCGTCCGAAATGGAAACCACTTCGGTGACGAGGATCTCGGTCAGGTCGTCGCTTTCAAAAATCGCTCCCGCCCGGGCGCAGCGCGTAACGCCCGCCAGGCCCGAGATCGGGCAAAACCGAACGGACCACACATCCCGCTGGTACGGGGCAAGAAATGCCGGAGACGCGAATCGGGCCGCGACGAGGTTCCCGGTTTGGCCACTCAGCCGCTCCAGCGGCAGTGATCCGGCAAATGCCGCAATCCCCGCCTTTCGCGCCGAATCGTAGATCCAGTTGCCGCGCGCTTTCGACGCGTCTGATCCGAACCAGATAAAAGCCGGCGCGTAGTCTGACGCCTGGTTGGTCCGGTTGTAGACGGTGACCTCAAGCGTCACTTCGGCGCGATCGGCCGGAAGCGTCCAGTGGAGGTGGTAGCTGAGGCCGGTCGCCGAGGTCGCCTCGGCAAACCAGACTCCGGCGGTGCCGTCTTCCGAAGGCAGATCGAGCCGGTGCTCGACCGGGGCGAGTTCGGTTGGATGATGCGTTCCGACCAGAACGAAGCGACCGCCCATCGGCCAATGAATCCCGCGCGGGCCACCCGCACGAGGCTCACTCGGACTCGGAAGCAGCTCGGTCTCGGTTCGCTTATCGAAGAACGAAACGGGGCGACCGCCGAGGTCCGGCGCAAATGTAACGCGGACGAGCGTGTTCTCCAACACCACCGTCGACAGCGTTCGTGTCTCGTAGGCACCGCCCCACTCTAGCGAAGGGAATGGGTACGACGACGCCAAAAAGCCGGGTTCACCGGGCGCGACAGAAGCGAGTTGGGGGACGGCGATTTCGATGCCATCCTCGAAGGCTTCGGCCGGGGTCCAGGCGGTTGAGGGCGTCTCGTCTTCGGGCATTTGTCCCAAGGGTACCGGCCAAAGTCAGGACCTGTGCGATACTGGAGGGAGATGGCGAAGAAGGCCAGCCCTTGGCGGGGCATTATAAAGTGGGTGGTCGTGCCTGCCGCGCTTGCGGGCATCGGCTATGCATTTGTCGGGCCGCGTATTGGCGGGCCGCTTGCCGAGAAGGCCGCCGAACAGTTGAAGTCGGCCCCGCTGCCGGCTGAAGTTGCTTCGCTGGTCCGCCGGAAGGCGGTTTCCGAGCCGACGGCTTCTACCGAGCCAACGAAGCTTGATCGGGAACCGGCACCTAAGACGACCGTTCCGGACGATCCGGCACCGGTGGCTCCGGCCGCCGAGCCACAGATTGAAGTCAAGGTTCGCCGCGCCGACTCCGTGTTGCCCGTGACCTCGCCGCGGCGTAGCCTTCGTGCCGAATCCCCTTCTGGCACCTACCCGGATCTGACTGATCCTTCAGCGACCGAGCCACCAAAGCGCAAGAAGCGCCGTTCCCGAAAGCCAACGGCCGAGAAGCCGAAGCCGCCCGAAAGCGCGCCGGTGACCGACCCAGCCAGCACGCCGTTTCCCGAGACCGTTCCGCCCATCGACCCGGCCAGCGGGCCCGGCAACGGATCTGGCAATGGCTCTGGCACTGAAACCGGCGGCGATCCTGCCGGCGGCGGAACCACCGGCCTATAGGGTCGCAGATTCCGCTGGGTAAACTGCTAGGTTCGTGAAGGATAAGAAGGCCCCCGTGCGACCCAACTGGGTTAAAAACACCTACTTTTGGCTTGGTGCAATTCTTTTTATCCTTGGAATCGTTGGGCTGCCCATGTTCGGCGGAGACGGCGCGATCCGCGACCCAGGACAGAAGAGAGAAGATAGCCTTTACCTCCTCTATTTCGTGGCCTCCGTCGTCATGTTCGTGAACGGCTGGCTTAGCCAGAAGCAGGCCGTTCAGCATTTTGAAGAAGAACAAGGTTCGAAATAACAATGGTTACTTGCGTTTGCGGAAAGAATATTGAGAAGATCCCGGATTGGTTGCAGGGCGTTCAGGCGGACTTCGTCTGCAACAACTGCCCAAATCGCCAGACGAAAAACATCGCGGTGATGAGCGCCGAGATCGACCAGCGAATTGCCGGCGGTCTGAAGGCGGCGGTTCTGGAAACCACCGACGAAGAGCCGATTGACGAAGACGAAGAGTAAGCGCGGGCCGAGTAATCTGCACGCATGATTATCGTGATGCAGATGGGGGCCACGCCCGAACAGATCGAGGCGGTCGCCGCCTCAATTCGAAGCCGGGGCATCGACCCGCTGGTTCTCCCGGGCGAGGACCGAACCGCCATCGGCATCCCGGCGTCGCTGTCTAGCGACGCGCGAACCGACATCGAAGCCCAAATCGCCGCGATGGACGGTGTCAGCAAGGTTACGCAGACCAGCCATCCCTACAAGCTTGCCTCGCGCGAATTCCACCGCGAAGACACCCTCGTCACCGTCGGAGATATCGTCATCGGCGGCGGCGATTTCATTGTGATGGGCGGACCCTGCTCCATCGAATCCTACGAGCAGTTTTCCTCGGCGGCACTCATCGTAAAGTCGGCGGGAGCGCAGATTCTGCGCGGCGGCGCCTTCAAGCCGCGAACCTCGCCCTACGCATTCCAGGGCCTCGCCCTCGAGGGCCTCAAGATCATGCAGCAGGTCGGCCAAGAGGTCGGGCTGCCGACGATCTCGGAGGTCATGAGCGGCGATTTGGTCCCGCTGGTTGCCGAGTACGTCGATATTTTGCAGATCGGCGCGCGATCGATGCAAAACTTCCCGCTGCTGATTGAGGCCGGAAAGAGCGGCAAGCCGGTGTTCCTGAAGCGCGGCCCGTCGGCAACGATTGACGAGTTCTTGCTCGCCGCCGAGTACGTGCTCAGCCAGGGCAACCCGAACGTCATCCTCTGCGAGCGCGGCATTGTCGCCCTCGATAAGGCCTACACACGGAACGTGCTCGACCTCGCCGCGATTCCGGTCCTCAAGGAGCACACCCACCTTCCCGTCATCGCCGACCCGTCGCATGGCACCGGCGTCGCCCGCTACGTGCTGCCGATGGCCAAAGCCGCCCTCGTGGCCGGCGCGGACGGAATCATGGTTGAGATGCACCCCAACCCGCGCGAGGCGCTCAGCGACGGCTCGCAAGCCCTGCGACCGGAGCAGTTTCAGAAGTTGATGGACGAGATTCACCACCTGGCGACGTTCGTAAAAGGACGGTAGAATTGCGTCTACGGTTATGGCATCGAACGCGTACGCAAACGGCAAAATCGTGGTCGTCGGGGCCCGCGAAAACAACCTGAAGAACATCACGGTTGAGATTCCTCGCGACCGGCTGGTCGTGATTACCGGGCTTTCGGGTTCCGGAAAGTCGTCGCTAGCGTTCGAAACCATCTATGCCGAGGGCCAGCGTCGGTATGTCGAGTCGCTGAGCGCGTACGCCCGCCAGTTCCTGGGCCAGATGGATAAGCCCGACGTGGACCACATCGAGGGCCTGTCGCCGGCGGTGTCGATCGACCAAAAGACGGCCTCCAAGAACCCGCGCTCGACCGTCGGAACCGTCACCGAAATTTACGACTACTTGCGAATTCTCTTTGCCCGAATCGGGACGCCGTACTGCATCAACGGCCACGGACCGATTGAGCGGCAATCGACCGATCAGATTGTCGACGTCGCGCGCACGCTTCCCGAAGGCACGAAAATCCAGATTTTGTCGCCGATCATTCGCGGCCGAAAGGGCGAATACAAGAAGGAGCTGCAGGAAGTCGGCCGGGCCGGATACGTGCGGGTTCGGGTGGATGGTCGCATGTATGAGGTCACGGATGACATTCCGATGGACCGGTACAAGAACCACACGATCGAGGTCGTGGTGGACCGCCTTGTGATGAAGGACGGCATCGAGCGCCGGCTTACCGACTCGATTGAGGCGGCACTGAAGATGGGCAAGGGGCTGGTGCAGCTCTCGCTGGAGTTTCGCGACCCCGCCGACGTGCCGGAGCTGGTGCAGCAAGTCGCGGCGCAACAGGCCTCGCGGGCGACGGAGCCGCTCCCCGAAGATTCCGTCGAGCTTCTGTTCTCGGAGAGCTACTCCTGCCCGGTATGCGGATTTACGCTGACCGAGCTTGAACCGCGCATGTTCTCGTTTAACTCGCCGTTTGGCGCCTGTCCGGACTGCACGGGCCTGGGTACCAAGACCGAGTTCGACCTTGACCTCGTCGCTCCGGACCTTTCAAAGCCCCTGCGAAACGGCGCGATTTTGCCGTTTACGTACAAGTCGGGCGAGGTCAAAGACTGGTGGCCGGAGATGCTGGATGCGGTCGGTAAGGTCGTCGGTTTCGATGCAGCCGCACCCATCGGATCGATCCCCGCCGAGAAAATGGACGCCGTCTGGAACGGCTTGCCTAACCCGATTGAGGTCGACATGAAGTACGGAAAGGGCACCCGCACTTTCACGACCGAGTGGCGAGGCGTCCTCGGCTCCCTGCGCAAGCGGTACGACGAAACCGAAAGCGAGTGGGTTCGCCAAGACCTGGAGCAGTACATGGCGACCAAGCCGTGCCCCAGCTGCACCGGAAAGCGACTGAAACCAGATTCCCTCAGCGTGAAAATTACGGATCACGACATCGCCCAGGTGACCGGGATGGCGATTGATGACGCGCTGGCGTTCTTTCGCGGCCTTCCCGAGAAACTGTCTCTTCGCCAGAAAACCATCGGCGAGCGGGCGGTGAAAGAGATCACGGAGCGGCTGATGTTTTTGGCCGACGTCGGTCTCGGCTATCTGACGATGGACCGAAACGCCCGGACTCTCGCCGGCGGCGAGGCCCAGCGCATCCGGTTGGCCAGCCAGATTGGCTCCGGACTCATGGGCGTGCTCTACGTTCTTGATGAGCCATCCATCGGGTTGCATCAGCGCGATAACCGAAAGCTGATCGAAACCCTCATTCGGCTGCGTGACCTCGGCAACACGGTTCTGGTAGTCGAGCACGACGAGGAAACGATGCTGGCGGCGGACCACCTGCTGGAGCTCGGACCCGGTGCCGGGGAGCACGGCGGCGAAGTCACCGCCCAAGGCACGGTTGCCGAATTTATGCAAAGCGATGCGATCACGGCGAAGTACTTACGCGGCGAAAAGCGGATCGAAGTGCCGATTCACCGTCGGGAGCCGAAGTCGCCGCCGCCGATATTTGCCAGCCGCGTGAGCTCGGACGAAACCCAGCCCAAGATCTCGTCGCGGTCGGTTCGCGGCGGAAAACGGCGCGTCTCGCCGAAAACGATCTGAATCGGATTTTTCGAAGGCACCAGGCCCTGTCCCGGCGGCGGCATGAACTCGTCGACGTTGGACAACCAGGCGCAAATCACGGGCACCTCCGCCCGCCGCAGAATGAGCGAGATGCCCGGTTTGAGGTCCGGCGGAAGGATGATCGGCGTTGGATACTCGTCTGGGCAGCCGCCCTCGGGGAAGATGCCCACCACTTCGCCGGCCTCCAGGAGCTTGAGGGAGTAGTCGATGGCGCTTCGATCCGGCGTGTTCGTCTCCACCGGGAAGGCGCGGAAGAACCGCAGTAGGTCGCCCACGCGCGGCATGTCAAAAATGTTGCGGTTCGACATGTAGTGAATGGGGCGGCGGGAGGCGTACTGCAGGACGACCGGGTCGAGGTACGACCGATGGTTCGCCAGAATGAGCACCGGACCCGTGCGCGGGATGTTCTCTGCCCCCGAGATGCGAAGCGGGTTCTTCGGCCCCTTCTTTTTGAGGCCGCCGAGGAGCACCGGCCGCAGCATCGGAATCACGCCGTTGGCGATCCAAAACGGGTACCGCAGCGGCCGTGCATCTTTTGACATCCCGAAAAATTATGAAGGTAATCCCAAATTTGTGCGGTTCTGCCGCCGCTTTTCACCGTGGTGTGACATCGGTAAAAACCAACCGGTGGCTACCAAATTGTCTGCCTGAGGGGAAGATTCTGGCACCCCGCTGGGGTGCGGTTCTGTATCGCCCTCCCACCCCGGGTCGCCTTGCGACCCGGGGCTACGGTATACGATCCCTTCAGGATCGGGCTTTCAGGGAAATCTAGGGTTCGTCGGTTCACCCAGAGCGGTTCTCCGAAGGATGGCGATCACGGCGAGGGGGGGGAGAAATGCCGCTCCACGATCCCGGAGGGATCGCCGACATTAGCCCCGGGTCGAAGACCGGGGGACCGCGAGCATCCAGTCCTATCGACCCTGGCAGGGTCGCAGAAACTCTCCTCGAGAGAAAGCGACGGCACGGAGCCGTCGGCTACAGCCCTTCGGGCTAACCGGAGCCCTACGCGAAGCGTGCTGCCCGGGCTACTCGGTTGGGCCTTCCGGTCTCTCGGCGCGAGCAGACCCACCGGCACGGTAATTCCGCGCGGGTAACCTGCGGCAATGCGCGTTGCGGTTGGGGGAGACCATGCTGGGTTCGAGCTGAAGCAGTTCCTGGAGCAAGAAATCGAGCGACTAGGTCACGACGTCGTGAGCCTGGGCGCACACGAATACAACGCCCTTGACGACTATCCAGACTTCGCCCTTGAGGTCGCCCAGCACGTCGCAAGCCGAGACGCCGACCGAGGCGTGGTCGTTTGCGGAAGCGGAATCGGGGCCTGTATCGCCGCAAACAAGGTCCACGGCGTGCGCGCCGGAGTAGGTGCCGACACCTACAGCGCCCGCCAAGGCGTGGAGCACGACGACATGAACGTTCTCGCCCTCGGCAGCCGAATCACCGGCATCGAAGTCGTGAAAGACGTCCTGAAGGCTTTCCTTGCCGCCGAATTTAGCGGCGAAGACCGCCACGTCCGCCGCCTTAACAAAGTGATCGAAATCGAACGTTTGCCGGGCAACGGAGCCTAGCTTTCTCGAAAGAAGAAGTAGGCCCCCGCATGAACCCAAAGACCCTCCCCAACAATTTTGCCGCCCGCTTCTGGGCGAAAGACCCCACGCTCTGGCCGGCCGGTGACGCCGCTGCGGTCGCCGGAATGCTCGGCTGGATCGACGTCCTGCCCAAGATGATTGAGCGCATTGACGAGATCGAAGAGTTCGTGGCATCGGTCCGAGCGGGGGGCTTCACGCAGGTTGTGCTGTGCGGAATGGGCGGCTCCTCGCTTGCGCCCCTGGTGCTCGCCAACGCGTTCAAGGACGGCCTGCCGCTTCACGTTCTGGATTCCACGCATCCGGAGGACGTCTTGGCGGTGAACGTCACGCCGACGACGCTGTTCATCGTCGCCTCCAAATCGGGCAGCACGGCCGAGCCGACCGCGTTTGCCAACTACTTTTTCGCCAAAGCCGCTAACCCGAATCAGTTCGTGGCGATCACCGACCCGGGCAGCCCATTCCAGTCCGCCGCCGAGGGACTTGGCTACCGAAAAGTCTTTTTAAACTATGCCGACATCGGCGGCCGGTTCTCTGCGCTCTCGCTGTTCGGCATCGTGCCGGCCGCGCTGCTGGGGGTTGACGTTCGGCGATTCCTGACCGCCGCCCTGGACTATTTGGAAGCGAATCAGGACTTTTCCGAGCCGTTTCAGCTTGGCGAGCAGCTCGGAAATCTGGCCCTGAACGGCGTCAATAAGCTCACGATTTTGACCACCTCCGAGTGGGCCACCTTTGGACTTTGGCTGGAGCAACTGGTCGCCGAATCAACCGGAAAGCTAGGCAAGGGAATCCTTCCGATTGCGGGCGAGCCGGTGGGAGCGCCGGAAGCCTACGGACAGGATCGCTTCTTTGCCCTGATCGGCGACGGCGTGGAGGCTCCGGTCGCGGGGGCGCCTTCCACCGGGTCCGATCTAAAGGACCCGTACCAACTTGGCGCGGAGTTCCTGCGGTGGGAGATTGCGACCGCCACGGCGGGCGCGGTGCTCGAAATCAACCCGTTCGACCAGCCCAACGTGCAGGAATCCAAGGACGTTACGAAGAAGATTCTCGCCGAGATCGAAGCGACCGGCGACCTTCCCGCTTTTCCGGCGGAGCACCGAAGCCTTGCCGAGTTCCTGGCCGACGTCGCGCCGGGAGATTACGTTGCTATCCAGGCGTACCTGCACGAAACGCCGGAACTTCACGCCCACCTCACCGCCCTCCAAGCCGCGATCCGCGACGCCAAGCACGTTCCGGTAACGCTCGGCTACGGGCCGCGATTCCTTCACAGCACGGGTCAGTTCCACAAAGGTGGACCGAATGTCGGCCACTTCGTGCAGTTCTTCGATGACCCGGCGGCAGACGACGCGATTCCGGGTCAAAAGGCGACCTGGCGGCAATTCGTCCGCGCGCAGGCACTTGGCGATGCCGAGGCGCTTCGGGCGAAAGATCGCCGCGTATTCGCCCTCGACCTCGGCAGCGACCCGACGGGCAACCTCCCGATTTTTCCGTAAACTCGAACGCAAACATGGAAGCAAATCACGATTTCGGACTCATTGGCCTCGGCACCATGGGCAAAGCCCTGCTGCTGAACATGCTGGATAACGGCAATCAGGTCGTCGGCTATAACCGCACGCCCAGCAAGGCCCAGGCCATCGAAGCCGAAACCGAAGGTCGGCTAAAGGTCTACAGCGACATGGAGGCGTTCGTAAAGAGCATTCGCCGCCCGCGCGCGATCATGCTTTTGGTGACCGCCGGCGCCGCAACCGACGAAGTGATTGAGGGCATGCTGCCGTTTCTGGAGCCGGATGATTTCATCATCGACGGCGGAAACGCCCATTTTCGAGATACTGATCGCCGCCTAAAGGACCTCACGGCGAAGGGCTTCGGCTTCATGGGAATGGGCGTAAGCGGTGGGGAAGAGGGCGCGCGGCGCGGCCCGAGCATGATGCCTGGCGGAACCCCGGCGCAGTACGACCGCGTCGGCAAGGTGCTGGAGAGCGTCGCGGCACGATTCGACGGTGCGCCATGTGTCGCGTTGATGGGCCACGGAAGCGCGGGCCACTACGTGAAGATGGTCCACAACGGCATCGAATATGCGATCATGCAGGCGATTGCCGAGGTCTACGACGTCCTGCATCGCGGCGCGGACCACGGCGTTCCGGAGATTGCCGACCTGTTCGGTAAGTGGAACGAAGGCGAACTCGCCAGCTTCCTCACGGAGATCACGCACGTTGTTTTGCAAAAGCGCGATGACCTGGCCGACGGCTGGCTGGTCGACGCCATCTCGGACAAAGCAAAAGCGAAGGGCACCGGCAAATGGACCAGCCAGGACGCTTTCGATCTCGGCATCCCGGTTCCGGCCATCGATGCGGCGGTTTCGGCCCGACAGCTTTCTGGTTATAAGGCGCTTCGTGGTGAGGTTTCGGCGGTGCAGGGCGGCGTAACCGGTGTCGTCTCGCTGAACCCGGACGTCGTGCGCGACGCCCTTTTGGCCACGATGTTGCTGGCCTATGCCCAGGGGCTCACGCTCATCCGGACGGCTTCGCTGGATTACGGCTACGAAACGAACCTGGAGACGGTCGCCAAGGTTTGGCGCGCGGGATGCATCATCCGAAGCGTCCAGCTAGAGCCGATTCGCGCGGCATTCGCGGCCAATCCGGACCTCGAAAGTCTGCTGCTCGACGCGGCGTTCGGCGAGAAGGTGCGCGGTCTCATCCCATCCCTGCGAAGCACGGTAGAGGCGGCGGTTGCGGCGGGAATCCCAGCGCCGGTGCTCTCGGCCAGCCTGGCCTACTACGACGGGTTCCGGTCGGTGCGGCTTCCGGCGAACGTCATTCAGGCGCAGCGCGACTTCTTCGGCGCGCACACCTACGAGCGGCTGGACCGCGAAGGTTCGTTCCACGCGCACTGGTCCGACGCCAGCGGGCAATAAACCATGCCGAATCATCAAGAACTTCCGGCAATCGTCACGATTTTTGGCGCGACGGGCGACCTCACCAAGCGAAAGCTGGTGCCCGCCCTGTTCAATCTTTTCCTCGATCGCGAGCTACCTAAGAAGTTCACGCTGCTCGCGGTTGGGCGGCGCGGCGACCAGGCCTCGTTCATCGAGGCGATGGAGGAAGGGCTTGCCAAGTTCAGCCGACGCGGCATGGCCGACCCGAAAAAGTGGGCCGAGTTTGCCGCGCGAATTCGCTACGTAGCGTTGCCGTTTGAGGACCCGAACCTGTACACCGAAATCGCGGGCGTGATCGCCGAAAGCGAAGAAGAGTTTGGCGAGCCCGCCACGCGGGTTTTCTACCTCTCGGTTCCGCCGGAGATTTTTGCCACGGTTTCCGACGGCCTCGGCGCGGCCGGGCTTTCGAAGAACCGAGAGCGCGATCGAATCGTCATCGAGAAGCCTTTCGGTCGGGATCTTGAGTCGGCCGAACAGCTGAACAACCGGCTGTTGAACCATTTCGAAGAGCCGCAGATCTACCGAATCGACCACTACCTGGGCAAAGAAACGGTCCAAAACATCCTGGCGCTTCGCTTCGGGAACACGCTGTACGAGCCGATTTGGAACCGCCGGTACGTGGAAAACGTGCAGATTACGGTAGCCGAGGAAGTCGGCGTTGAGAAGCGCGGCGGCTACTATGAGACGTCCGGCGCGCTGCGTGACATGGTTCAAAACCACTTGTTGCAGTTGATGTGCTTGGTGGCGATGGAGCCGCTCGTCAGCTTCGAGGCCGACGAAGTGCGCAACAAGAAGGTTGATGTTCTGAAGGCGGTTCGGCCGATCGACATCAAGAACCGCCATGCGTTTTCGGTCCGCGGCCAGTATGGGCCGGGCTACTTCCAGGGCCTCGCGGTGCCCGGGTACCGGCAGGAAACGGGGGTTAACCCGCACAGCAGCACCGAGACGTACGTCGCGCTGAAGCTCTACGTGGACAATTGGCGATGGCAGCGCGTGCCGTTCTACCTTCGCACGGGTAAGCGCATGCCGCGGAAGCTGTCGCAGGTCGTCATCAACTTCACCCCGGTTCCGCACCAGATGTTCCCCAGCAGCGTGGACGACATCGAGCCGAACCGGATGATCATCAACATCCAGCCGGAGGAAGGCATTTCGGTGCGTTTCGCGGCAAAAGAGCCGGGCAGCGGCATGCGGCTGCGAACGGTTTCGATGGACTTCAACTACGAGGAAGCGTTCCACGCCGAGAGCCGTGAGGCCTACGAGACGCTGCTCCAGGAAGTCATCGAGGGGAATACGACGCTGTTCATGCGCGCCGACCAAGAGCACCTTGCCTGGGAGCTGTTGCAGCCGCTCATCAACGCCTACGAGGAGCATCCGGCTTCGAGCTTCCCCAACTACGTTGCGGGAACTTGGGGACCGGAGTCGGCCGACATCATGCTGGCGCGCGACGGGCACAGTTGGTACAACCCGAACTCTAGCCCGACGCCGAGAAAGGACCCCGCATGATACAGGTGTTTGACAGTCCGGAGGATTTGGCCTCGGCAGCCGCCGACGAATTCATCGAGATCGCAACCCAGTACATCCAAGAGAACGGGGTTTTCACGGTCGGGCTTAGCGGCGGATCGACGCCGAAACGGATGTACGAGATTCTCGCGGATGAGTACCTGGATGCGCTCGATTGGTCGCGCGTGAAGTTCTTCTTTGGCGACGAGCGATACGTGCCGGTTCAAGACCCAAACAGCAACGAAGGCATGGCGCGACGCACCCTGCTCGACAAAATTCCCGAGTCGCAAAGAAACGTGTTTGGCATGTATTTGCCCGGTGAGGGTCCGTTGGACGCCGCGATTGCCTACGAGGCGCTTTTGGAACGCCATTTGGGTCGCGTCCAGCCGTCGCTGAACCTCCTATTCCTCGGCCTTGGGGCCGATGGTCACACGCTTTCTTTGTTTCCTGGCGAGCTCTCCGTGCACCGAACCGACCGTTTGGTGATTCCGGCGAAGGCTCCGGTTGGGGTGACCGATCGCATTTCGCTGACGGTGCCGTTTGCGCTTCAGTCCAGCGTCATCCGGTTCTTGGTTGCGGGTCAGGAGAAGACGACGGCCCTGGCCGAGTGCCTTTACGGAACCTACGACCTAGACGTGACGCCCTCGCAGGCGTTTGGCCAGTCCGACCACCCGAACCTGGAAATCTGGACGGACATCGACCTTCCGGAGTAGGTAGCCCGAGCGAGATAAAAATCCGCGTCGCCTGGGAGCCTGGCACAGTCGAAAGCCACAAAAGAGGCAGAATAGGAAGGGACGGAATGCAGGGAGCACCCACCGAAGCGGGGAGCCTCGGTACGATTCAATCATGAAAGAGGCCACCGCCCGCATCAAGATCAACAAGCTACTTGAAGCGGCGGGATGGCGTTTTTTCCCAAGTGGAAAGGGCCCAGCAAACATACGGCTGGAGCCTAACGTCACAATTAAGAGCAGCGATCTAGACTCACTTGGAGAAGATTTCGAGACGGTCGAGCGGGGGTTTGTAGATTTTCTACTACTCGACGCCCGCGGATTTCCCCTGATTGTGCTCGAGGCCAAGGCGGAGGACAAGAACCCGCTCATCGGAAAAGAGCAAGCACGGAAATACGCTCGCTCTCAGAACTGTCGCTTCGTGATGCTCTCAAACGGGAACCTCCACTACTTCTGGGACCTAGATCGCGGCAACCCACATATCATCACGTCGTTTCCAAGTCCAGATTCGGTCACGGGCTACAAGAAAGTCCAGCCAAATCCAAGGCTTCTGATTGAAGAGCGTGTCAAGGACGATTACATTGTTTTGACGCAACGCCCCGGATATAACGCCGAAGCCGCCTGGAAAAATCTAGAAGAGCGGGCCGAATTCGTCCGTAGCAACAAACTCCGATTCCTGCGGCCCTACCAGATGAAGGCGATCCATAGTCTGCAAGCAGCGGTGAGGGAAGGAAAGGATAGATTCCTGTTCGAGATGGCCACGGGCACCGGAAAGACCTTGACGGCCGCCGCCGTCGTTAAACTCTTCCTCCGTTCCGGAAACGCCAGACGCGTCCTGTTTCTGGTCGACCGATTGGAACTGGAGGATCAGGCAAAAAAATCATTCGTTGACCTGCTTTCTGCCGACTTTACAACCGTGATTTACAAGGAGAATCGCGGAGACTGGTCACACGCCGAGGTTGTGATCACGACCGTTCAATCGCTTCTCTTCAATAACAAGTATCAGCGCCTATTCTCACCAACGGATTTCGATCTGGTGATTTCGGACGAGGCCCACCGCTCTATTGGGGGCAACGCACGCGCTGTCTTCGACTACTTTGTGGGCTACAAGCTTGGCCTCACGGCGACGCCCAGGGACTATCTTCGCCGGTTCGACGAGAATGAGCCGACCACCACGGACCCACGCGAGGCGGAGCGTCGCCTTCTGCTGGACACGTACCGAACCTTTGGTTGCGAGAGCGGTGAGCCAACGTTCCGTTACTCACTCCTCGATGGGGTGAAGGATGGCTTCCTCGTAAATCCGACCGTGGTAGATGCGCGGACGGAGATCACGACCGAGCTACTTTCCGAAGAGGGCTACACCGTCACGGTTGTCGACCCGGAGGGCGGAGAGCAAGAGGCGACGTACCAGCAACGAGAATTCGAGAAGCGCTTCTTCTCCGAGGCGACGAATCAGCTCCTCTGCCAGACATTTTTAGAACATGCCCTGCGTGACCCGGTAAGCGGCGAGGTCGGCAAGTCGATTATCTTCGCCGTTAGCCAAAATCACGCGGCCAAACTCGCACAGATCCTCAACCAGATCGCCGATCGCATGTTTCCCGGAAAATATCAGTCCGACTTTGCGATGCAAGTCACCTCTTTGATCCCAGACGCTCAGCAGTTCACCATTAACTTCAGCAACAACAAGCTGAGAGGCTCGTGCAACTTCCTGGCCGCGTATAAGACCAGCAAGGCGCGCGTCTGCGTGACGGTGGGAATGATGACTACCGGCTATGACTGCACCGACCTACTGAACCTCGGTCTTTTTCGCCCGATATTCTCACCAACGGACTTCATCCAGATCAAGGGCCGCGGCACCCGGCGGCACAACTTCCTGGAGGAGCTTATCGATGAGGCCATGCGTGCAGGCGTCGTCAACCCGGAAAAGTCGACGTTTAAGCTGTTTGACTTCTTCGCGAACTGCGAGTATTTCGAGGAGGAGTTCAATTACGACGAGGTCCTGAAGCTCCCAAAGCCAGGCAGTGGGAGAACCGTGGTCGAGGAGGAGCCGGGAGTCGCCGGAGGCACGCACGAGCACCAAGGGACCGACGCGCTACGAAAGATCCAGGAAGAGATCATTGGCTACGACGGCATGAAAATCGACCGGATGTTCTTTCAAAAGTTCGAGGAGACGGTCCGCGAAAACGCGGAAATCGCGGCTGCCGTGGAAGCCGGGCAGTGGGACCTGGTCATCGATTACGTGAATCGCGAGGTCTTCGACAAGCCCAACGAATACTTTAGTCTTGAGAAGTTGCGGAAAGCCGCCGCCGTAGATCGCCGTCTGCCGCTGCGCGAAATACTGGAGAAGATTTTTGGCCTCATTCCGCGTTTCAAGTCGAAAGACGAGGTGCTAGAAGAGGAGTTCGCTAAGTTCCTGGCCGACGTCAAACCCCAAGAGCCGAAAGCCATTCCGGCCATCAAGAGCTTCTTCAAGGCCTACGTCACCAGCGATAAGACCCGTGTCATCATCGATCGACGGCACTACACGGACCTCGCGACCAATCCCGCATTCTCGACGCGCGATTTCCGGGAGGTGCCGGAAGAATTCCGGACACTTGTGCCCGAGTACGTAAAGGACTACGTTTCGCTGAATCAGTTTGCCAGCTAAGAGATATTGATGCTAGATACCGACACCAAACGCCGTATTGACACCGCCCGGGACATCCTCGTCGGCAAGGTCCCGGACCCGAAATCCCAGGTTGAGCAGATCACCATCGCGCTCATCTACAAGTTTATGGATGACTTGGATGCGGAGGCCGAAGAGTTCGGTGGTGAGCGCAAGTTCTTCGCGAACGACTATGCGCGGTACGGCTGGGCCAAGCTCATGAGATCGGGACTGGGAGGGCACGAAACGTTGAACCTCTACGCGGAAGCCATCGCCAAGATGCCGGAAAACCCGGGCATTCCCGCGCTGTTCCGCGACATTTTCAAGAACGCCTACTTGCCCTACCGCGACCCCGAGACCCTGCGTTCCTTCCTCAAGATCATCGACGAGTTCAACTACGACCACTCGGAACGACTCGGCGACGCCTTCGAATATCTGTTGTCTGTCCTCGGCTCCCAAGGTGACGCAGGGCAGTTCCGCACGCCACGGCACATCATCGACTTCATGGTTGCGGTGGTCGATCCAAAGAAGAGCGAGCGCGTGCTGGACCCGGCTTGCGGCACCGCTGGGTTTCTCATTTCGTCGTTTAAGCACATCCTCAAGGCCAACACCAACGCCCAGGGTGAAAGCACGCTCACGCCCGAGGACAAAGACCGCCTCGCCAAGAATTTCAAAGGCTACGATATCTCCCCCGACATGGTTCGCCTCTCGTTGGTGAACCTGTATTTGCACGGCTTCACCGATCCCCACGTCTACGAATACGACACCCTCACCTCCGAGGAGCGCTGGAACGAATTTGCCGACGTCATCCTCGCCAACCCGCCCTTCATGTCCCCGAAAGGCGGCATCAAGCCCCACCGGCGCTTCTCCATCCACGCCAAGCGCAGCGAAGTCCTCTTCGTGGACTACATGGCCGAGCACCTCACGCACAACGGTCGCGCCGCCATCATCGTCCCCGAAGGCATCATCTTCCAGAGCCAGACCGCCTACAAAGAGCTGCGCAAGCTCCTCGTCGAGAATTCCCTCGTCGCCGTCGTCTCGCTCCCGGCCGGCTGCTTCAATCCCTACTCCGGGGTGAAAACCAGTATCCTCATTCTGGACAAATCGCTCGTGAAGCAGAGCGACACCATCGCCTTCTTCAAAGTGGAGAACGACGGCTTCGGCCTCGGCGCCCAGCGCCGCGCCATCGAGAAAAACGACCTCCCGCAGGCGCAGGCCGAACTCTCCGCCTACCTGAACGCCCTCCGCTCCAATGCGTCCACCGAGAACATCCTCGCCCTCACGTCCACCGCCCAGATTGTGCCGAGAGAAAAGATCGCCGCGAATGGCGACTACAACCTCAGCGGCGAGCGGTATCGGGAGGGAACCGAACGTGAGACAACTTTCCCGAAGATTGCTTTGGGTGACCTTCTCAAACTCGAATTCGGGACTCGTATCACCAAGAAAGACGATGAAGGAACGCTATTTCCGGTTTATGGCGGAGGAGGTGAAAGCTTTCGGACTGATTTGTTTACAAGGGAAAACGATGTCGTGATTTCACGATTCGCGATGTCCCCAGAATGCGTGCGAGTGGTGCATGGAAAATTCTACCTTCTAGACTCGGGTTTCACATTCTCGATTGCCGATACCTACAATGGGCGAGCATCCAAGAACTACGTCGCGCAAGTTCTCCTAAACAGCCAAGGTCGCATCTACTCATGTGCGCGCGGTCACGCACAAAAGAACATCGACGTAGATGAGTTCAAAGGTCTCCGAATCCCCCTGCCGCCGCTGGAGGTGCAGAAGGAGATCGTGGCGGAGATCGAGGGCTACCAGAAAGTCATCAACGGCGCCCGCGCCGTCCTCTACCACTACCGCCCCCACATCCCCATCCACCCCGACTGGCCGATGGTGCCGCTCGGGGAAGCCTGCATGGTGAATCCCCGCAAGTCTGAGGTGGCAGACATTGAGGCTTCCGCAGTCGTGTCGTTCGTTCCAATGTCGGACATCGGCGAGCACGAGATGTTCTTCGCACCCAAAGAGACGAAGCGACTGGACGAGGTGACTGCCAGCTACACCTACTTCAAAGACGGTGATGTGCTTTTGGCCAAGGTGACGCCCTGTTTTGAGAACGGAAAGGCTGGTATCGCCCGCGACCTTCGTAACGGTATCGGCTTCGGTTCAAGCGAGTTCTATGTATTGAGGCCCACGGGCGATCTTCTTCCGCAGTGGGTGTTTATGTTTGCCGCAACGCCAGCCTTCCGGGCATGGGCTACGCCGCAAATGACCGGCACCGGCGGCTTGCAGCGAGTTCCTCGTTCGGTTGTGGAGAGTTATGGAATCCCCCTCCCACCCCTCACCACGCAGCAAGCCATCGTGGCCGAGATCGAAGCCGAGCAAGCGCTGGTGGCCGCCAATCGCGAACTGATCACCCGCTTTGAGCAAAAAATCCAAGCTACCCTCGCCCGTGTCTGGG
>Ga0247843_1002003_pt1 | contig 38749 bp, 58 predicted proteins | sample LaCruzMarch2017__FD_192420 | JGI IMG/M metagenome (GOLD analysis project Ga0247843, IMG submission 192420) | Freshwater microbial communities from meromictic Lake La Cruz, Castile-La Mancha, Spain - LaCruzMarch2017_8m | ecosystem: Environmental > Aquatic > Freshwater > Lake | place: Spain...
TTCCAAGAGATTCGATTGGTGTTCTTCCCAAATCCAAATCCCCACCAACTGATATTAGGTTTCCAAGGGATTCGATTTCTGTATTATAAAAATTCAAATCACCCTCGATTGAATAAGGTGGATTACCTTTTCTTTCAAGAATTTTTTGGATAATGTTCCATGCTACTTCACGGTCTTCATCAAAAAATTCCAAAGAAGGAAATTTAATAATTTTACCTTCTTCCTTGGCTTCAATCAACCTTTTGTACTGGTTCTCTGAGATAACAATCTTCATGTTTTATTTAAAAATTCTACCTTCGACATTTACCATTTCTCGGATTTGTTCTCTAGTATAAATTGATAAGGGTGTACCATGCAAATACAAATCCCCACCAACGGATGTTAGGTTTCCAAGAGATTGAATTGGTGTTTTTTCCAAATCCAAATCCCCACCAACAGATTGAAGGTTTCCCAAGGATTTAATTCGTGAATATCTCAAATCCAACTTTCCCCCAACTGATACAAGGTTTCCCAAGGATTTAATTCGTGAATATCCCAAATCCAAATCCCCACCGACGGATTGAAGGTTTCCCAAGGATTTGACTGGTTTTCCTCCCAAACCCAAATCCCCACCCAAAGAATAAGGTGGATTTCCTTTCTTTTCCAAGAATTCCTGTAATAGAAACCAATCATCATTGAAAAACTTCAATGAAGGAATTTGAAGAACCTTTTGTTCTTCTTCGGATTCAATCAACCTTTTATACTGGCTCTCTGAGATGACAATCTTCATAACTTATAAATACCATATAAAAATATTAATTATATAGACCCGACCCCTTTTTTACATGGACAAAAAAAACCTCCTTTTTGGGGAGGGTCCTACGTGAAAATTATTTTGTATTATGCCAAGTTCTGAGATGATTGTTTTGACACCGCACTAAAGTCAGCTTCAGGTCGTTTACAATAAGGTCCAGCAATTTGAGCAACAGTATCTGTGAATTTTTTATTATACTTATAATCTTTAGTATATTCACCCTCTTTTACTATAAAGTCCGCTAATCTTTCAGGATTTGCCAAACATATTATTTCATAAACACCATGTACCTTAGCTAATTTTTGTACAAGTTCACTATAGGGATCTATATCTAAAGCTCTTAATCCTAAACCAAATCTGACACCACTTCGTTCACCTTGTTTCGAATTGTCAAAAAATCTAAAATCAGTAACTCTTTCGGTACCAAACAATACTTGTTCATTAGGGTCGTTATATAAATTAACGGTTTTACCATCCAACACCTCAAGTTTTTTATCAATATCACTTTTAGGTGGTGCTGGAGGTTTTGGTGTTGATGTCGGTGTCTTAATGATTGGATTGTTCGATTGTGTTGTTGGTTCAATCTTTTTTCCATACTTTGCGGTATAAATTATCAACATCAATAAGGTTACACCCACAACACCCACAATAATAGCCAATCCACCGGCTTGTTCGGCGATTTGAGAACCAGCAAATTGATCAACCTTGGATTGATTTTTTTCCAAATACGCTTCAGGGTTCTTCATCATAGTCATACCCTGACTAACCATTTCACTTTCCTTTTTTTTATATTTTGGAAATTCTCTTACAACATTCGCAACAAATTTTTTGAAATCAGGATCTGCTAATGATTCTAATCTTTTTACGATTGGTTTGTTTTTAATTCTATTATAAAGGTTTACAGCAATTGAACCTTTTTTCTGTTCTTCAATCACATTCTCCATAATGTATTTAGAAAGTATTTCTTTTCTTTCTTCCTCTGAGATAATAAGTCTTTGTCCCATAACAAATTAGTTTCTAATAAATATACAACCAAACCCCTTTTTTAAGATGGACAAAATAATAAGATAATATATAACCCGAAGGGGTTCGGGAGGTCAGAAACGACCGAAGGTCGGTCGGGACCGTCGGCGAAAGGGGAAATACAAGACCTCAGTGTGTTTGATAATAATAATAGTGATCCAAAAAATCCGAAAGGGAATCCTGATCCAAAGAAGGTAGTTTAGGAATGATCTTTTTAAGATCCGTATAATAATTCCAACCACCATTTTTTTTGATTATTCTCTCCAAGGGCCAAAACCACACAACATCACATTCAATATCTTCCATAATTCTTTTTACATCCTCGATTATCCAATTCTCATTCTCGAGTTCATAATGGTCAAGTAAAACGACATCATATTTGCCAACATGATTGTGAATGTCATCGTGGATAATATTCATCTGATCACACAGATGTGGATTATATTTCCTGTGGTAATCGATGATGTTTAAATTATTATCAATAAGGGTAATTTCCACACCTTTTGATAATAACCAAGACTCCCGAAGCAGAAGACCCATCCCTGAACATAAGACCTTCCCTCGGGATAAAGTATGTTGTGAGTAAAACTCAAAGACCTCGCGATAGTCAACCAGATTTAAACCCATCCACGGTCTGCCGTCGACATGAAGTTTTATCTGATTCATAACCCGATGGATTTTCATATCACCAACGGAATCATAAACCAAATTGGGCATCGAGAAACCATAATCGGTTTCCAATATTTTTAGAAATCTATTGTCTTCCATTATTTATAAATATCATAGAAAAAAAGGGGTAGGGGGATTACGGAACGGTTTCCGGCGTATGAGATATTTATCAAATATGAATCATTTAAAAGAAAGTGGACTAACATATTGGCAACATTTCCGTCTTGCGTGGTACTACATATTCAAGGTAACCAAAGTTTTAGTTAAGTTAGTGATCCATTCATTTTTTCCTTCTTTATTTACTGACACAGGTTATTTTTCATTAGGAAAAGAAAAATAGCGGTATGAGTTATCAGAACTTATAAACAGCCTCTACGGGATATTCACATTGTTCATTCCACCAATTAACCAATAGGGGTTCCCATAAATCAGGGGGGAATCTCTTATCAAAAAAATAATAATCATCATCCTGTAGCATCAAACACGGACATTCGAAATCTTCCAACTCCATAAGTTTAATATAATCACACGAATAATAGTTGTAAAAACCTTCACCCTCGGGGGTACTAATAAATGTTTCACCTTTATAATAACCAAACCCACCTCGTTTAGGGGAACTACCTAATTCATTATTACGACGAATATCATGACCAACATTCTGCCAACCATCAACAGGATATAACCTCTGATCAAATAATTTGTAAATAAGATTACGAACCTTCTCTAACTGACTCTCTGATATAATAACCTTTTTCATAGTGGGGGTGTCCAATTTTTCTTTTCTATAAATATGGTTCGTATAACAAAGATAATAATAAAAATGACTACTTACTTATTTCCTTATTATAATACTCACGGATTCTATCACCATATTCTTTTTCGACATATTTTCCCATAAAAGGTAATACTTGGTCCATGAGTTTAAGGTAAGTATCGTAATCCAAATCCATTTCCTCAGTTAATAAATCACTTACACTTCTGAAGACAACCCCTGTGAAAAAATCATCATAATTATTGTAAGCCCTAGGATTCAACCACTTGTATGACGAACTAACGTATTTTCCGAATGTCTCCAACCTACGACGAACAAATAAATTAGAGAGCTGACTCTCGGTGATAATATATTTCATAACCTATCGATAGCTCCAACGACATATACCATATCACGCATTTGACGAAGTCCATACATCTTCGATAATGGTGTTCCCTTCAAAAACAAATCACCCCCCACAAACTTAAGGTTTCCAAATGAATCAACGGGGGTGTAGTTACAACTCATATTCCCCCGAACAAATTCAAGGGATCCCAAGGATCTAACCGATGAGTATGATATATATAAACCCCAATCGACAGATTTCAGATTTCCCAAAGAGGGAAGGGTGGAGAATGACGCATTTAGATACCCACCGACGGATTCAAGATCACCCAAACTTTCTATTCTGCAGTCACGTAAATTCAAAAATCCACCCACAGACCGAAGACTCCCCAAAGACTCTATAGATAGGGATTCCAACATAATATTTCCACCAATAGAATACGGGGGGTTGCCCTTCTGTTTTAAAAACTCCTGAAGGTTACCCCAAGCGGTCATATGATCATCACCAAAAAACTTCAACGAGGGAATATGAAGAACCTTTTGATCAGATTCAGACTCCATCAACCTTTTGTACTGAACCTCAGAGATAATCATTTTCATATGAACATAAATATACCACGGAAACAAAACAAATCTTGAGGTCTCAATTTACGACCTCAAGATGGGGGGAATCATTAAGTTCATAATACTTGGTGGTAATCCATACCGCAAGATCCATAAGATCAATACCAAGATACTTCTCAAAACCGATAAACCAAAAACCACATTCAGCACGGGTATAATTGATATCACTATAAATGGGAAACTCAAAAGTGGAATCACCCTTATGATAAAAACAAGGTTTACCAACCTCAATAACAATTGAACCAACCTGTTTGGGAAGGGGATAACCCCCAATCATACATCCACTCAGATCCTTCACCCCCAACACGGTGATGTACCTATCAAATACCTCAGTATGGTTCATAACCTAAAAAGGTGACCCCATCTTCTCAGTGACGTAATCCCAAATCAAATTGAAGTATGTCTGATAAAGATCTCCATCTTCATCATCAGACAAATCAAACAACTCATCCTGATCCATACACTCATCCATAATGTACTGGTGGATATCCTCAATGGTAACCATATCCTCAGAAAGGTTGGAATACAACTGATCAATAAATTCCTTTTGTGATTCTTTCAATTTCATAATAAAAACATTTTATACAAATATACAAACACTCCACATATAATCCAAATAGAAATTGGTTGGAGTTCATTCAAATACAACCATAACATATTTATAAAACATGAAAGTTATTATAACAGAATCACAAATGAACAACACCATTGAAAACTCATTAGGAGTGTAAACAAAGATGTGGTGTCGGTAAATTTCGATGTAAAGAAACAAGCTGTCGCAGATCCCAAGGTAAAGGGAATATCATACTACGACAAAACAATCATCAAAATAGTTCTCGACCCCCACAATATACTTGGGGGAAATCTCCACACAGTAAAATCTACAAGTTATATACAACCTATAAAAGAAATCCAAAAAACACTCAGTAGATTCATGAACATTGACACAACTAAGTTCATGTCCCCATATGATGTTGAATACTATGTCTTGGGAACCACAAGAGTGTAACCCCCATTTTTCCAAAAAATTTCCCAGAATTTTTTAAACGAAAAACCCCCTTCACTAAGAGAGGGGGTCTTGTTTTTAGAATAACCTTTATATTTGTTTACTATCGGGATTTCTGTAATAGACATCTACATATCCCATACCTACAGCCTTTCTAAACCTATCGGACATCTCATCCTCAAACTCACTCCAAAATCTCGTTGAAAGATCTTGAGGTCTTTTTATTGTTTCCCACTCTTTGTCAAAATCACTCTTCCATATAAGTTCATCTATTTGGAGATTCAATTGGATACCATTATAAAAAGTTCCATCTTCTCTTACCATCTTCATAAGTCTTGAAGAGGACAAAGGACTATACTTCATAATAACCTTAACCTCCCCCTCGTCAGAGTAAGGTAAAGAGTAAGAGTATTTGTAAGTTGAGTCATCAGGGATAACCTTTTTCAAGACCCTTTGGAAAGCATCATCTTTTGGTGTAGTTTCCTCATTCAAGGATGAATTACATTCTTGCAAATAAGAACCAACATAGATATTATCTAAGTTCAAATATCTACCGATAATATCTGTAACTTTTTTCTTTGTCTCTTGAATCAATCGAAGTTTTTTATTCAAGTATAGCGAATCATTATCTGACAAGTACCATACCTCAGAAAATTTGATCATTATACTACTTACCCTGTCATCATCCTCATCTTCGATAAATATGAAACCACACACACCCTCATAGGATTTCGAATACAATAGTTTTTCAATAAGTTCAACCTGTTTTTCGTAATTGGATTTTGTATCACCCAACTCTTCACTTAGAATTCTTTTGATGGTTTCACGCAAGTTCATAGTAATAAATATAAGGACCCCAAACTTTAGTGAATAGGTTTTTACTTACCAATTTTATTTACCCAATCAAAACTAAGATAAACATCGGGTAAAACTTTTATTATTCTATTATTGATACCTTCTTCAATATCTTCCCATACATATTCGGGAATGTCGTAGTAATCATCAATTGGAACAAAGTTTCCATCGGTATCCGTGTAATAGGATTTTATCCAACCATTGGCAAGTATTTCATGAATAGCAAGAACAATCTCAATATAATAAATCTGTTCATCTTTATCCTCAACGATATTCAAACCATCAAGACTATAAGTTATAATATACTCAACATTCCTTGGATCATACAAATTTAGGTAAATCTCCTGATATATTGAATTATCGAGAATCATCTTTCGGATAATGGTTTCCAAGACACGATGTTTTTTTTCATCCATATCTTCCTTCAGTACTCTTTTGATGGTCTCACGCAAGTTCATAGTAATAAATATAAGGACCCCCTTTTTGGAAAAATTTTTCCCGGAATTTTATCGTTACACTTACCCCCCCTTTCTGACCAAAAAACCCCCCCATATAGGGGGGGATACGGGAGGGGTATAAGGGGGGGGGGGACCTATGTTAGGGGGATAAGGGGGGACAGGTAACTGACTATGTGTCAGGTCCCCCCCGTTTCCTTCGTATGTGGTATGGGGGTTTACTGAGCTGACAGTACCACCGATCCGTGGGTCACCATTCCGTTTCCGAGGTCAAGGGGTGTGGGGTTCAGGGTCTTCTCAAGGAGGATCATCAGGTCACGGGTCTCGAGGACTTGGTTGGTTAGGTCTTCCACCTCTTCGTTAGGGTCTCCGTCGGCGATCTCGTTTTGAAGGAGGTACTGAATGTTGTCGAGGTCGTCACCCACGATGTGGATCAGGTCGATGAGTTGCTCAGAGGTGAGGGTGACGTTGTAGGTCGGGGGGGTTGTTTGTTTTTCCATAGGACAAATATACGCCCATGATTTGTTGTGGACAAATGTAGGGGGAAAATTATTTTCTATTGTTCGATTTTTTCTTCCCCCCAAATGCGATGAAAAATAATATGATGACAATTAGGACCCCGAGCATATTATAGGTCGTCGATATTGTTTGTAATCCATACCATAAACAGCCCTACGATTAGGACGATAAGGAGAATTGGTAGTATGAACTTCATATCCATAACTATAATACAACATTGGGGGATTGTCAAATGGTGATATATTATTTTTTATATATATAAAAAAACCCCCCACAAAGATACGATGAAAATAGTTCATACACAAGTTGTGGGATAAAAACTTTTGCCGTAACTTAGCGTCGATGCTTTTTTTATAAAAAAAAAGGACTATGTATAATTCACATATTCCTTTCCCCCTTATGTTGGGGGTGTTGATTTATGTTGTATATTTGTATGTTATGAAATACGGGTATAATTACGGGTATAATCCTTCTTCTAATCTAAAGATGATCTTCGGTCATCTAGCAGACCGTCGTTTTATAAAAAGGATAAACCCCCTTCTAAAAAGTCGTCCCTTTCGCCTCTATCTTGAATTGGGGGATCAGTGCACTATGGATGTTGAAGGATATATTCAGTTCTATAACCAAAAACATACCCCTTCGGTTAAATTCTATGTCACCAAATGCTTGTGGAAGACATACCGATATTGGGATAACACCCATACCGATACCTACATAACAAAAGGTAGCAAAGATAAAAACTCCGTCAGGGCCACCATGGGGAAACTCCTTGAGTCAAAGGTCAGAGATATAGTAAAAAACTATGACACAAAGAGTTGGGCCATCACTAACTTCAGCTGGGTCTTCGGTGAAGCTCCTCCACAACCTCATGAGCAATACGAGAAAGAGTTATCCTCGTGACATCGAAGTCCGCCTTGGTCAAAAGGAAAAACTTATCTAACAACTCGTGGATCCCCCGAAGGTCACAGTCCACCATCACCCACCTGTTGGTAAAGATCGGTTTTTTGTTGTACCCCTTCTTCGCAGTCTCAAACCATACAACCGCCTCAGGACCCGAATGACCCTTGGGAACAAAGGTGATAACCACTCCCTTCTGACTCTCAGATATCATGGGGGTATAGTATTTTCCTATCACCACCCTGATATTATCATCCGTTAGGGATAAACCCCCGTTTTGGTCCGTTGAATTATTGATGTTTTCCTGATCCATATCTTTCATAACTATAGTGTAGGGGGAGAATATGTCAACTGACATTATGACAAAAACAATTTTTTTTCGGTAAATTTGACGTGAGTTGAAGTAGGGGGTAAGTCACCGATAGGTTTTCCCTATAACACCTTCCCCCACTTTATACCACTATCCCCCACCGAATATGGTTGTTACGATATTGTAAAGACCACTTTTATCCCCCTGACGATAGCGTAATGACCAGTTTTTTCTATATACAAAAACCCCAGAGAAAAAAGGTTATTATCATCAGAGGTCGCGGGAGACCTTCAGGTCCTATAGTTTTATTCTATTTACCCCCTTCAAGGAGGGACGATAAGTATAATTTAGATGGGTCGTTCGATAGGTTTCTTCTATAATCCCTGTTATTATAGACCATGTTAAATTAGTGGGAAAATGTGGGTATTATATAACCCCCTTCCTAACTAAACCGATAGGTTTATGCTATGGGGTTATTACCTTACCCTATCATATGTCAATCCTTTAGTGAACCTGTAAGAATACAAACCGAAGGTTTATTATAATGGTTTATTATTTTATGACGAGTAAAACCACTATACCCACATTATATATGGTCTCTCCTTTAGTGGGGGTTTATAGGTGGGGGAAATAAATACGATCAGGAATGAAGGGAACCAACATCCCTAAAGGGATGTTCAGCTTGGTTCCCGTAGTGAGTGATTGGATTTATTTACCTATAACTGATCTATAGGTTCAGTATCAGGTGAATATATTTCTTTATTATATATTATTTCTCCTGATCTATTGTAAATGGATATATGTAATGTGGTTGATGATATTCCTTTATTATAACAAACACTATCGAAACCTATATGTATATTTTCTTTGAATGAATTTATTATACAATCTTTTATATTATCTGAATAATGTTTTACTAATGAATTATATAAACCATCACCATATTCTGATTTACCTATTCTGTTTGCACATACTACAATATTATCATTGAATATGGTATATGGATCTTTTACATTATCACCCGTGAATGTTTTTATTATATCGTTTTCGAAAAATACATATTGTCTGTTATTGTAATATTGATCTTCATTATTTATATCTTTGAATTCACTCCCATTTTGGAAATGTTGTTTTACTCTCTCACAATTTGTTTCAGAAAATAATGCTTGTGTTGATCCGAATATATTTGGTGGGATGAATAGTAAGTTATCTGATATTACTTTTGGTCCACAGCAGATTGCACCAATCCCATACAGATCTTTCGTTTTTATCATCACCGTTATTGTGGACATAAAAACAATTATAATTTATATTTAGAATATATGAAATACTTTGTTTTACCCTTATTGTTATTCTTATTCTCCTGTGATGATCCTATTGTATGTGATACATCCTTGAGATACAATACAGTATATTCTCCTGATACTCTATTATACTATGAGGTTGTTGATATTGATAGGGATTCCATTATCTATAGTGATAGTAATGTTATTGGTAATATCCCCGTAATTGATGATTCTTATCTTAGTATAATTGGGAGAAATAACAATATTGTTTTGAATATTGAATATACCCCCGTGAATTCTAATTTACACGTTTTTAGTTTGTCTGCTTATTCAGATAATTGTCATATCTATACTACTCGCACTTTGGATACTTTGATTATTCAGTAGTATCTTTCATATGCCGGTTGTTGATTTTCCCCTACCCCCTTTTTTTATTTAACATCTATTTATTGTCATGGATATTCATACAATCAATAAAGGGTTAGACAAGTTTATGAGACGCGTCTATGGTGTGGATGTATATCTTACGGAATCTTCATACAAATATGGTAGTAAAAAATATGTAATCAATATCCTTTTTTTCCATCCAAATTCCTAAAAGGCAGTACTGAGTATTCTGAGAAGTATCATAACTTCTTTGATAGAAGTCAATATGAAATCGACAATGATGTCTTCAGAGCTTTGAAGTATTTGGGTATTGATTCAGAGGATATACAACGTGATAGTATTAAATTCAGGATCTCTTCTGATCTTCCTGAATATCTTAAAACATACAGTGAGGAATTGGTGTCCAATATCAATAATTTTATTGAGACTGAAACTATGGATGGTATTTCACTTTCCGACAAAATGTCTAACGTTAGAATTACCAAAATCATACCTACCGTTCCTTATAAGGATCAACATTATAATCCACATATACTTTTGAAATTGGATTATGACAACACATACAATGGGTTACTGAATTCTGGTTTCCTGAATGATTCCTTTGTTCGGTATCCTATGATTAATTACTTAAAAACAAATATGGATTTGGATCCCCAAATTGATTTTTGGTTTGAGTAATTTTAGAGTTATGTCTCATATGTTAACTTCAGCAACAACAAATCGTTCACCAAATAACACAGGTGTTAATTCATGAAATATACTTCCATCAAAAAAAATTGCCATTCCTTTTTCTTTGGGTACAACTTTTTTATTAACAATTAATTCACCACCCTCAAAGTCATCATTTAAGATCAATATCACAATCCATCTTATATCGGATGAAGGAATGAAATCCCTGTGTCTAGTATGTTTACCACCTAAAGGATAATGAGTAAAATAATGTGGGAATTCTAAAATAAAATCCGTAAGAATACACCCAAAACATTTCGAGAAAATATCTGATAGAAAAGGTAAATCATTTTTTTGTATACCGACAATATCAACAACTCTATTCGGAGCATTTATTCTTGTAATGGATTTTGAAGTAGTGTCCCACACATTTTTATCAACATCAATAAAAGAATTAAAACTATACCAAAAGTTTATAACACTTTGAATTTCGTCATCAGAAATCACATTTCGGATTATTTTGAAATCACCAAAGTCTTCTATATTTGTACAAATATCCATATTATATTTTATACTCCCTCGATAAACTAATACTAATCGTTTGCTGAAATTGCTTTGACGAGTCTCGATGGAAACATATGTCCATATTTGTTATTCAAATACTGAATCAATAAACTTTCGAAATCCTCATCAGACAAAGAAAATAACTTTTGGTACTTTTGTAATTCCTTATAAGTTGTGTACCCACTCGGTCTATCTAATTTTTTGGGATCTGTAGAGAACACCCAAAAATTACCCCAATAGTTTTTCTGAAAAAAGATATGTTTGTTACCAAACTTAGGATTAATCCAATTAAAAACCTCACTATCTTTATTTTCCTGAACCACCAAATCATCGAAGACTCGGTCAAAGAAACCACTGATCACATTAAAAATTCCCTTGTCGAGGATCAAATTCTCGAGTTGTGATTCGGTGATAATTAGTTTCATATAGATAAATATATGAAATTCGGAAACCCCCGCTTTTATGAAATTAGATTATAAGGATTTTTGTTAGTTTTTAGTACAGATATAAAACCAAATCATATCGTCGTACTCCACGAGGACCGAAAGAAATCCAGGATATTGTGGGTCGCTTGTCATTTCTACATTACAAGTACTTCCCACTACGTCCCTACATTTCCATGATTGTTTATTATCCTCGAAAAAAGTCTGATATAGAATATGGTAAGTTTGAGGATCTTTACTATTGATAATCAATTTGGTTTTATAACATTCTACCAATATTGAACATTCTTGTTTTTGGTGAATCCAATCGATAGGTTCACCCTGTGTTTTTCTAACACCGAAACTAAGATTATGAGCTCTAAGATAATATGGTTGATCCTGTGAAAAGACACTTACTGAAATCAGTAATAATAGTAATAATAATATTTTTTTCATTTTTTTGTAATTGATTGGATTAAACTATAGATGAGATAACCGAAGATTATATTTGTACCACATAACAACGCAACTCCCATTCCAAATGAAACGGGTTTTTGAACATTCATCATTCCAAATGAATATCTATCCACACAAATTGATAAACCAAATAGGATAAAAAACAAAATGGAACAAAGAATAAAATCTAATACTGAGGGTTTATTTTTTTTCATATTGAAAATATAAACAACAAATCATAAAAACAAAAACTCATTTCTCAATCTTTTTTATACCTAAAGGTACATACAGGTTTACCATTAATCGTGGGCATCCCATGTTCATCATATCCTATTGTCTTTACCGTAACCTTTTTGTTTTTAAATCTACCCATTAGGATTGTATCCCCCACTTTTACATCAATCTTTATCATTTCACCAATTCGAAAGTATTATCATTATGTAGAACTATGTACGAAGTGTTCTCAACCCAATCACCTGTATTGTAATATTCTACATCTTTTATAACCCTGAAAATTGGTGTATGGATATGACCGCAAATAACTCTATTACAATTTCTGAGCTTTGCCTGATAAACCAACTGATCCTCGAAGTTGGTGATAAACTTTACCGCGTCTTTTACTTTTTCTTTTAGGAATTTACTCAATGATTTTTTCATACCCATCTTCTTCAAAGTTCTATCAATTGATATTGCCATATCGTAACCAACTGACCCTAAAATTCCTAACCACTTTAGTTTTACAACTCCATCATATAAGTCTCCGTGAGATATGAATGTTGAGTCTAACACATATTCATCACAAATATGAATATTCCCAAAGTCAACAGGACTAAATTCCCTGAGAAACTCATCGTGGTTACCAGTAACGTAAATAACTTTGACACCCTTTTTTGAAAGTTTCAAAATTTTTCTTATTACGTTTGTATATTCTTGAGTCCAATAAAATCTTTTTTTGAGTAACCACCCGTCGATAAAATCACCCACAATAAAAAGGTAATCCATTTTATACGTTCCAAGAACCCCCAACAATTCTTGCGCCTTTACACCCCGTGCTCCCAAATGAACATCAGATATGAATAATGCTTTCACTTTCATAACTTGAATTGTGGTCTTAATTTCATCTGCGTGGATATAGGAATCTGAATAATTTATATCTGATGTTTTCGAATTTGGTCATCGCAATCCATTTACCAATAACACTACCCCCAATATAAAAAGGAAGTACCAACCAATCATTTTGAAATAGTCGTTCCAAAGAAAAATAAACCCCTGCTAAGGAAACCAAATTTATCAAGACTGAATTTACCAGCAGTTTCTTCAGTTGATTCTCGAAGGTAAATTTGATTTCCATAACCTTTAGAACATTGAATAGGAGTTGAAAGATGAAAATGATTATATAATACCACATGATGTCAAGATAAGTTTTTTTGTTATTTTATAAATAAAAAAAATTAGTTAGACAATTATTGTGTAGATTTACCATTATTACAATTCGTTTACGTAAATAAAAGTTATTATATTATTGTACTATGGTTAAGTTGACTAAGATGGGATGGCTCATAATTGGGGTCACGTTCGGTGTTATGGATATTTGGCTAGACAATCTACTTGTTAGTTTTATTTTTGGTTGGTGCTTTGGTAAACTTATTTTCACCAGTGAAGATGAAAAAAAATCAGACAAAAACTAAAGGAAGTTCATCCCAAGAGGTGGTGTATTTCTGAGTTACATACTCTTGTTTCATCTCCCACTTTTTATCAGCATTTTGTGGAACAGGTATTACATCCAACAGAACGATAAAGATAAGTAGAAGTATTAGAGTCATAGAACAAATATACGACTTTTTTACAAATAAAAAAAGGGGAGTAGCGAATTCCCCTTTATAAGTTTCCATAACAGAAACGGTCCTAAGACGCCCGATTTCTCGGGGGCTAATTCAAACTATATACCCACATCTTGTCAATTTCAGATGAGTATTTGTCTTTGAATTGATATACATCATCCTTATAAATAGATGAAAATATATAAATTCTATAATATCCCTCATCCGATTTCAAAATTTTTGTTTGATATCCCAAGTCAGACATCGTTTCTTGAAATTGTTCCGCGTTGTATCTGTCTAAGAACGAACCTATAATAAGAAAATACGATGAGTTTGCGGTTTCGACATCTTCAGAAATAACATTTGAAAGGTCATTGTCTATGTTATCTGATTCATTCGATGACTTGAAAAGTCCGATCATCAGAAGAATTAGAACAGATAATGATACCAAGATAAGATATATTTTAGACATTATTTAATCCACATTGAATCGTTAATAACTAATATGTCAGTTTTGGATCTGTTGAAAAGATTTAGAGCATCCTCAGGTGTTTCAACTATAGGTTCATCGGACAGGTTTAGTGATGTATTCAATAAGACGGGTACTCCACTAAATTTTTCGAACTCTCTTAGGATCTCATAGAATTTGGGATTATCCTCTTTTTTTACCGTCTGTACCCTTGCAGTTCCATCGACATGGGTCACCGAAGGAAGTTTATCTGTTATGACATTACATATTTTTAACATGTAGGGAGACTCACCGTCAATGTCAAAATACTTACTTACATCCTCATAACAAACTGCTGGCGCAAATGGTCTGTACCATTCTCTATTTTTGATTTGAAAGTTTAGATAATCTTTAATTTCAGGTAATTTTGGGTTAGCTAAAAAACTTCTATTACCCAAAGCTCGTGGACCAAATTCAGATCCACCTTGAAACCACGCAACAACTTTACCTTCATTAAGTGATTTTGCAACATATTCCAAGTTTATGGGAGAACCTCCAACTGGAGTCTCATATTCTTTCCCAGTGTAGACCACTTCAGGTACAGTTTTGAATTTTCTCGGAATATCTAATATATGGTGAGTGACAAACAAAGCAGCTCCAATAGACAAACCCTCGTCTCCCGAGCCAGGATAGGGTGAAACATTTTTGAAAGGAGTGTTTTTATGAATTTTACCGTTTGTAGTACAATTTAAGAAAGATCCACCAGCTAAACATATTGTGTCGTTATTAAACCCTTGGGTATCATCGTGTAGTTTATTTAGAGCTCTGAAAACGGTTTGTTCGAAGATATATTGAATAGTGGCCGCCGCATCCATAGCCTCGCGACTGTAGGAGGTGTCTTTATTGAAAAACTCCACCTTGAATTTATCCTCATAAACTAATGGAGATTCGGGATTGTAGTTCCAAATCATTTTTCCTGTAGTTTTCATAAACAATTGATAGATCCATCTCCAATCATCAATCTTTTCAGTCCTTTCCCAAAATGTTTTGGTGTATTTATCCAAACTCTTGATGATATCAGGATTAACTTTACCAAAAGCAGCTAAACCCATAGTACTACCTGCTTTGTATATACCATCTCCTATCCCAAGTAATTCAGTAAATAAATTATAGGCATGACCTATTTGTAAACCAGGATAATACAAAGTTTCTAATTTGTTTCCAAAACCGTAACACGCCAAAGAACAAAAGTTAGGGTTAACATCGGTTGCGTCCATAGTCAAGACCGCAGCCTTTTCAAAGTTGGTGGTATAAAACGAGGACGCAGCATGAGCGTGGTGGTGAGATATAAACCATCCTTCTATAGTTTTACCAAACAAATCCATTTTTATTGGTACAGAATCAAAAGGTCTTATTGTCAAAGGATCCACTAAAGAAATTATATCTTGTTGAATATCATATCCCTTTCCTTCAATAAAGTTTGGTGATTCTCCCACCCAAGAAATTTGCCCATCTTGATGATGACAATTAGAAAAAATCCAACTATTTTTTTTATCGACGTAAAGTTTGAATTTTTCACCATCAGTGGCCCACTCTTCAATATTTCTGAACCAATAGGATAATGCAACGTAATCTACGTCATCAATGGTAATACCAGCTTCATCCAATACATATTTAATGGTATATTCACGAATAAATCTTGCTTTTTTTTGTCTGCAAAGTCTTTCGCGACTAATTGCTGATACAATTTTTCCATCTATTATAACACAGACAGAAGCATCGTGATTTAAACTCAATCCTAAGACAACCATTCTTTATGACAGCAAAATATTTACCTGATTCATAATATTTTGTTGTCTCATCTGTAACTCCCTGATTTGTTTGTTCTGAGAATCATTGAGTTCGAAATCTTCACCCTTGATGGAATTGACTTTGTTTGATAATAAATCGTAATCATACATCAACTGTTGATACCTTTTTCCTTTTTCTTCGTTATTCATTGTTTTTTTTTTAAAAATAGTTTATAAAAATGTATTATCAAGACATATATAACACATGGTTTACTTATAATATTTGATGAAAAATTCATAGCTAAAAACTATCAGGTCATAGCTAAAAACTATCATAAACAAAAAAGTCAGACTTATGTCCGACTTTTCTTTTGATTGGATGGCTAAGAATTACTCCTGAGTTGCCACTTCACCTTCAACTTCGACCTCTTCGACAACTTCTTCTTCGACAACTACAGTCGTATCAACTACAGTTTCCTGTACTGTTGGTTCAACTGTTTCTGTTTGACAAGAAGCCAAGACAGTCAAGGCTACTACAGACATAATGATGTTTTTCATAAATGAAAAATTATTAAATTTATTTGTATTCATAAATATAGAACAAAAAAGGTGGAAGTAAAATTTAATTTTATTAAATTGTTTCTTCCGAAGTTTGGTCAGGAGTTTCATCAGAGTTGATTGAAATTGTAAGAACTGAACCTTGTTCCAACGCATCCTCACAGGGTGCGATGTGGACTTGTTCATCTTTACGATATACAATAACTTTTTCTACATGTTCATGTCCTGTAATTTTTGTATTCTCTGTTAGGTCAATTACGATACCTTGACCCTCGTCTAAAATAATACCCAAAGCCTTAGCAAAAATAAGGGATGGGACCATCCAACTCGAGTCTGTTTGTGTTTCTTGATTTGTCATTTTTAAAAGTTTCAATAATAATAATAGAAATAAAAACTAAATTCAAGCATTATACTATATTTATGTTTATGAAAAAGATGATTACTAATATCCTAAATAAGATCCTAATATCATTGAAATTCAGGAAACCAACAAAAAACAAAGTAAAAAGATTAGTTTACAATAAAAACTCGAAAAGATGAATTTAGAAGAAAATTTAAATAGATTAAAAATGCTGATGGATCTGAAAGAACAGATATCCAACGACGAAATAATCAATCAGATAGATAATAACGATTTTTCTAAGTTGAAGGAATACCTCTCTATAAATTCAGAATTGAGAGACAATTTAAATCGATTATTTCTCACATCCACAATCGATGATTTGTATAATAAACTAATAAAGTCGAATAAAACAATAATTTTGAAAGGGATGCAGATTGCAAATCAAAATAAAGATAAATTTACTTTTGATTTCCTAAACAAAATTCTCAAGAATTCAGAAAACTTATCTTAGAAGTTTACAAACTTTTCTATCTCACTCCACTCGGGAAGAACCCTATCTTTTTCAGATAAAATAAATTCTGATGGGTTCACAACCCAATCGATGTTAAATTCAGAGTCGTTATACCTAATACCACCATCTTGATTAGGAAGGTATATCTCATCACATTTGTAGTTGAATACGGAAACTTCGGATAAGGTGATAAAACCATGAGCAAATCCCTTGGGAACAAAAATCATCATCATGTTATCCTCTGATAATTCCATACTAAAAGATTGTTTGTAAGTCTGTGAGTTTTTTCGTAAGTCAACGACAACATCCAAAACTTTACCAGCAATACACCGAACCAATTTTGCCTGAGGAGCAATCTTTTGAAAGTGTAATCCACGAATAACACCGTAAGAACTAACGGATTGATTATCCTGTACAAAATTGGTATAAATTCCTTTTTCTCTAAAAAACTGTTGATTGTAACTTTCGAAAAAGTATCCTCGATCATCAGGATAGACCGTTGGTGTTATAATGTATAAATCCTGTAAAGGACCTTTTTCAATTTTCATATTATAAATAATAATAATAAATAAAAAAAAGTACCCTTTATTTATTGAATCAATTTATATTTTTTTTCTACAATTTCTATAACTTCACAAAGAGATAATTTATGATTTACCTTCTTTATCTCACTAATTTCATTTCTAAATTGATTGATTACACCATTACTGTGCGCCAAGTAGTAAACTTCCTCAACAAATTGTTCGTTGGTCATTTTATTTAGAATGAGTTTGTTTGTTATTCAATTTGATGGCTTCCTCGATCATAGAGGACATATTATTATTATATTTACAGGGACATGTTGGTTTCCCGTGCGCTCTCAAAACTAATTTTGCCTCCTCTAAATTCATATTCAATGTGTTGTTGTGTTTATCTTTTGTGTGTGCAAATATAGTGAAATTATTGATAAAAAAAATACCCTAACCTAAGTTATGGTAAATTTTTACAAACATATTATTACATATCATGTTCCATATTATGTTCGAACTCATCATACATATACGCTTTGAAAACTGATACAACATTTTGTTCAGCCTGTGCAATCCCCGATGACATCCAATCTTGTAATTCTTCACCATCTTCCATGGTCTCCCACATTTTATATGCCGCAGTAGCGATGGCAAACAATTGTTGTTTAGCCATATAATTACCATCAGATCCTTCGTTAGTTTCTACATTCATAGACTCAACAATCTTCTGAAGTTGTGTTTTATTCAAAATATATTCTTTACCCATAATCATAAATATAATGAAAATAAAAAAGGTCAGAATAATCTGACCTTTTGGGACTGACAGGAGTCAGATTCCACCACCTCAGTTTATAGAGAGAGGACTCTTTGGAAAATCTTGAAGGTATTTGTAATCAATTATTTATTTCAGACTACTACCGTTTACCCTCCTACTATTGAATATTTCACGAGCTTTATCCATTTTATCAACTTTTTGATCCAAGAAAACTGTAACAATGAATATTCTTTCCCAATGAGTACATTGTTCTTTTATGACTTGGTTATAGACATCCACATCAACATCCAACTCTTGAGCAATCGATAAGTCCATCAGAGCGAAAAGACCGAGTTCTTCCATTTTACTTACCTTTCAATTGTTTCAGTTTGATTCTTAATAAATCCAAAGTATCATTTTGTTGTTTAGTACGATTTTTCTTGGATTGATATTCTGAAATAAGATTTTCTATCATCATCGTTTCAGAATTTACTGGTGGATTATCGACTTTGACATTTTTTACCTCGGGATCTTTTGCCACTTTTGCAGGTGGCGGCGATCCTTGTTTACGTTTCTTGTATTCCTCATTTACAAGATGGACCGCCGCCGCTCCTACCAATAGACCACCTACAAATCTCCAAAAACCACTCATGATCTTGTAACCATTGCTTCGATCTTAGACTTGATCATTTCAGTCGTGCCCAAATCATTGATGTTAGTAAGGATGATAGAATCAACCAAGATCCTATATGGGATGTGTACCAAGTAATCCGACCCATTGAAGAAGTCAAAGTCTCCTTTATGTGCAAGACATCCATCGATCAACCTCAAGAATATAGAGAATTGCTCGTAATTGACAAATGTTTCATTTACCAATTCTCCAACGGTGTCGTGGAGTATACGTATGTTGTGTGCGATTTTCATAAGACAAATATACAAAAGAATTTTTACTCCACCAAATCTTCTTTGTCAGGAACGTGAGAAATTTTTAATTTGGTGAACTTACCCATTCCAGAAAAATTACCAAAATTGAGCCAAGCTTGTGACTCTTTGATGTAGATAACACTTTTCTTTCCTTTTTGATCAATAAATTTTATCTTATACATAGTATTTATATTATTATCACAAATATATGAAAAATATTCCACCAACCAAAAATGAGAAGATGCTTATTAAGGTATTGGTACGAAGATATTCGAAAGAGGAACTTGAAAAAGATTTTGAAGATATAGAAAATTTGATGGATTCGGCATTGGTTAATACCGCATCGAGAATGATCGGGATAGATGTACCTTTAAGGATCGATGGTCAGTATTTGAAATACAGTATTGATAATTATGAAGAAATTAAAAATAATAATTACCCCGATCAATTCGAAAGAATGTCAACTCTATCAGCACAAATAGTTGTAGAAAAAAACATCAGTAAATCAACAAACTATGAATTAATATTACCATATCTCAAATCGAGGTTTGAAGATACAAAAGATGAAATAGAAAACAATTTATGGGATTACGATCCTCAGGAAGCTTGGTCAGATTGGGGAGATACTGAAATGATCAACATGGATTACGAATTCGAAGATGATGGACCTTATCCTGGTAACATCATAGAGTAATTCGTTTATATAATACTACCACTAATCTATGACAAACATTCCGCCAACCAAAAAAGAACAGATGATTATGAAAGTCTTGGTAAAAAGATTTTCAAAAGAAAAATTATTTCAAGAATTGGTGGATATCCAATCTCAAGGGTTGACTTCCGATATGGTTCGGAGCTCATCCAAGTTAGTTGGTATTGATGTTCATAGCCAAATTGATAGCCAATATCTCAATTACGCAATCGACAACTACGATAAAATTCAAAATAATGAATTCCCTGATCGGTTTGAACGAATGATGACTTTGGAATCCAGTATGAAAACAATAGAATACCGTAAAGTGTACTCCAATTACAGTTTAACTATTCCAGTATTGAAATCTTTTTCAGATGAGTTGAAACAAGATATTGATGATAATATCTGGGATTACGACCCTGAATTTATTGATGAGGATTCCGGTGATACAGACGTTGAAAATATTGAAATTTCTTTTGATAAAATTGTTAAACCTTGGGGTGATAATATCATAGAGTGATTAGTGTACGTTTACACAGTGATTCAATTTAAAAAGTAAGAGTCCTTATCAATTCTCCTGAAACAAAAGGTCCACCATCTCGTCAATATCGGTGGTGAAATCCAAAGCTTCTGATATCACACGAACAATCCTATATGGATCACCATTTGATGCAGGTCTACGATCCTCAACATAACCCTTCCATTCAATAGAAGTTGGAAGTGGTACACGAATGGATGAACCACGATCAGAGATCCCCCAGCTAAACGTATCAATACTTTGGGTCTCGTGTTTACCAGTTAGACGAAGGTTGTTGTCAGAACCGTAGTTCTCAATATGAAGTTCATGTCTTTCCTCCAAACGATGAAATAACACTTGGAAGTAATCTTCACCACCAACTTCTCTCATCATACCGTTTGAAAAGTTACAGTGAAGTCCCGATCCATTCCAATCACCCATCACAGGTTTCGGGTGGAACTCAATTACCAATCCATATTCCTCACTCATCTGTTGAAGGATGTAACGAGACATCCATAGATCGTCACCAGCCTTTAGTTTTCCTTTACTGAACACTTGGTATTCCCATTGACCCAAAAGGACCTCAGCGTTTGTCCCAGTGATGTCAATACCCGCTTTGATACACATCTCCATGTGGTTGTCAACAAACTCACGACCATTCACCTGTCCGTTACCAACACCACAGTAATACTTACCCTGTGGTTCAGGATATCCGTTACTTGGGAACCCAAGTGGACGACCTTCTTTCATAATGGTATACTCCTGTTCAAAACCAAACCAAATATCTTCTTCTTCTAACCCAACTTGAGATCGTGTGTTTGATACGTGTGGAGTTCCATCAGGAATGAGAACCTCACACATAACAAAATAAGAGTTGAGATATCCTTTGTTGAGGAAGTTTTCATAAATCCTCACAGGCTTCAATAAACAATCCGAGAAGTGACCTTCAGCCTGTTTAGTTGATGATCCATCGAAAGACCAAATAGAACAATCATCCAAACCGATTCGGTGATTCTCATCAATGTCAATTACCTTTACCTTACTACGAAGGTTGGGCTCAGGAGTATATCCATCAAGCCATACATATTCAAGTTTTACTTTGTTTTTCATATTTTTTTGTTAGACCCCCTATTTTAGGTGGGTGTCGTCTGTAAATATATATAATTTATTGTAAAGTGTCTATAAAAATGGGGATCGTATTAGTTTTTTTTACAAATTACTTTTATGTTTTGACCAGCTGTGTTTTCAGATAGTAACTTCCAACCATTTTCAGGTTGTTGAACCCACCACCATATGTGACTACCTTTACCAACACAAGGATAAGAGATGGTTACTCGTTCTGTGGAAAAAGACTCACCATTGATCATGTGGTTCCAATCTACCCAAGTTCCGTCAAGGAAGTTATCATCAACAATTACTATAGTATCATTTGTTAATTTGTCCTTAATCGCATCGAATTCCCTCCATCCATGCAGTGCTGATGGAAATGGATTCATCAAATCCAAATCCCAAGAATCCAAATGAACCAAATCAACTTTGTCATTGAATTTTTTTAAAAAACTGACAGAATCATCAACAACAAATTCAACACAAGTTATCCCCTCATTTTGGAAGATCTCTTTAGCCCTTGATATTATGTTTTCATCAATATCTACCATCCACATCTTTCCACCTGTCTGTTGTGAGATTTGTGCGAAGAATAAACCCATAATACCATCATTCCAATTATGACTTGCGCCAGTTTCGATGATGTTAATGGGACCTTCTACAGAAAAATGATCTTTTAGAGTTTTTACAATACTATCAACTTGTTCCGATCGTTCCGACCTTCCGTTTTTCTGTTTGAGATTGTATTTGTAGATTTCAGCCTGTTCCTGTATAATTTGTAAATTCATTGGAAAATAATTTCTCTAATTCTAACTCTCAAATCAATACTTTGTATGGTGATATTGGTTTTGTTGCAGGATCTAATTGGTTAGAAGATATGATAGTGTGGCACCAACTGCCATCATAAGGGTATACATACCGAAAAGGTAGGAGTTGAACATACCGTCTGTTTTGGTATATCCCACCTTACGTAGGACTGGTGGTACCGCGTAGGCTATGAAGATAAGACTCCACACAAGAATCATTTGAATATCGAAGTTGCTCATAATAAAAGGTTTTTTTGTTTGAATAAAGGTACCATAAAAAAAACAATAAGTCAAACCGAACTTACCGATAATCGTTATTAATGATCTTCACTCAAGATCAAAGTTGATTTTGATAAGTCACAATATATCGATATGTCATGTTTTTTTCCATTGGGTGTAAAGGTATATACAAATTTTCCCCGCTCACCATGAACTTTTTCAATATTATCTTTCCACTGATCAAGTTTATCTTTTTGTTGTTTTGTCATTTCGAATATCATAACTAAAATATATATAACAATTTATATGTGTAAAACTAATAATGGAAGATAGTCACAATAAATAAATACTGTTGAAATTGATTTCCAAAATTCGTTCTTAGAAAACCATAGTATACTCCGTCAGGTACGTTTGCCCCGTCCCAATCATTTTCATATTGAAGAGTTTCATATACCGTTTTACCCCATCTATTTTTGATAATAAGAGGTCGATGATCACTGAACAATAAGTTTCTAATCACAAACAGATCGTTCATACCATCTCCATTGGGTGTAAATACATTTGGTATAATAACCGTAGGTGGTTCAGGTTGAACACAGATCACATAATTGCTCTCACTAACATAACCACTATCTTCAGTGGTAACTTTGATTAAGTATGATCCAACATCTAAGGTGTCAGAATATATACAATAGGTGGTGTCCATAATTGGTGATGGGTTCCATAAGACCCATTGATTTCGATAATTCAGATAAACATTATATTCAGGGTTTTTCCATCCGTCATATTGATTCCATATTAGACATACCGAATCACATGACCCGTTACTTCTCAATAAAATGGAATGAATCGAATCCGAGGGACCGAATACAAATCCATTATATCTGAAATCTATTTTGTACGAATATGATTCTCCGTCAACATTTGTTGCCGTGAGGTCATCATAACTCAGTTGTTTCCAATTTGTTATTACTTGACGAAACGCATATTGGGTACCATCGAATCTGAATATACCAAATCCTTCAAATTGAGTGGTATCACAGGTGCTTGTATCTATCGACCATTCGAGTTTGGTATGGGTGTCATTTACAACCGTTACATTTTCAAATTTCCAAATCGGATCCAAACAATCATCCACAATCAACACCAATGTATCAAATTCGTTCATCGGGAAACCACATTTATTGATCAGTGTATTACCATCGTTACCAGTCTTGGAATATAAAAAGTATCTTCCGTTGACAAGGAGAGGTTTTTGTAAGTGGACTGTAATCTTTTGTGTTTCATTATTGACATCACAGATCGCTGAAAGTCTTTTGATTGGAATGGGCTGACCCAATGGATTTGTCAAACGGAAATCACTACCATCGCTCGATATGGAAGCACAATCCAACTTGACAAGAAAGTTAAGTTCCACCAAAGAATCCCCACAACTATAATCAACTGCGGGTAACATCGTCAAGGAATCAATATATTGACCAGGATAATTGTAATTCAGTATGACCCCCTGTGTTGCCAAAGCCGAGCAGTTGGCGGATATCGAGATCATCATATCTCTTGATGATGAACCAACAGCATACCAAACAAAGAATGTGGAATCATATCGATATTCGGTAATTTTCACACTCATCACATCAATTTCTTGTTGTGTGGGATGAAAGGTAATGGTTCCTGTCTGTGGGTTTATCCCGAAGGATGATGAAGTAACAGGTTGTGTTGCAGAAAAACCTGGATCAAAGGGAATGTTCGTTTGATTCGGGTAGAGACCTTCTCTACAACTAATCATTTGATAGTGAATACTATCACCATCGAATTCGATACTATTTTGAGCCCAACTGAATGTCCTGTTAATACAGAAAGCTCGAACAGGTTCTGAAACAAATATTGGTGATGAATTGTTACCGTTGGTATTGTTAAGATCCGCATCGAAGAAAAAACCGTCGTTACCAAAAGTACCGTTAGATGTAAAAATGTTGGTGATATTTCCTGGCCGACAACAATCTTCCCACCAAAATTTGAAGGTAGGACAAACACCCGGTAGAACCACAAACCCCTTGTATGTGTAGATCTCAAATGTTCGGGTTCCTGGTGTCCCGAGTGTTACGCAATCAAATAGGGTGGGTGCCAGTAATCCCGAACCTGGTTGGAGGGTCATCGGTATATTTTGATTTGTGAAACATGTAGAACTAACCGTAACGTCGGTTGTCAATGGCATCCCAATACCACTAACATCTCGGTATAATCTAAGGATTACTTTATAGTGGTTATTGATTCCCGTGGAATCTCCGATGTACTTATACTGAATATCACCACCAGCGTAGTGAGATCCCATTCCAACAAGGGATGATAATATAAGTAAGAGGGTAAATAAATTTTTCATAGACATTTTTATTCTTTTGTTATAAAAGAAATATACATCAAAATGTTAAATAAAAAACCCCCACCGAGATAATCGATGAGGGTTTGGCTAATGCTCTGAGACTACGAGCTTAGGTGATCGGTCTTCGGTGAGATTATTTATTCCTCACTCGGTCCACCTTAGTTGCCTAAAGTAACCAATCAGTGTCGGTAATTTGAGTCTACCACTCTTTTCGTTGACACCAACTCGACTGTTACTTCTATCTCTTGAACCTTCGGAGCTCACCAAGGGACTGCGGTCCCACGAGTAGTTTCACAATCAATACCGACGGACTTGCGGTCCAATCAGCACCTTCATTGGTCCGTTGACCTGAAGGATTAGACACCTTTCAGTGTCAACGCCCGAAGACTTTTGCTAGTTATAATTGTACACTTGTGAAAATGTAATTAGCTATATAGAAAGATAGAAGATGTGCTTCGGGAAAAGTCTCGATCCTTTTGGGAACGAAATGCTTCACACCTCCCTGTGAACCCGCCAGCTCACGGTCAGTTAGGACTACGGTGGGTTTGAACCCTTGGTAACCCCTCAGACTGGTACCCAGCTTTACAACATCCGGCGGGATGTCTCAAACCGTCACCTGTACCTTTTCCTGTTGGTGTCTCCACCTCAACTCCGATTATCTACAAAATCGGTGTAACCTCATCCCCTCAGCACTTGCCGTCAGGGTCTTGGTTGTAGGTACTTTGTTTAGTTGTCAGGAAAAACCTGCGAGACTACCCGAGTCGCTAAACTCTCTCATCCCCTTTAGTCCCATTGCTGGGGTTATCTTATTGGTCGCTAAACCGACCATTGTTAAACCATTTTACAATTTGGGGGGTAAAGTGGCAAAATAAAAGAACGTTTCAGAAACATCTTCAATAAACTACGGGTAGTAAAACTAAAGTCCCTGTTTCTGATTTGTTGTACAAAGATACAACGAATATTAGATCCGTCAATACCCTGACACAAAAATATTTAATTATTTTGGTGAAATAATAAATATCACCTCCTTTAGTAAAAGATTATGTGAGTGGAGAATATTTTACAAATCTGTCTCCTGACTTATAAAGTGCAAACACTTGACAATCGGGTGCTTGATATTGAAATATTTTGGGATTCACTTTCATCTGTGATGATACTTGGACGGGGTGTGCAACACCTTTGTCGTCTATGGCTAATATGTCAATACCGAAATAATCTACAAATCCAAAATCATCAGAGAAAGGATATACATCGAATCCCAAAGACCTTAGTGTGTTCCATCCAGCATCTTCGACTTCATAACCTTTGTTTCTTGTAAAATTGAAAGCATCCATTACGGTCTTCTGACTTTGTTCATCTTGCATCAATTCTGTAATAAGTGTGTCCAATTTCGACAGGGTTGTAGGGTCATTGAGTAGATCCATAACTTCCTCGATAATTTGGGAGTTATCAAACTTATCCATTTTGAAGAACTTATATTTGGTTTGCTTGTTGATTTGTTGTGCTAGTTTGGAAAGGATAAAAGACTGATTGGAACTATGAGTGTTGATCCTATTGAATAGTGAGTAACTCTGATTATCATCCAACCTCATGGTCATATTTTTGCCAGATAGTTTTACCATATCTTTTTGTATCTCTGTTTGGATTACTTTACAAGCATTTGTTTTTTGTAAAAGTTCCAACATCTTTCTCATGTCAGCCATTCTGTCTTCATAGAAACGGTTACCTGGTTTCAACTCCACTCTGTCTCCCATCGAAAGATAATCTCCATTTCTAAGTTGACCGAAAATGGAAAAGGATTTCTTCTTTAGTTGTTCTGAACCTTTACCCCCTGTTCCTGTGGAGAGTATATTCTGTAAGTTTTTACAGAAAACTTTGCCCTCACCAAGTCCATCACATGGGTCAACCCTTTTCTCGACCTCAGAGATCAAGGCTTCTTTTAATAGTTCGAGAAGTTTCATCTCAATAAATACTTCGTATTACCCTTAATCTTCGTCTTCCAAACTATCACAGAAAGTTTTGGGTCGATAATTTTTATTTTTTGTGGTCTCTGATGTTTCACCATCGAGTTCGTCCCAGTAAATAAATCGGTAAGAGTCGTCTGAGATATATTTTATAATTGTTTCGAAATTAGATTACGGAAGTTTTCTTCCATCGACAAAGGTAATTCATTTTTTGTGAAGTATCTACATTCTGTATGTTCGTCACCATCGATAGCATTTTCCAAGTCAGGGAGGATTTCCTCGTCAAATTCCGTGGTGAATATATAAAACATACCCTTTGGTTTGGTACCATCTCGATTGTATCTTCTCATAATACCGATGAAAGACAGGTCAGAATCGATTTCTATATTGGTTTCCTCGTAGAACTCCCTGAGGGCACCGTCCACTACCTTTTCACCAAGTTCTATCTTGCCTGCGGGAATACTCCACTCACCAGGTAAACTTCCTTCGGTGTTTCTTTTACATAAAAGGCATTTTCCGTTGGATGTGATTAAAATACCGGCCACTTTCTTCATATATTATATTTATCTTATAGAATGAATTTATCCATTAATAATAATAACTTTCTTTGTAAGGTTGTATCGAGTCCTGAAAAAATTAGATCGGGAATGATGTTCAAGACCTTTGATGGTTTTGATGGTATGTTATTTATAATGCCTGAAGATACAATCCAAACCTTTTGGATGAAAAATTGTGTGGTTCCTTTGGATATCATCTTTATCAGTGATGGTATAATTCAGGATATTTCCCCTTTGTGTCCTCCTTGTGTTGAAGACAATTGTCCTCAGTATATGGGAAAAGGTGGAATGGTGCTTGAGGTCCTTGGTGGTACTTGTCGGAAAAAGTCTATCAAGATTGGTGACAAGATTGATTTCCAATTTTAAAACCCCTAACTTTGGGGTATGAAAATGTTCCCCGTCTTCCTTTACCGAGAAAAAGATCTTGATATGAAACATATTCCGTATTGGAAAGTTTTCATTTACTTGGTTTCGATAATCTCTGTGTTTTGTCTGTTCTCTTTCTCCTATGGTAGAATTATGAACCTGAAGAACTTGAGCGACTACGAAAAAGAAATCCTTATTGTTGATATCAACGGTGGTGGTGATTTCAGTCAGGACGGACTTGTGATTATGTTAAGAGATTTGAATGTACGGTTTCCACATATTGTCGTTGCTCAGGCTCGTGTCGAGACTGGGATTTATAAATCCAAAGTTTTCCGTGAAAACAACAACCTGTTTGGTATGAAACAGGCAACTGTCAGGGTCAATACCGCACAGGGTACACAACACAACCACGCTTACTACGACACGTGGAGGGAAAGTGTTTACGACTATGCGTTCTATCAAACTCGTTACCTATCGGGTGCTAAAAGTGAAGAAGAATACCTATACGTTCTTGGTCAGAGTTACGCAGAGGATCCCAACTATATTGAGAAATTGAAAAGTGAAATCAAAAGAAACAATCTACGAGGATTGTTTTGATTCCTGAATCTTTTGTTTTAGTTTACTGACAAACTCCCTCTGAAACATCTTTACCAGTTTTATATAGGGAGCATCCTCGGACTCGGGATTATATTTATAGGGATCATCATTAGGACGAGGAGCTCTTCCTAAGTAATTCAATCCTGATATATTGGTTATACATTTATGTCCCCCTGAGTTAGCTTGAATGATATCATAAGCACTTACGGTAACCTTATCTAAGATCTTAAATTGTTCTTCTGTGAGATCTTTATAAGAAACATTCATAATACCCTCTAACACATCCATAGCTTTTTCTCCGTCTTGTTTGTCCTTGAGTTTATCACCATAGATTGCTTTGAAATCCTTGAATGTAAATCCCACTGATTCGGGATTGACTTTTGACTCTGAAATATATTTGATTGTTGATAAAGGAACTTTTCTATCTTTCAATTGGTCCTCCCATTTACTCAACACCTCTTGGGCAATATCACCTAAGTTTACTCCTTTGAGTTCTCTCTCCTTCTTGAATGGGTTACAAGATGCCTGTAGTAATCCCAATGGCCACGCTATGACCATAAAGTCAGCTTCGGGATTGTTTTTGAATGCTGTATATCTATCGTAGGAACCTGGTTTCATCATACTCCCACCGCCATATTGTACTATGATACCATCATCATATTTTACATTTGGTGAGGTCTTCATTTTACCAACATAATCTTCTTGATTCTTTTTTAACATTTCAGGCTCAGGTAATCTCCTATCTTTCATCTGTAGTTTAATTTGATCCAAAATAGAATACAAGGATGGTTCTGAATTCATAACCAAGTTTTCCAAGAATTGAGGTTTGTTTTTGAACGCTAATAACAATTTGTTTAGAACCAACCCAAGTGCAAATTTGTTTTCCCGAGCCGATTTATCTTTGTCTAAGGTGAACACATAATTCATTACCTGTTCAGGAGTAATACCATATTGAGCAAAGTCAGCTGAGTCAATCGTTGAAATCAATCTGAGATCGACCTCGGGAAAAATATCCTTTGGTGAAACTATCTGTGAGATGGTTTCTACATTAGATCTTGAAGATCTGAAGGATTTGGCTGAGGTCTCATCAGCACCGGCCTGTCTATCATGGTGATCAGTATGAATAACAAACATCGGTTTACCATGCGCAAAATCTACTAAGACTGGCATGGTGTCACCTTCAGCATCCATTTTCTTCACGGAAAATTCTTTGTCTCCGTATTGGATAATTTCAGAGTCAACCACCTTAATACCGTTTGACTCGAGATATTTCTTCATCGCGATGGCTGTGGTCACACCATCCAAATCTTGGTGAAAGTAAATCTTGGCTTTAGGATATCTCTGTGCTAACGCACCTATATCTCGTAATCCCGATTCTTTAATTAATTTTTTCACTTTACGCTCCTACAAACAAAGCGAGTCTACCACCCCATGGTTGGATTGAAAATTGTTGATCCACCATACCTTTAGGATATACCAACAAAGACCCTTTACCATCAAAATTTATTGTGTCGGTCGATTTGAAAAACTTACCTTTAAGTTGGTTAGAATTTCCTGCAACACTTACTACACCTTCTGTGTTACCGATTACAAATATCTGGTTTTCATCTTCTATTTTTTTCAATAAGTCACTATAGGATTTCATCATCTGTGTTTTTTCTGCAGTCTTCAAAGTCCCTTGAACTTTGTTTTGTTGTTCTGTTAGATATAAACGTTGGGTCGCTTTGATATGCATTTCCAAAATTGCGTCTTTTTCTTTCTGATTGATTGTAAAGTTTTTCATATTAGTTAAGTGTCAATAAATATTTTAGTCGGTTTACCTCTGCCAACATCTCATCACGAATATTTAAGATGTCACTGTCAATCTGTTCTTGATAAACACTGTCAAGAGATATAAGAAATTCTATCATACTATTGATATATTCATCTACATTGACTGCTTTATAATCATACTGAGGTAAATTAAATTCACCACCGAAATCAGGTCTTCCGTGTTTTGCCATACAAACTTCCACAAAGTTGTCAATTAATTCTGTAAGGTTTTGGTATATTTTACCAAATGCTTTATGTTCAGCGTATGACATAGTTTGCCAATGAAAAATTCGCATTTGATTTTCCATCGTCAAAAGATTTATAATTATTTCGTTTGTCATGATATTATTTTATCCGAGTGGTCCGAACAACAAGTCACTTAGAATGTCTTGACTGAACGATTTTGTTTTAGTTTGTGTTTCAGGTTCTGATTGTGGAGGTTGTTGTGGTTCTTCCGAGTCTGAGAAGTCATCCTTCCAATTTCTTTGCCCTTGAGTGGTTTGTGAGTAATCATTCATTTTTTGGTCAAAGTTTTCTTGTCCCATCTGATTGATAGTCTCATCGACTCCCACAAAATTAGCAACACCGATATAATCGAGAAATCCGGCCCAAAACTTAGTTTTTATAATCAAACTACGGAGTGCTCTATTTCCGAACAAACGAGGTACCCCACCTAATTTCCAATTCGAAAGACCTTTCAATCCTAAACGACTTGATCCACCAAAAGATCTAAATAATTTTCCATCACTTTGAACAACTTTTTTTACTTGTTTTGCTAAAGTAATTGTTTCTTCTTTAGTCATTGGTTTGGATGCCGCTCTTCTAATCATTGCAGAACCTTTTTGAGTTCCAGCACCTACCTTACCAAACAAATCTATAATTTGTTTTAAAGTGTTCTTAAATGGTGCTGAAATTTTACCACCAGGAATTTTATCTATCATTTCCTTAACCTTGGGTGACCATCTTCTGACAGAACCAAAAAGTTTACGACTGATAGAACTTGAATTGGCTATTTTATTGAGATCGGCAAGTGCTTTCGCACTATTACCAGCCTCGGCTGTTTTGATGGCAGCGTTTACGCCCTTGACAAGACTAGAACCTTTCCCACCCATAATAATTGGTTTCGCTACCAAGTCACCTACATAAGGGACGGCAGCTATCAACGACAACATGCCAAAGAAGGTATCACCTTGTCGGATATAGTCCACTCCGTTTACGATATCAACGATACCTGTGGGATCAAAGATTCCAACAACATCACCGACAGTATTCCACCATCCTGACTCAGTAACCAAATTCTTTGATTCGGGATAAATACTTGTGAAGATGTCCTGAAAATGTTTTTTATTTTCCTCAGACAATTGATTGTATTTTTCCTCAAAAAGATTCTTTCTTTCCTTGTGTTCTATTATTTGTTTTTGAACACGACTGAATTGCGATTCTGTTATTATTAGTTTCATCGAGGTGAATTATCTTAATAAATATCCGGTCATCAGTTAAGTTACCAAATAAAGTTTTATCCATAATTTCACATCATAAACAAATAACATTTATTACAGGTCAATAACCTGTTGACGTTTTTCTTCAACAAAGGTGTTCACTCGTTTCCGTGCTACCTCCGCGTAGTTCGGAGAGAGTTCGATACCAATCCACTGGCGATCCAAGATCTCAGCAGCAACAAGTGATGTTCCCGATCCAGCGAAAGGGTCAAGAATAATATCATTTTTGTACGACAGGATTTTGATTGCTTTGGTCGGGATATCCATCGAGAAAGTTGCTTTGGTCATGCTTTTGGTATCGGCAAAGTATTTCCAATTTCCGAAGACCAAATCGATAAATTCTCGTTTGTGTTCTTCTGAATAAATCATCTTATGTTTCATAACACCATTCTTATCTTCTTTCTCACCAAGTTCACCGACCCATTGTGGTTCACCTTTCACCTTTTTGATGTGGTGTTTCTTATATGCTAGTATCACACACTCTTTGGGGTTATAGATATAGGGTGCCGATGGGGACATCCACGATCCCCAAGCGGTGGTGCGACTACGATGTGGTGATTCTTCTTCCAAGTCAACGATACCAAAAAAGTTATATCCGATCTCCTTCATAATTTGCCATACCTCACCCACCATAAAAATTCTACCCCCTTTTTGTTGGCGGTTTATTTCATAGGGGATATTCAAGGCAATACGTCCGTCGTCTTTCAGGACACGGAATGCCTGTTCCATCCATGATCGTGTAAATTTTACGTAATCCTCCCATATTACATCGTCGTGGTATACATCGTAATCGATACCCACACCGTAGGGAGGAGATGTCACAATTAGATCGATGGATCCTTCGTCAAGGGTTTTCATAACCTCAATACAATCTCCGTTGATGATAGTTTTAATTTTCTTTTCCATTATTTTAGTAGTTCGTTTATCAATAATAAGAATATTATCGGCCATAGTGAAACGATAATGATTCGTTCCGTCATTCCAAGTGGTGGTATATTCTGAGTTATAGCATATAATTCAACAGACATGGTGAAGTACATTCCGAGAATTATATAAAATAACATTATTTGTTTTTTATTAGGTCAATTTTTCTTTGGAGATACCAAAGGGCTTTTTCCAAATCTTGGATTTCTTTATCAGCACCCTTCTTACCAGCCCTTACAATATATTTGAATGTATTACCGAGGTGGAAATCCATTTCGAGATTCTCAATTATCTTGATTACTTCATAAGGGTTATCACCACCACCATAATGTTGAGGATGGTTTACATGTTCATAATTTTGTTCGTTTTCAGACATTTTCTTTAATCTTATAATAGTTTTTAGCAAAAGAACTTTCTTCGATAAGACCCTCTGCAACCATCTGATTTACAACATCGATTGTTTCATCCATAGATAGTCTAAGTATCCTTGTCGCAATATGGTTTACATGACAAGGAATCTTCATTTCCTTATCAAATAGTTTTTGAACTTTTTTTTCTAAAACCACCTATGACCTACTTTTTTTGGTTTTACGAACAGGAGCACCGTCCTGCTTTGATGGATCCTGAGTCTGTTCCATAACCATGGTGGGATTTGTCTTCCTGTTGGACTTCCATTCTGACTTGGGAATAAATCCCCACAGAGGGTTTTTTCCTTCGGTAAGGAAGTAAGCTTCTTTGTCTTCTACTCTACGGATCTTTCCGCTCTCGATGTGTTTTAGTGTCTTCATTGTTATTGGTTTTTATTATTATAAGTTAAATTATCGGTAAAGGGTTACAAACATACCAAAGTTGGAATCAAATACCTCTAAAAGGTTTTCATAATCCCCGCTCGTCATTTGTTTGGTAATTTCATCACCATCCAACTCTAATTGTTTTGCTAAATTCTTAGCGGTACCCAATAGGTAGTATGCGTTACCTTGAGGACCTGAAAGGTCAATGGTGATAGAGGTGTATGGTGGTTTTGTAGTAATCATAGCGTGGTTTTAGATTTTAGGTCCTGTTCTGTTTTTCCTTGAAGGAACATCTCATAGATCCGATAGGAGTATGAATCTGTGAAAATGATAGCATCGGAATTGAATAATTGAGATAGAGACCCTCCGTTTTTATATATGGAGAAAATTGTTTGTTTGTTGATATATCGTTTTGTGAAACCCATGTCCCTTAGTATTTTATTACCAAACAAATATATAACATAATTCATCGAGATGGTAGTTCTGATAAATAAAAATTTTACACCTTACGATAAAGTTTGGGTGAAGTACAGATGTATCTTCCTTTTGAAAAGTGGCACCAACGTTGGGCTAAGGGGAAAATTCTGCGTTGAGAATACCTCGAATACTGTAATCGAGAGGTCTTTATTGGTAGAATTTTCGTTTATGACCTCAGTGAACTTTTTATCATTACCATGGTATATTAGTTTAAATTTGACTTGGCTATCGTTCTTTTTCTTGCTCATCAGTATGTAATTACATTCCCACACTAAGATCTTATTTGCAAAGGTATCACGATAAACAACATACGACATTTTGGTGTCCAAATTATTTTTGTTTTTTCTAATCTTGATGGTGGTGGCATCGAATGTCATGTCCCACATACTCTTACAGATGGAAAAATATTGAAGTAGTTTATCGTGAGCATAGTCCAATATTTTGGATAACTCTATATTTTCTTCTTCCGAGAATTTCTTTTTTGATTTTCTTGGTTTTAGTTCATACAACATTACCTCATCATCAACTTCCTGAAATTTCTTATCAATAATATAAAAGTGATTAGATTTTCTGAAACTACCGATACTTGCCATATGAAGTGACAATTCGGTAAAGTATGGATATATCTCCCCCCTTGACAAAGCCTCTTCTACCTTGACCAAGAATGACCCAAGAACATATTGTTTATGTTCGAAATCGATAGGTCTTTGTAGAAACCAATCGTTCGGCAAGATAAAATTTATGTCGGGAGTTTTTTCCATATACAAATGATATTGTTAAATATGGATTTATGAATAGTCCTTTTTAACTATGTCGGATTATAGTGTAATAATCATTGTAAAGTTTAATTTGATTGGAATCACCATCATACATACTAAGGAGATGTTCAGGACCATCTGAATCTATTAATTGTGTGATTAAATCATCAAGATCAATCAATCCGATTCTACTTAATAGGGCTCCATCGAACTCACCATAGTGTTGTCCAAAAAATGACTCTGGATCATCTTTATAATCCATAAACATACCATCGATGTATTCTTGAATTGTTTCATCAGAAAATTCACCTTGTGGATCTGAAGCAATCTCCTCAATTAATTCGTGGATTTCAGAAATTTTTTCTTCTACTTGTGTTCTCTGATCACTGTCCATTTTATCTAAATTGGATGGAAGTTTTTCAAGTTTAAAATTTAGATACTTTAAAAAATCTTGTTGTTTTTCAGATAATTGTCTCTGACTTGATTCCAACCAATCGTCAGGGCTATCATATACCGTATCACTAAAATATTCTCGAACATACTGATTGAACTTTCTCATATCTATGGCACCTAAGATAAAATCATTAGAAAAAAAGGTATCGATACTATCTCCTTCAATCATATCTCTGAGGTTATCTTTTGCTGTTTCATACGTTTGTTCCTCAGTACCAACTATCCATTTTTTATCTTCATCGTCGACAACGTAAAACAATCCCATATCATAGAAACTTCCGTCATAAATGATATCGTAAACATCATAACTCGAATCAATATTATCGGAGGACACAAGATAATTAAATAAAGCCGTTGCTTGTGATCCCTCATCACCTGAATATAACTTATCGGGATTCCAATCATCTCGCTCACGTCTACGGTTGGCATCGGTAAGACCTGATTCAGAATTCCTTTCTAAAAGAAAATTTCCAATGCTTTCGTGAATTACCTGAGATAATAGATTTTTATTCATAAACATAAATACCATTAGTATTGATAATATTTCAAATTATCATATTTATATGTAAAGATAAACACAAAAAAAATTCTACGATGGGTTGTGGTTGCAAAAACAAAACACCTGAGATGATAACAGCTCAGAAACAAAAACAAGTTGAGACTATTCAGTCAACAATAAAAAAAACCGTTGAGAAATATTATAACAAACCTTCCACTAATTAGTGGAATGTAAAATCGGTTTTTTTCAATAGAATTTAAAAACTTTTCTATATTTATAGTCATGAAACAAAATGCTATAAAAGTATTAGAAAGATTCTACTCAGATCCCGACAACGTTATAAGATTCTTCGGGGGGGTAAAAGAGATATTGGAATATGTAAACAAAATGTCACCCGAAGTGTTTAATGAAATTGACGCATCCTTAGAGATATGGTACGATAATGAAGTACAGGATTACATACTCTACAACCAACTCAAAAATTCTGACGACAAATTAGAATTTATAAGAAGAATAATTTCCCAACATAACTTAAATGATTTGAAAATAGATGGTGACAAAATCATCTATTACGCTGATACCACGGATATCGTAGATCTTTTTGAAAAAGGGAGAAGGGGTACTGACTCACAATACGTTGCTAAACTTGTTTTATCGGGTGAGTATCATGAATGGGTTAATTATTATGATGACTCACTTGAGGATATTATCGAGTTGTTAAGTAAGGAAAATCTTTTATTACTAAAAAAAGTAATGATAGAGAATCTGAATGGGGTTTTATCTCAGGAAGAAATAGAAGATAATGACATTGACTTACTTATGGAAATCCTTGAAATTCAAGGAAACCCCGGTTTTTTAGAAGTGGATATGGAAAACGTTTCTGATATGTTGGATGATAAAGAAACACTCAAATTTATATTCGATAATTATCTTACTGATGTAAGAAATAACTTGAAAAGTTCATATCATAATGCTTATAATCAGGCAGTTGAAGATATGATTAGTGAAACCGTGATTTCATCAATAAAGGAAATGTTGGGTGATTTCGAAATAAAAGATGTTTCGATAAAAAACAGTCACAAAACAATTTATGGTCAAAACTTTCTTGTTGATGTGACACCTAATATTGTGGGCATATTTATGAACTACTTATCAGGTTACGATGACCGTTGGCGAGGTATTGACTACTATGGTAGTTTTGTAAATATTATGAACCAATGGTTAGACGATGGTAATAGGATCGACCTTGACATACCTGATTACGCTGACAGTGATGATGTCGAAAAGTATTTCAATGAGGATTTAGATATATGAAAAAAAGGGAATTAGATTAGTCCCTTTTCTTTTGCTATTATTTCGAGTTTTTCCACTCGTGATTCATAACCCTGTATCATATACTCTTGATGTTGGATGGCATCTACAATAATTGCAACAAGGTTGTCATATTTTACCCGAAGAATCCCGTCCGAACCTTCCGTCACAAGATCAGGAAAAACCTCACGAACCTCTTGTGCTATAACACCAATCTCTTGAACCGTCAATTTATATGGAGTAAGTTTTACAGTGTCGGTAAAGACATATTCTACACCTCTAATACTCATAAGTTTAATAAGAGATTCCTCGAGGAACAAAACATTTTCTTTCAATCTTCCGTCAGAAGGTCCTGCCGCACCACTTGGTCCTTTATCACCTTGAGGTCCCTGAGGAGCCGTTGGTCCTGTTGGTCCAACAGGTCCTTGTGGTCCTGTTACCCCTTTATTACCCGGACCACCAGCGGGACCTTGACCACCACGAACTCCTTTGTCACCTTTAGCTCCTTGATTACCTCCTGATCCCTGTGGTCCTCGGGGCCCCTTATTACCTTGGAGACCTTGTGGTCCGGCAGCACCAGGATTTGCTTCACTTGTAGGACCTGCTGGACCTTGAATACCAGGGGCTGCAGCATTTCCTTGAGCACCGCTGTTACCTGTAGCACCTTTTTCCCCTTTTGGTCCCTTTAAACCCTGAGTAGAATTACCTTGATTTCCTTGTGGTGAGGTTCCCGCTGGGCCCGTAGGACCCGGTGCACCTGTATTGGTACCACCAATATTTCCCTTAAGACCTTTGGGAGCCGCTGTACCTTGATCACCTGCAGTGGCAAATCCAGCTGGACCTTGGGGACCTTGAGTTCCCTTTGGTCCTTTATTACCCTTAACACCTATATTTCCTTTAGGTGATCCACCAGCAGCTCCTTGTGCTCCTGGAGTTGAAGCCCCTACAGGTCCTTGGTTTCCCTGTGGTGACGATCCCTGTGCTCCTTGTGGTGCTGTGTTTCCTACATTACCCTTAATACCTTTGACCCCTGGCGCACCTACGTTTCCCAAAGGTCCTTTGTCTCCACCGGCTCCCGTTGCTCCTTTTACTCCTTTGTTACCCTTGGCTCCCAAAGCACCTATGCTACCTTTGATACCTTTTGCTGATGTCGGTCCTGTAGGACCCGGTGCTCCCGTGGGTCCTGTGAAAGCATCACCCTGAGCTCCCTGAGCTCCAGTATCACCAACAGGTCCCTGATCACCAGCTCCACCAGGGTTTGCGGGACCAGTCGGTCCCTGAGCGCCAGTGGCACCTTGTGTACCCTGAGGTCCTTGGGCACCTTGCGGCG
>Ga0247843_1002004_pt1 | contig 38739 bp, 36 predicted proteins | sample LaCruzMarch2017__FD_192420 | JGI IMG/M metagenome (GOLD analysis project Ga0247843, IMG submission 192420) | Freshwater microbial communities from meromictic Lake La Cruz, Castile-La Mancha, Spain - LaCruzMarch2017_8m | ecosystem: Environmental > Aquatic > Freshwater > Lake | place: Spain...
TCGCGGTTCTCGCAAGACCGCGCGACGACGCGGGTGGGGACATGCGTCTCGATACCATCGAAGGCGTACTCTACCACGCGGGCCGGCCCGTGCTCGTGGCGCCGCCCCAATGGCAGGGAGCCTCCTTCGCGGAGCATATCGTCATCGCCTGGGACGCAAGCCGCGAAGCCACGCGCGCGCTCGCTGAAGCGCGGACATTCCTCGCAAAGTGCAAACGCGCGACTGTGCTCACCGTGGATGCGAAGCCCAAGGCGTTCGGTCACGGCGAACAGCCGGGTCTGAACATCGCCGCCCACCTCGCGCGTCGCGGCGTCGATGTGGAAGTGCGCAACGCCGATGGCATGGGCCGCCCCATCGCCCGCGTGCTGCTCGACGAAACGCTGGCGCTCGGCGGCGACCTGCTCGTGATGGGCGCCTATTCGCGCTCCCGCCTGCGCGAGATGGTGTTTGGCGGTGCGACGCGCGATGTCCTCGCCGCCGCTGACGTTCCTGTGCTCATGGCGCACTGAGCGTTCAGTCGAGCCCCAGCGCCGCCGCCCCATCCGCCCATGAGCCATGCCTGTCCGCGGCCGCTTTGCGTTCAGGGATACAAATGCGCTATGACGCGGCATGTTGAAGAGAGACGAACCCGCCGGTGACCTCGCTCGCGTCCGCTATGGCGACGCCGAGTTCACCGTGCTCGCGCCGGGGCGCTTCGTGCGCTGCGCCGTATCGGGTGCGCTCATCCCGCTGGATGAGCTGCGCTATTGGAACGTGGAGCTGCAGGAGGCCTATCGCAGCGCCGCCGAAGCCACCGCCCGGTGGCGGGCGCTGCACGAGAAGAAGGCCTGAGCGCAGGCTCTCATCCATACTGCATCGGGGGATCGACCATGCGCGCCGTTGTGATTTCCATTGTTGCACTTTCGCTGGCGGCTTGTGGTGCGCCGGAGGCCGCGCAGACATCGTTGCCGGTCCCGACGCCCTCCGTCGTTGCAACGGCGTCGGCGGCGCAACCCGAAACGCCTGTCGCCATGCCGGCGCCCGCGCCCATCGCGCTCGACTGCGCCGGCGCGTTCACGCAGGGCGGGGTGATCGTGTGCCGCACGGAGATCGGCGCCGAAGTGCTGGTCGATGACGTGGCGCGCGGCAAGGCCGACGCCGAAGGCTGGTTCGTCGCCGGGTTCGACCGCGATGCGCCGGCGACCGCCAGGGTCGAGGTGCGCGGCGCGGGCGGCGGCAAGCAGCAGGTCTACGCAGTCGCGCCGCGCCAGTTCTCCATCCAGCGTGTGGACGGCCTGCCGCCGGAAACCGTGACGCCGACCGATCCCGTGGTGCTCGCCCGCATCGCGCGCGACACCGAGATCAAGAACAAGGCGCGCGAGTCACGCGCCGCATTGCAGGGCTTTCAGGCCGCCTTCGTCTGGCCGACGACCGGCCGCATGAGCGGCGCCTGGGGCAACCAGCGCGTGCTCAACGGCGTGCCGAAGACCCCGCACTACGGCATCGACATCGCCGCCCCCGCGGGCACGCCGATCCGTGCGCCGGCGCCCGGCGTGATCGCGCTGGCGGAAAAGGATCTCCACTTCGAGGGCGGTCTCCTCATGCTCGATCATGGGCAGGGACTGATGACCTACTACCTGCACATGAGCCGCGTGGACGTGGCGGTGGGCGACACCGTCGTACAGGCGCAGGCGCTCGGCGCGGTCGGCCGCAGCGGTCGCACGACGGGTCCGCATCTGTGCTGGCGGATGCGCTGGCGCGACCGCAATCTCGATCCCTCGCTCGCCATCCACGGCCTTGCTGTGGCGCGTGCGCATTTTGGCGACGCCTCCGCCGTCGATCCGGGTGCGGCGCCTTCGGGCTTCGTGCAGTGGACGCCGGCGGTTCAGTAGGCATGACGATGACATCGAAGGTTTTCGCAGCGCTGGTCTGCGCCGTGCTGCTCGCCGCCTGCGGTCAGCCCGATGCGCCGTCGCCTCCGGCCGAGGCCGGCATCGACATGCTCCAGAGCCCGACCGCGCAGGGGCGCGAGCTCGTCTGCCTGCTGAGCTACGTCGCGGTGCGGGGGCCCATCGTGGCGGAGTCGCGCGCGCGCATCGAGATGGTCATCGAGAACGGCATGATGGGCAAAGGCTGGCTCGTGGAGAAGGTCGAGGTCCTTGAGCCGCTGCCGGACGCGCAGGGCTTCGATCCCTGGCTGCAATTGCTGCCCGGCGTGCAGCGCCAGTTCTTCAGCGAAGAAGGCGCGCTGGCCACGCTCGCCATGGCCGACGGCGCGCCGCTCACGCTCAACCGCGCGACCGGCGATCTCAATTGGAGCGTGGAAGGCCCGCTTGGCGAGACCGAATACACCGGCGGCTGTCGCTGAGCGGGCGCGCTCAGCCCTCCAGCGGGATCCAGATTTCGCATTCACCACTTCCGGTCATCGGATTGAAGCGGTGGTCGTAGCGCTCGAACATCGGTGCGTCGGCGGCCTTCTCGCCTGACGACGGCAGCCATTGTCCCCAAGCGGCGCCCCAGGTGGCGGCGATGGTCGCGACGTGACCGGCATGGGTGAAGACAGCGTAGCGCGTGGGCGCAAGCCGCAGCACGGTAAACCCGTTGGGCAGGTCGTGCGTGTGCGCCATCTCGACGCCGGCGAGATAGTCGAAGCCGCCATCGTCGTCGTAGTTCGTGCATACGCCGAAGGTGACGCCGTCAGGCTTTGCACCGGGTATGGCGCCGATGTGCGGCGCGAACTTCTGCCATTGCAGCGGAATGGCGGGAGCGCCCGCGCGTTCGTGGCGTTGCGCGATTCCAGCGACGATGCGCGCGGGCGATGTTTCAATACGCGGGACAGGCGGTGAGATGACGCTTGCAGACATGCAGACAGGCTCCACGAGTTCGAGATGATCGACAGCGCCGCTCGCGCGCACCTCTTCGGGCGTCACGCCGAACTGGTCGCGGAAGGCGCGGGTGAATGCCTCATGGGAGCCGTAGCCGTGATCGAGCGCGACGGCGAGAATGTCCGGCGCGCCGGCCGCGAGCACGCGCGCGGCCTCGCTCAGCCGGCGTCCGCGCGCGTAGCGCATGATGGACTGTCCGACATTGAGCGCGAACATGCGCGAGAGATGAAAGCGCGACAGGCCCGCCGCCGCAGCGACGTCTTCGACTGTGACCTCGCGGCCCAGCCGCGTCTCCACAATCCAGAGCGCCTTGTTCACCGCTTCCATTGCATCCTCATGTGGCGGCTTCGAACATGACGGAGCCGAGGGATGTCCGCTTGATCGTGCGTGCGCTTCACTCGGCGCGGTAGAGCGTCAGCCGGTTCGCATCGCCGTCGTTGTGGTTGTAGCCCTCGATCACGCCAAGCTCTGCAGGCTTGATGCCCGCCTTCGCAGCAGCGGCGAGAAAGTCCTCACGCAGCGGTTCTCCGACGAGGCCGATGGCGCAGGCCCGGTCGGCGGCGAAGTGCGCGGCGAGTTCGCCCGGCGTGCGCGCGAGAACGGTGTCGGAGCCATTGAGGAAAACGAGGCTCGGCTCGTGATATTCCAGCAGCGCGAGTTTCGATGTCGGGCAGGGCGCGGTTTCCTGCGCGAGCGCCATCACGCGCGGCGACATGAACACCTGATCGAGCTGCGGCAGCGTCAGCCCGAAATTATTCACCCACGCCAGCAGCGCCGTCGCCATCATCGCGGCCATGGCCGCACGCGCGCGGCCCTGTGCGACAAGCGCGAGCACGATCGCGCAGCCGAACAGCGCCAACGCGCCGAGCAGCAGCGGCAGGAACGCGGCATCGTGCTGCAATTCCAGCCGCACAGCCGGCACGCCGACGGTCAGCACCAGTGCAAAGATCAGCCACAGAACGGCCGCGAAAGCGAATAGGCGCGGACGTCCAAACCACGGCGCGTCGCCCGCCTGCTGGATCGCCGCCGCGCTCAGCATCGCGACGGCCGGCAGCAGCGGCAGCGTGTAGTGCGGCAGTTTGGTGCCGGAGAATTCGAACACGAGCCATGCGGGAATGATCCACGCGATGGCGAAACGCACCGCCGGCGTGCGCCGCTCGATCCAAGTGAACGCAATCGCGAGCAGACCGAACAGGCTGCCCGGCCAGAACATGCCGGTAAACAGCATCGCGTGGTAGCCGACCGGCCCACCGTGGTTCTGGTGCGCGCCGGCGATCTTGCCGGCGACGCTGTAGCCGAGCGCTGTGCGGAAAAATGCGCCATCTGTCGCCATGCCGATGGCGATGTACCAGGGCGCCGCCACGACCAGCATGAGCGGCACGCCCCACAGCGGCTGCAAGAGGCCCAGCCACTTCACGCGCCGTTCCATCGCGATGAGCCCGACGAGCGTCCCGCCGGTCACCAGCACCATCACCGGCCCCTTGAGCAAGATGCCAAAGCCGAGCGCGGCCCAGAACAGCGCCGCCCACCAGGACGAGATTTTCTCGGAACGCTCCCGCGCCATGAAGGTGCGCGCGAGGGCGGCCTGCGCCAGCAGCGTCACTGCGCACAATGTGGAGTCGATCTTGGCGATGTGCGCTTCGACGGCGAAGATGAGACACGTCCCCATCAGCGCGGCAGCGATGCGTCCCGCTTCCCTGCCGAACAGAAGCCCCCCGATCCACCAGGTGAGGAACACCGTCGCGGTCGCGGATAGCCACGAGGGCGCGCGGTGCGGCCAGATCGCGCGCACGTCCGCGTCGCCGAGCGTCTGCACCGAAATCGCCTGCAGCCAGTAGATGCCGGCGGGTTGCAGGTGGCGCGGGAGATCGAGGAAGCGGATGTCGACATAATCGCCCGTCTCGACCATCTGGCGCGTCGCCTGCGCGAAACGCGCCTCGTCACGGTCGATGGGCGGGATCGTGGACTGCCCCGGCAGCACGACAACGAGCGTCAGCAGCAGCGCAAACAGCGCCGCCCCCGTGCGGTCGCGCAGTGCGACCGCGAACCGTTCGAAGAAGCTCACGCGCGCTCCACGCCGGCCGGCGCCCGGGTGCGCGCGCGCAGCCAGACGACGCCGATGATGTCGACGACGCCGACGAGCGCGCGACCGATATTGGAATACTTGGAGACGCCGGCGGTGCGGGGCCGGTGATTGACCTCGTGCAGGATCAGCGGGTGGCCGTAGGTCTTGAACAGCGCCGGCAGGAAGCGGTGCTGGCCTTCGAAAACCGGCAACACAAGGAACGCCTCGCGCTCGAACAGTTTCAGGCCGCAACCGGTGTCGGGGCAGCCGTCGTTGAGGATCGCCTGACGGATGGCGTTGGCGATGCGTGTGGCGACGAGGCGCGACACGGGATCGTTGCGGCGACGCCGCACGCCCGCGACCAGCGGCGATCCGCCCGCATCCAGCGCGAGCTTCAGCATCTTGGCGACATCGAGCGGATCGTTCTGTCCGTCGCCATCCATCGTGCCGATCCAGCGCCCGCGCGAAGCGGCCACGCCGGTGCGCACGGCCTGTGACTTCCCGCAACGCTTGCTATGCTTGACGACGACGATCCGCGGGTCCCCGATGGCGATCAGGTTGGCGACGGTCGCGTCCGTGGAGCCGTCATCGACGAACACCACCTCGAACGAGGGACCGTCCGCCAACGCCCCGAGCGTCTCGCGGGCGACGGCGGCGGCGTTCTCTTCCTCGTTGAACACCGCGATGACGACCGACAGGGTCGGCTGGGCGGCTGAGTCAGTGGGGTCTGCTTGGCTCATGCAGGGGCGCGCATAGCACAGAGGCGGGCGGGCGTCGCTAGAGGCGCGGCGGGTGAAGGTTGACGCAGCGAGCCCTCGGCGTCAGGACTTCATCACCACTGAACGCCAGAGAAGGGAGGCCTGATCATGACAGAGATTGTTTTCGCGGCTTCCCTCCGCGCCGAGGGCGTGCGCGGGTCGTGATCGCGCACTCCGCCGGCGCATCCGAAGTTCTGCTGGTGGACGATACCCATGATTGCTGAATTTGGCTGGAGCGATGCGCTCCGGACCGCCATTGCGCCGTTGGCGGCGCAGGGCTGCATACCCGCCCGCGTGACCGCGCAGCATCGCGGCCTGTGGCGGCTCATGACGGACGGCGGTGAACTGAACGGGCGTCTGACCGGACGGTTCAGCTCCGCGGCCGCGCCCGGGGAGCACCCTGTCGTCGGCGACTGGCTGGCGGTGACGCTCGAGGGCAGTCCCCCCGAGGCGCACATCCACGCGCTCCTGCCGCGCCGGACGGCCTTCGCCCGACGCGCGGCGGGCGACCGTGGCGGGGCGCAGATGGTGGCGGCGAACGTGGATGTGGCGTTCCTGGTTGCCGCCCTCAATGCCGATCTCAACCTGCGGCGGCTCGAACGCTATCTCGTCGCCACGCGCGACAGCGGGGCCGAACCCGTCATCGTGCTGACCAAGTCCGATCTGCTCGAAGATCCCGATGCCGCGGCGGCGGAGGTCGTGGCGATCGCGGGCGGGGCCGCGGTGGTGGCGCTCTCGGCGAAGACCGGTGTGGGGCTGGAAGCGCTGTCGGCGTGGCTCAAGCCTGGTGTTACGGTGGCGCTGCTTGGCAGCTCAGGCGCGGGCAAGTCCACGCTGCTCAATGCGCTTGCCGGGACCGCGCTGATGGACACCGGCGACATCCGCGAGAGCGATGCGCGCGGCCGTCACACGACGACACATCGCGAACTCTTCCGTCTGCCGGGCGGGGCGCTGCTGGTGGACACGCCCGGCATGCGCGAACTCGGATTGCTCGCCGTCGATGATGCGCTCGATGCGAGCTTCGACGATGTGACGGCGTTGCTGGGGATGTGCCGCTTCAGCAATTGCACGCACGGCGCTGAACCGGGTTGCGCCATTCAGGGCGCCATCGAAAACGAGTCGCTGAGCGCCGATCGTTGGCAGTCCTATCTCAAGCTGCAGCGCGAACTCGCCTTCGCCGCTCGCAAGGACGATGTCGGCCTTGAGGCGACGGAACGCGCGAAGTGGAAGCAGATCCACAAGGGCCAGCGCGCGAAGTACAAGCACCGCCTGCGCAATCAGGAAGAATAGCTATTTGTGCTTTTTGCCTGCGGCGGGCCGGCGTTTTGGCGGGCCCTTGCCGTCGAAGGTCTTGGTCTTGGCCTTGTGCGCGCTGCGAGGCTTGGCCTTGAGGATGGGCTCCGCAGGCGCGGGCTTTCCGAACGCGCGCGCACGACGGTCGGCGCGATTTTCAGGACGCGGTTCGCTTCGCATCTCGGGTCGCGCTTCCGCCCGGAACGCCGGACGGGGCTCCGGACGGGGCTCCGGACGTGGATCTGGGCGGCTTTCCTGCTGCGGTTCGGGACGGCCCTCCGGACGCCACTCGTCACGACGCGGCGGCGCACGGCGCGGCGCGCGCGAAGGCGCTGCGGGCGCGCCGTCGAGCGCGGTGGCGATGATGTTCTTTTCCACCAGCCCATCAGGGCCGATAGCGTCGAAGAATGCGCGCGCGCCGTGCGGCGTGAATTCGACGTGCGTTTCGCGATCGTGGATGCGGATGGCGCCGAGATCGGCTTTGGTCAGATTGGCGATGCGGCAGATCATCGGGATCAGCCAGCGCGGCTCGGCGGCTTGCGCACGCCCCACGGACAGCGACACCCAGACGCCGTTGGCGAAATCGTCGCGCGACTTGCGTTCGGTGCGTTCTGCGCGCTGCGCTGTTTGCGCCGGCGCGGGCGCGATTTCTTCGGGCGCGGCTTTGCCTTTGCGATAGAGGCGCACGAAGGCGGCGGCGATCTGCTCGGGGCCGTGCTTTTCGAGCACCGCCTTCACGATCGCTTCTTCGCTCTCAAGCGCTGGCTCGCTCAGGATCGGATCGGCGAGGAGGCGCTTGTCGTCGCGCTTCTTGACGTCTTCCGGCGAGGGCGGTTCGCCCCAGCGCGCCTCGATCTTGGCGTCGCGCAGCAGGCGTTCAGCCTGACGGCGCGCGGGATGCGGCACGATGAGAACGCTCACGCCCTTGCGTCCCGCGCGACCCGTGCGGCCGCTGCGGTGGACGAGACCTTCGACGTTCTTCGGCAGGTCGGCGTGGATAACGAGTTCCAGATCCGGCAGGTCGATGCCGCGCGCGGCGACGTCGGTGGCCACGCACACCTGCGCGCGGTGGTCGCGCAGCGCCTGCAGCGCGTGGGTGCGTTCCGCCTGGCTCAATTCACCCGAGAGCGCAACGACATTGTAGCCGCGATTGGTGAGGCGGCTCGTCAGGCGTGTGACCGCGGCGCGCGTGGCGCAGAAGACGAGCGCGTTCGTCGCGTCGTGGTAGCGCAAGAGGTTGAACACCGCGTTCTCGGTCTCGTGCCGCGCAGCGACGACGGCGCGGTATTCGATGTCGATGTGCTGGCTTTCCTTGCTCACGGTGTTCACGCGCTGCGCCTCGCGCTGATACTTGCGGGCGAGCGCCTCCATCGCCTTCGGCATTGTGGCGGAGAACATGAGCGTGCGGCGCTCGGCGGGCGAGGCGTCGAGTATGTGTTCGAGTTCTTCGCGGAAGCCGAGATTGAGCATCTCGTCGGCTTCGTCGAGCACGACAGCCTTGAGATCGTCCATCACCAGCGCGCCGCGCCGGATGTGATCGACGAGACGCCCCGGCGTACCGACGACGATATGGCAACCCGCTTCCAGCGCGCGACGTTCGTCGCGCGCATCCATGCCGCCGACACAGGAAACCACGCGTCCGCCCGCGACCGCAAAAAGCCACTCCAGCTCGCGTTTCACCTGCAGGGCGAGTTCGCGTGTCGGCGCGATCACGAGCGCCAGCGGCGCGGGAGACCGCTCGAAGGCGCCGCGCCCCTGCAATAGCGCTTCGGCCATGGCGAGGCCGAACGCCACCGTCTTGCCGGACCCGGTCTGCGCGGAAACGATGAGGTCTGCGCCGGCAAGCTCGGGCTCGATCACCGCCTCCTGGACGGGCGTCAGCGCCTCGTAACCACGCGCGGCGAGCGCCTGCGCAAGCGCAGGAAGAACGGAATCGGGAAGGGACATGGGATGCGCATCTTTCAGGTCGGGAGCGCGTTCAGGCGGTCGGGACCGGGGTGACGCAGAGCGTGCATAGCCCATCCGGGGGCAAAAGGCGATGCGGCGGTTGCGCCGTGGTACGGTGGTTTACATCACCCCCGCCTCGACCCACGCCTCTTTCGGCCAGCGGTTGTGCACCCAGAACCATTGCTCCGGCGCTTCGCGGATGCGTGCTTCCATGAAGGCGTTGATGCGGCGGATGCTGGCGGGCAGCGCCACGTCGTCGGATTGATCGGCGTCGATAGGGAGAGGTTCGTGGACGACAGCGTGGAACCGCGCACCGTTGCGTTTCACGCTCATCGGCTGCAGCAGCGCGTTGAAGCGGCGTGCGAGGCGCGTCGGCCCGTCGGCGGTCATGCAGTCGTAACCGAAGAACGGCGCACGGATGCCTTCGTTGTATTTCTGGTCGTTCATCAGCGCGATCGACCAGCCCTTCTTCAGCGCGCGGATGAGACCCACGCCGCCCTCGACGCCCTTCGCCGACTGCAGCTTTGCGCCGTAGTTCGCGCGGATCGCCATGATGCGCGCATCAATCAGCGGATTGTTCGCGGGGCGGTACGTCATCTGGCAGGGCGTGGGGCGCTGCGCGATGGCGATGGGCATCAGCTCCCAGTTGGCGAAATGCCCGGAGATGAACACCGCGCCCTTGCCGCTCTCGCGGATCGCGTCGAGACGCTCGGCGTTCTCCACGGTGATGCGGCTGTCGGGACGATAAGCGTTGATTTTCGGCAGATGCGGCGTCTCCGCCACTGTGCGTCCGATGCCGGCCCACATCGCCTTCGCGACATCGACGCGCCACGCTTCGCTCTCGTTCGGAAACGCGAGCCGCAGGTTGCGCAGCGCCGTGCGGTGCGCGGTCGTCAGGGGGCCGAGCCGCACGAGCCAGTCGGCGCCGGCGGCGGACGCCTTGTCGATCGCCATGGCGCCGAAATGGCGCATGTAGGCCGCGAACCCGAAGTCTTCGAGGCGGTGGATGAAGGTGACGTCTGTCGGCGCGGCCATGGCTGTTACCTAGGCGCGTTCGGCCGCTGTCGCGACGGCGCGCGCAAGCAGGGCGTCCAGCGCGGCGGGGTCGGCGAAGCGCGCGGCCACGGGCAGCGTCGCGATATCGGCGCGCGCGGCGGCGGGCAACCGGACGAAGTCCTTCTCCGTGGTGATCAGGCGCGCGCCGTGGGCGCTCGCGTGCTCGCGCAGGCGGCGGAGATCGGCCGCGGTGTAGGGATGGTGATCTGGAAACGAGATCGCGTCCGCGAGTGAGACGCCAAGGCCGGTCAGCGTGTCGTAGAATTTCTGCGGCCGCCCAATACCCGCGAACGCCACCAGCGGACCCGAAGGCGCCTCTCCGGCAGGCGCGAGCGTGGCGTGCAGTATGGGGCCGCGGAATGCGGCCAGCGCGCGGGCGAGCGGCGAGTGGTCGTCGGAGGGCGCTTCTGCGCCCGACTGCATGAGGATCACCGCGTCAGCGCGGGCCAACCCAGCCGCCAGCGGTTCGCGCAGCGGTCCAGCCGGCACCACGCGCCCGTTCCCCGCGCCAGCCGACGCATCGAACACCAGCAACGCAAGATCCTTCGCCAGCGCCGGGTTCTGGAAACCATCGTCCATGACGATCGCCTTGACGGCGTCCGCTGCCATCGCACGCGCACCCAAGAGGCGATCTCGTGCGATCCAGGCGGCGCCATCGCGCGCGTGGAGCAGCGGTTCGTCGCCGACGTCGGCGGCGGTGTGCTGTGTTGCATCGACCTTGAGCGGACCCGCAAAGCGTCCGCCGTGGCCGCGCGAGAGCGTTGCAGCTGCGATGCCGTCGCCTGCAAGCGCAGAGCGTATCGCGCGCACGACCGGCGTCTTTCCTGTACCGCCCACAGGAAGATTGCCGACGCAGATCACGGTCGCCGCGACAGCCTCCGGCGTCACGTTGCCTATCTTCGCCGCCGTCACAGCGCCGTAGATCCACGACAACGGCTGCGCCAGCAGCTGCAGCACCGGCGCGCTCTCGCGCCCTTCGGCGCCATACCAGAATCTAGGCGGCTGCATGGGCAGGCGCCGATAATAGCGCTTCCAGCGCGTCAATGGTGCGGTCGAGCGATGCGCCGCCGCGCGACGTCACGTCCGTGGCGGCGGTGAGAAGGGCGTGACGCTCCGGCTCGTGGCGCCACAGGTGCAGCACCATCTCTGCGATGGCGTCGGCGTCCGTGACCTGCACCGCCCCGTGCGCGGCGAGGAGGTCGGCGAAGGTGTCGGCGAAGCTTTCGACATACGGGCCGGTGAGGATGGCGCTGTCGAGTTTGGCGGGCTCTACCGGGTTGTGGCCCTTCAGCTCCGGCAGAAGACTGCCTGCAACCAGCGATACCGGCGAAAGCGCGTAGAAGAGGCCAAGTTCGCCGATGGTGTCGGCGATGAAGACAGGCGCGTCCCCGATCCGGTCGCTCGCGGAGCGTCGCGGTGCGTTTCTGGCGAGCTTCGCAATCGCCTCGCCGCGTTCTGGATGGCGCGGCGCGATGATGAGCAGGGCTTCGGGAAAAGCGGCGCGAATCTGTTCGTGCGCTGCGAGCACGATTTCGTCCTCGCCCGGATGCGTGCTTGCGGCGAGCCACACAGGACGATTGCCGATGTCGGCGCGCGCGGAGGCAAGCGAGGCGGGATCGTAGGACGGCGGCGGCGCGGCCAGCTTGAGATTGCCGGGCGACTCCACGGTGCGTCCCGTGAGACGGGTCACTCCCTCGGCGGTGCGCGGGTCAGCGGCGAGGATCACGGAAAAGCGGTCCAGCAGGTGGCGCGCGGTCTGCGGCGTGCGCGCCCACGAGGCCAGGCTGCGCGGGCTGATGCGCGCATTCACGAGCGCGAGCTTGGCGCCGCTGCGCGCCGTTTCCTCGATGAGGTTCGGCCAAATGTCGCTTTCCGCGAACACGGCGATGTCGGGGCGCCAGTGCGCGAGAAAGCGTTGCGCCACGACGACGCGGTCGAGTGGCACGTATTGGTGGATGGCGCGCGCCAGAGGTTTCGCGAAAAGGCCTGCTGACGTGCGCGTGCCTGAAGTGAAGAGAAACGAGACATCTGGTCGCTGCGCGGCGAGCGCCGCATGCACCTGCATCAGCACCCGCGTTTCGCCGACGCTCGCGCCGTGCAGCCACACGAGCGTTCCCGCAGGGCGTTTTGCGTTCGTGCGACCGAAGCGTTCTCCGAGACGCGCGCTGTCTTCCTTGCCGTTGCGCGCGCGCCACCGTAGCAGCGGCCCGGTCAGCGGCGCGGCGATCGCGGTGAGCGCGCGATAGACCTTCATGGAAAAGGGCAAGATCATGCTGCCGGGGCGCCAGCAAGTTCATCGGACGCAAGCGGATCACCCGGTGCAATCGGCGCAGCGCCGACAAGACGATCGGCTTCTTGCGCTACACGCGTCAGTTCGTTCTCCAGCGCCAGCCGCGCAACCTCCATCGCCGCATCATCCGCATCGCGAGGCACACACCGCAGTTCGCTCCACACATACGCGCCGCGTCCGAACGGGAGGGGCAGGATGAACTGGTCCCAGGAGTCGAGCACCTTGCGCCGGCGCGTCGACCAGCCGAGACAGATCATTGATGCGCCGGAGAGCCGCGCCAACTGGATCACGCCGGGCTGCACGCGCATGCGCGGTCCCTTGGGCCCATCCGGGGTGATGGCGACGCTTCCGCCCGCGCGCAATGTCTTCACCATGGTGCGCAGCGCTTCGGCGCCGCCTTTGCGCTTGTGCGCCTTGTCCGTGGAGCCGCGCACCACATCGAGTCCGACCATCATGCAGGCCTGCGCGATGGCTTCGCCTTCCTTCGACTGCGAGATCAGCATCAACGTGCGCGGCGCGCCCTCGCTTTGGCGCCATCCCACATGCGACTGCATGATGCGCCCGTGCCAGTAGCACACGATCAGCGGCTTGCCGTCCGCCCACGCCTTGCGCGCGCCGGATTCGTTCACCCGCGTCCACCGCGTCGTCCAGCCGCAGAACAGCATATAAGCCCCGACAATGCGGCCTACAGTCCTGTGGATGAAGGAGGATTGGGTCAGGCTGCTCATGAAGGGGATGGGGCTTGGGGGATGCGCCGCCCTGTTATCGGGACGCGAAGGCCCTTATATGCGGGCGCAGCGGCCCGGCGCCAGCCGTGGGCGCGTCTCATTCCCTCGACAATGACAGTCTGAAACCTTTGGCCAGCGTCCCCCAGTTTCCTGACAGCCGCTTCGATCTCGGCTCGCCCGAGGGGCGTAAGCGTGCGCGCCACGACCTCATGTGGGTGGACCACGGCTTCCTGCGCGTGATGTTCCAGAACTTCCACTGGATCTCGCCCGAGATGGCGCGCGCCAACCAGCCTTCGCCGGAGCACATTCGTCGCTACGCGGCGATGGGCGTCAAGACGATCATCAATCTGCGCGGCGTCAACGACAGCGGCCAGTACCACCTCGAACGCGAGGCCTGCCTCAAGCACGGTGTCGTTCTGGTCGATTTTCCCGTGCGCTCGCGCGACGTGCCGACGGTGGAGCAGATCGTCCGGGCGAAGGAGATCTTCGAGACGATCGAATATCCCGCGCTGATGCATTGCAAGTCGGGGGCTGACCGGGCGGGGTTGATGGCGGTGCTCTACAAGCACTTCCGCCTCGGCGCGCCGATCGCCGAGGCGCTGGAGCAACTCTCGCTGAAATACCTGCACGTGCGGCAGGGCAAGACGGGCATGATCGATTTCTTTTTCGACGCCTATCTCGCCGACAACGCGAATGAGCCCATCACGTTCGAGCATTGGGTGCGCGAGAGGTACGACTACAAGACCCAACGCGAGAAATTCCTTGTGTCATGGTGGGCCAACATTCTCGTGGACAAGATATTGCGTCGCGAGTGACGCTTCACTCCGCGCGGCAGCGATAGGCAAGCGCGGCGTCCTTGCAGAAGTCCGGCCATTCGCCGCTCTCGCGCCAGGCCGCGTAGAGGCCGCTTGTCTTCATGAGTTCCAGATAGCGACGGTCACGGCGCAACGGCGCGAGCGCCGGCGCCGCCGCGAGATCGGCGCGGAACAGCGCGTGCGGTCCTTCGTAGGCGGTGTCGGGCGACAGTCTCGCCGCCATCCCTGCCGGCGTGAATGGCCGCGCTTGTTCGGCAACATCGAAGGCGGCTTGGGTTCGTCCCATGAGCGCCAGAGCGAAGATCGCGTCCTCGGCCCGCGCCGGACGCTCCTTCGCCAAGTCGCGCCACAGATCAACTGGATCGCCTCCCGCGTTGCGACCCCGCAATGCGTTGACCAGTGCACGGAATCTCTCGACGGCAGGCTCGCGAACGGCGAGCGGTCGCGCAGTCTGCTCGAGCAGCGCCAGCGCATCGGCGTAACGACGATCGAAGATGTGGAACAGCAGCCGCGTGTTCCAGCTTGTGTTCGGCGCGGTCTCTGCGGACCGCGCGAGAAGGCCGCGAGCGCGGGCGCCGTCGCCTTGCGCTTCCATGGTCCAGATCAGCAGGATCTGCGGGTCGAGCGGATCGAGCGCGCGGGCGCGTTCAAGATCGGCGCGCGCGAGGGCGAGATAGCCCATGTCCGAAAGCACGCGCGCCCGCGCACGCAGCACGACCGCGTCGCCCGGCGCGATCTCCACGGCGCGGTCCAGCAAACGGCGTTGCGCGCGCCAGTCGCCCGGCGTCTGCAGGCCCGCGAGCACCGCCAGCGCATAGGCGTCGCGCGGTTCCAGTTCGAGGGCGCGTTCGGCCGATGCACGCGCCGCGCGGGCCAGACCTACGGCGGCGCGGTGATCGGGCGTCTCGTCGAGGCGGATCTGGTCTGCGCGAATAAGCTGCGCGCCCGCGAGTTCTGACCACGCCTTCGCGAAGGTCGGCGCACGCGCCACGGCGCGCTGCAGCAACCCGATCGCCTCTTCGACTTCCTCGGGATTGCGCGTCAGGCGCGCGGCCCGGCCTTGTAGATAGAGATCGAGGATGTCTGGCGACACGTCGGCGCCGGCGCGCGGGAAGGGATTGCGCAAGCGCCCCGTGGCGCCCGTGACGACTTCTCCGGCGATCTCTGACTGCAGCGCGAAGGTCGACGCCACATCGCGCTCGAAGCGCTTTGCCCACACCACGTTGCGCCGGCGCGCGTCGACGAGATGGGCATCCACTCGAAGCTTTTCGCCATCCATGCGCACGACGCCATCGACGATGTAGCGCGCGCCGAGTTTACGCGCTGCGTCGGCGTCGCTCTCTGAGGACACCTCAAAGCTCGACGCGCGCGCGGCGACGCGCACATCCGGCGTCTGCGCAAGGTCCATGATGATTTCGTCGGCGAGACCTATGGCGATGCGTTCGGCCCTTTCGCCGTCGGGCGCGTCGAAGGCCATCACTGCAATGAGCGGATCGGATGGTTCACGCGACGCGATCGCCCAGCCGCCCAGCGCCACGACCGCAAGCGCGCCCGCCGCCATTGCCGCGCGCCACGGACGGCGCACCATCAGCCGCAAGCGCCCCACGGGCCCGAGATTTCCCGAGAGCGCATAGACCGGCACGCTCGCGTTCATCTTTTCCAGCAGGATGGGCCCCTTGCCGACAAAAAGGCGTTTCATCCGCGCCGAGAGCGGCGACACCATTGCGTCCGACGCGACCAGCCCGCGCGGCATGGCGAGCGCGCGCAAGCGTGCGGCGACATTCACGCCGTGGCCGAGGAGGTCGTTATTGTCGAGGACCGTCACTTCGCCAAGGTGAGCGCCAATGCGCACCGCCGTCGTCTCCCGCAGTCGCCGCAAGATCACGATCGCGCAGGCGATGGCGTCACGCGCCGTCGTAAATTCCGCCATGAAGCCGTCGCCGGCGGTGTTGAACACGCGACCGTGATAGAACTGCACCGTGCGGTCGATGACTTGCGCCGTCTCGCGGACGATGGCCGCCGCCGCCGCAGAATCGCGCTCCGACATCGCGGAGAACCCGGCGATGTCGATGGAGACGATGGCGGCAAGCTTGCGCGCGCGCTCGGCGGGCATCGGGGCCTTCTCCGCTGCGGGTGAGGGAGGCGGTGTAGCATCCCCGCCGCCGGGATGTCAGGCCGTGATGCCGGATGCGCCCCCGTTGCGGAGCACGAGATACCGATTGACCAGGCTGTTGACGTACGCCGGGTCTTCAAGGCGGCTGATGTCGAGGCGGCGCTCGATGAGCGCAGCCTGGCTCGTCACCGGCTGGTAGGCGATCTGCGGCGGCAGGCCGAGCGCGGTGGTGACGACCTCACGGCCCACTGGATCGCCAAGAATTTTGTAGGCGGTGTCGAGCGTGGCGGCGCGTTCCTTGAAGGCGAGGGCGAAAGAAACGCCCGGCGCAGACGCCTCCAGGGATTCGCGCCAAAGCGCCTGTGCGTACCCTTCCTTGATTTCGGCGATGGACTCCGCCTTTTTCAGAACGTCCATGCCACTGTAGTGGAAGTCGTACGCCATGGCCGTTTCGTACCAGGCTCCGCGCGAAGCGCCCATGCGGGCCGCGAGCGAAGTGTTGTCGAGATAGTCCGAGGTCAGCGTGCGCGACACAAGCGCCTTGTAATCAGCCTGGTCGCCGAGCCCATTGGCGGTGAGGAGAACCTTTACCGCGATCGGGTTCTTGAAGAAATCCTCGACGGTCTTGGCGTTCGCCACGGCCTTCTCGAAGGCGGCGAGGTCGCGCTTGACCAGCGGTTCCTTGGCCTTGGCCGCGATATAGTCGGCCCCGTTCTTCTCAGCATCCTTGAGGGCCGACAGCGGCTCACGCGTCGCCGTCACGGTCGACGTGACGCCGCCGCCAAGCGTCGACAGCAACGATGACGGATTTGTCCCGCTCGTGAACAAGATCGATGCGATGGCAGGCGTGATCTTCATGGCCCGTCACTATCGCAAGATGTCGTTAAGAAATCGCTCGCGGGTGTTTACGCCAGCAGCTGCAGGCGGGCGAGGCGGGCGTAGGCGCCGTCGTTCGCCATCAGCGTGTCATGGTCGCCGGTGTCGACGATGCGGCCCTTGTCCATGACGAGGATGCGGTCGGCGGCGCGAACGGTGGCGAGGCGATGGGCGATAATGAGCGTCGTGCGGCCTTTGGAAAGGCGCGCGAGCGCGTCCTGGACGCGCGCCTCGCTTTCGGCGTCGAGCGCGCTTGTGGCTTCGTCGAGGAGCAGGATCGGCGCATCGCGCAGGAAGGCGCGGGCAAGCGCGATGCGCTGGCGTTCGCCGCCGGAGAGGGATGCGCCGCGTTCGCCGACACGCGTATCATAGCCCTGCGCTTGGGCGAGGATGAAATCGTGTGCGGCGGCCGCTTTGGCCGCAGCTTCAATTTCGTCGAAGGACGCGCCGGGTCTGCCGAAGGCGATGTTGGCGCGGATCGTGTCGTCGAAGAGCGTGGTGTCCTGGCTCACCAGCGCGATGGCCCGGCGCAGCGAGGCGAGCGTTACGTCGCGCACGTCGACGCCATCGATGGCGACACGGCCGGCGGTGGCGTCATAGAGGCGCGGCAGCAGGTTGAAGATGGTGGACTTGCCCGCGCCAGACGCGCCGACGAGCGCCACGGTTTCCCCGGGCGCCACGGCGAAGCTGACCTCCTCGATGGCGTTATCGCCTTCATAGGCGAAGCTCACGTTTTCGAACGCCACGCGGCCGTCGCGCGTGTTCAAGGGTTTGGCGTCCGCGCGGTCGGTGACGTCTTCCTTCTCGTCGAGCAGGGCATAGACGCGCCCGAGCGCTGCGATGCCCTCATTGAAGACGGTGTTGAACGTGCCGAGGCTGCGCGCGGCAGGCGAAGCGGCGCCGACGGCGACGATCATGCCAAGCAGATCACCGATCGACATGGCCCCGCCGACGATTCGCGCGCCGGCGACATACAGAACGGTCGCCAGCGCCGCGCCGCCGACAATCTCCATCAGCGGTTCGACGCGCGCGCGGTTGTGCACGATCTTCATGTTCACGCGTCGGCGTTCCTCGAACGCGGCGCCCGCGCGGGTTTCTTCGCTTTCCTCAAGACCGTAGGTCTTCACTAAACGAGGACTCGAAAACGTCTCGGAAAGCAGAGCGGTGAGGCGCCCCATCAGCAGCTGCGCGCTTTCGGTTTGCCGCCGCGCTCGCCGTGCGATGGAGGCGAGCGGGGGACCCGCGAACACGAAGATCGCGATCACCAGCAGCGCCACCACCCAGTCGAACCAGATCATCGACACGAGCGCGCCGATCAGCGTCAGCGCATCGCGCATCACGACCTGCACCGAGCGGATGAGACCTTCGGCCACGACATTGATGTCGTTGGTCAGCCGCGAGATCATCTGGCCGGAGCTCTCGCGCGACGAGCGTGCGAAATCCGCGCGCACAAGCTTTGAGAACATCGCGCCCTGTAGGTCGCGCAGCACCTTGTGGCCGAGGCCCTGGCTCTGCACGGCTTGCGCCCAGATCGCCAGCGCGCGCGCGACCGTCGCCGCCATGATCGCCAGCGGCGCCCACGCGATGACGCCCGTATCGCCTTCCTCCAGCCGGTTCACCGTCTCGCGCATGATGAAGGCATAGCCGACGCCGATCGCCGCCACCGCCGCCAGCACCGGGCCAAGCGCCAGCAGATCCCCCACATATCGCTTGAGGTGATCGTGCCAGAGCCGGATCGTCAGGGACGTCGCGCGATGCGTCATCGCGGGCGGTCAGTGCTCATGCGTCTGGCCCGTTTCCGGGTCGAAGAGGCGGTGGGCGTGCAGGATGAAGTAGCGCATGCGCGCGTTGTCGACGGTGCGTTGGGCGGCGCCTTTCCAGGCGTCGTAGGCGGTCTTGTAGTTCGGATAGGCGCCGACGAAATCGATCTTCTCAAGATCGGCGAATTCGTATGAGCTTAGCGCTTTCAACTCTCCGCCGAACACGATGTGCAGCAGTTGCGGGTTCGCTTCAGTCATGCGGGTCGCTCCGGGAATCTGGACGGATGAGGTGCGATTTTTACACGTTCGATCAACGAAGGGTGAAGGCGGGGGCCCGAGGCGATCACGCCCGGCGCACGCGGGTCGGGGTTGTTGAAGGTGATCTCGCCGTCCCACGGGTCGCTGATGCGCCCGCCCGCCTCGCGCACGATGACCGTGGCGGCGGCGATGTCCCACTCGCTTTTCCAGCCAAGCGCGACCGTGGCGTCGTGGGCGCCGCTGGCGACAAGCGCGAGGCGATAGGCGACGGCGTTCTTGTGGATGATGTCCATAGGCGGCCACGGTGTGGGCCAGCGCGGATTTCCGAACACGTCCTCCGGACCGATCATGCGCGACCCTTCGACCTCAGATGCGGTGCTGACGGCGATGGCCGCGCCGTTCAGCGTCGCGCCGCCGCCATCGATCGCTTCGTAGAGTTCTTGGGTGATCGGATTGTAGATCACGCCGACAACCGGCCTGCCGTCCTCGACGATGGCGATGGCGGTGACGAAGTCTGGTTTCTTCTTGATGAAGGCGCGGGTGCCGTCGATGGGATCGACGACGAAGACACGGCGCTTCGAGAGACGGTCCGCGTTGTCGGCGGTTTCCTCCGAAAGCCACGCGAAGTCGGGACGCGCCGTGCGCAGACGCTCCTTCAGCATGGCGTCGACGGCAAGATCGATGGCCGTCACGGGCCCGGCGGCGCCCTTCGACCAGATCTCGTAGTCCGCATGGAAACCGTCGCGCATGATCGGTCCCGCAGCGAGCGCCGCGTCGCGGAGGAGCGCGAGGTCTGCCGCTCGATCAGACACCGGCGATGGTCAGGTCGTCAATCAGCACGCTCGGCGCATCGACGCCGCCGCGACGGTCGAGGTCGGAGCCTGGGACGAGGCGTGCGAAGATGTCGATGAGATTGCCGGCGACGGTGATCTCGCTTACCGGATAGGCGCGTTCGCCGTTCTCGAACCAGAAGCCCGACACGCCGACCGACCAGTCGCCAGTATTGGCGTTGAGCGAGGGCGAGAACTTGTCGGTGATGAGCAGGCCCTTGCCGGCGTCCTTCATCAACTCTGCAAGGCTGCGCGTCCCTGGCTGCAGCGTGACGTTGGTGCTGGAAATACCGGGTGGTCCGCCGTGGCCAAGCGTGGCGTGGCCGGTGCTCTTGAGACCCAGCTGGCGCGCGGCGGACGCATTGAGCAGCCACGTGGTCAGCACGCCGTCGTCGATGAGCAGGCGGCGCTGTCCGGGCGCGCCTTCGCCATCAAATGGGCGCGATGAGAGGCCGCGCTTGCGGAACGGATCGTCCTCGATGTTGACGCCCTTGGCGTAAACTTGCTGGCCGAGTTTTTCCTTAAGGAATGAAACCCCGCGCGCAATGGCTCCGCCCGAAATGGCGCCGAGCATCGGCGAGACCATCGATCCTGCGAGGCGGTTCTCGAAAATCACCGCCGCCTTGCAGCTTTCGATCTTGCGCGAGCCGAGCCGCGCGACCGCGCGTTCGCCAGCGGTGCGGCCGATGTCGGCGGGTTTGCGCAGTTCGCTGAAATGGCGCGTGTTGTGGCCGTCCCAGTCGCGCTCCTTCTTGCCGTCGCGTTCTGCAAGCGGGGAAACGCCGACCCCGTAAGAGCTGGCGCGTGAGGCGCCGCTGAAGCCGTCCGACGTGCGCATGAACACTGAACCCGCGCTCCACGACGCCCCGGAGCCGGAAGAGTTCGTCACGCCCGCCACGGCGAGTGCGGCGTTCTCGGCATCCTTTGCCATCGCTTCGAGCGTGTCGGCGTCGGGACGCGCATCGTCGCTCGTATCGAGGTCGGGGAAGGAGGTCGCGCGCTCGGACGGGTCGAGCAGGCCGCACCAGGGATCTTCCGGTGCGAACTTCGCCATCGCGACCACGCGCTCGGCGAGCGCCTTAAGGCCGTCGGGTGAAAGATCGGACGTCGTCGCGCCCGCCTGCTTCTTGCCGATGAAGGCGCGCAGGCCGACCGAGCGGGACTCCGAACGCTCCACGCCCTCGAATTCGCCCATCCGCACATCGACGGAGAGGCTTTCGCTGATCGAGAGGCTCGCATCGGCGGCGTCGGCGCCGGCGCTGCGGGCGTGACCGAGAAGGGATTCAAGAACGCCGTCCGGCGCGGTATCGTAAGGCATGCCCCTACATGGCCCGCGCCGGGCACCCCCGCAACTCAGAGCAGGGGCGACAAGCCGGCCCAGATCAGTACGCCGCCGATGCCGATGAATCCGAGCCAGGTGAGAACGGTGCCGGTCATCCGGCCGAAGCTCACGCCCCCGCTGCCGGAAAGGCCGACGCCATGGAGGATGCGGCCGATCGTGAAGACGCCGCCCAGCACCTGGACCCAGAGCACGGGAACGGGATCCAGGATCGCCATCAGCCCCAGGCCGACAAGCGCTGCCGGAATATATTCCGTGGCGTTGGCGTGGGCCCGCATGGCCTGCAGCACCGCCGGGTTGCCGCCGTCGCCGAGGGCGACCTTGTGCGTCTGCCGGGCCTTCACCACCCCGAAGGCCAGAAAAAACAGGATCAAGAGGTTCACGCCGGCATAGACCGACGCCCAGTCCAGTTTCGTCATCGCATCCTCCCCGTCTGCTTTGGGCTGCACAGACCCTAGCGGCGCCCCGCTTTCTTGGCGAGAGGGCAGGATCCGTTAACGCGCGTGAGCAAACGTCCGCGGAAAAGGCCCAGACGGCGGGGATATTTTCGTCGTTTCGCCCCTCTTTGAGCCCCGTCGAAACGGGGTGTTCACCGCGTCGCGCTAGGGTGTGGCTACAGAACGAAATCGCCCCGGCTTCCCCCGAGCGGCGATGGGTATGGGCAAAGAAATTCATGGTTCTCCCGGACCTGTTTGCGCCCGCGATAGGGTCGTCGACCGCCGCCACGCTGCTCGTGGCGGCGGTTGCGCTCCTTTGCGCCGCCGCCTTCATCAGCTTTCCGCGCCTGTTGGCATGGCTCGCATCGGCGACGCCCGCGGCGGCCAATGACAACGACGACAGCTTCCGCGCGCCGCGCTCGCGGATTTTCGAGGTCTGAGAGACCAGACTCCGGACATCTCGCCGGACAGTGTTCTGTACACGGAGCTTTTGCGGCGTGGCGCCGAATGTCATATTTCTGTCATGGTGATTCGGATTCTCGCCCTCGGCTTTGGTCCGGAACCGGGCCAGCGATCGGCGTCGGCCCAGGGTGCGCTGACGGTGCTGGCGGCTGAGGGCTGGGCGCCGCAAGGCGCGCATGTCGATGTTGCTGTCGTCCCGCGACGCTGGTGGCCGGACGAACCTGTCGCCACGCAGGCGCATGATTGCGTGGTGCTGTTTTCCGAGTGCGGTCGCGACGACAACGCGCTGGTGGCGCGCTTTGCACGCAATGTGGCCGACCCGCGCATTGTGGATGCAGCCGGCTATTGCTGGGCGGGACCAAAGATCGTGCCGCGCGGCGAAGAGGAATACGCTTCGGGGCTTGAGCCCTATGCGCTGGCGCGGGCGCTTGAACTCGCCGGGCTGCCGGCGCAGGCGACTTCCGACTGCGACGCCGGGATCGCCAACAAGACTTTCTACATGCTGCGCGCAGCGCGTCTCAGATGCGCGCTCATCCGGCTGCCCGTCACTCTGGAAAGTGCGCGTGCGCAGGGCCGACGCGCACTCATCAATCGCTGCGAACTCCTGCAAGGCGTGCAGGCGGCGATCACCTTCGCCGTTGCTGCGGCAGAGGTCGAAGCGGGACGCGCCGCGTAGTGGCGCGGGCGCCGACGGGGGTGCTAGAGCACGCTCTGCGAGTTTGCGATGAGGACTGTGATGTGGCGCGTACTACTCCTGTGTTTGCTGGCGGCGTGCTTTTCGTCGACAGCCAGCGCCCAATCACCCCGCGCGAACCCGAGCGCCACGGACATGGCGCACGCGTTCGCCGGGCAGGCCGCCTATTGCGCCGCGCGTGACGACACCACGCATCCGGTGTTTCGCGGCTGCGTCGACTGGCACTCCTCCGCGCACGCACACTACGCGCTCACCGCCCACCGCGCGCTGACGGGCGAGGCCGCCTATGAGAGTTTTGTGGATGCATCGCTTGATCGCGCGGGCCTCGCCGCCGAACTGCGCGATCTGCGCGCTGATCCCGCGTTCGAGGCGCCTTATGGCCGCGCGTGGTTCCTTCGCCTGTATCTCGCGCGCAAGGCCTCGGGGGGCGATGATCGCCTCGCGCCGCTTGCGACCGAAATCGCGCGCTCGATGGAAGCGATGTACCGCGCCACGCCCGCCGATCCCAACGCGCGCGACTATCGCAGCGCGACCTTCGCGATGATCAATCTGCTCGCCTACGCGCGCGCCGAGAAGGATGCTCGCTTGGAAGCTTTCGTCACCGCCGAGGCGCGCACGCGCTGGATGGCGTCCGATGCACGGTGCGATCTCGACGCCGAACCGCGGGGCTTTCTTTCAAGTTGTCTGAGCTGGGCGTGGCTCGTCAGCGAGGTCGCGACGAAGGCGGAGTTCGCGGGGTGGTACGCGCGCTGGAATCCGGGGATCGAAACGCTCGCGCCGCTCGTGCTGCCGCAACGCGCCAACGCGCACCTCTACGGCAAGAACTTCTCCCGCGCCTGGGGCCTTGCGGCGCTCCACGCGGCGACCGGCGACGCGCGCTACCGCGATCTCTACTGCGCGCATCTGAACGCCGGCTACGCGCAGTGGGAAGCGACGAAGGACGACTACATGGCCGTGGGCCATTGGGTCGCGCAGTTCGGCATGCTGGCGCTCGAGGAGGGGCGGAAGGCGGGGATCGCTTGCGATTGATCTGAGCCGCGCGCATGGGCATGCTGGATCGCCTTAGGGGGACGATCCATGACAGTCCTGCGTGCGGTGCTGACGGTCATTTTCGCGGGTTTGTTCGTCGTCGCGGCGAGCGCGCAGACTGCGCCGGGCCGTCGCGTCGCGCTCGTCATCGGCAACAGCGCGTATGCGGCGCAAGGCGCGCTCGCCAATCCGGGGCCGGATTCGCGGCTGGTGGCGGACGCGCTGCGGCGCGTGGGGTTCACGGTCACGGCGCGCAACGATCTCGGCAAACAGGCGATGGAGCTGGCGCTGCGCGATTTCTCGCGCGCGGCGGACGGCGCGGAAGTGGCGCTGATCTACTACGCCGGGCACGGCATGGAAGCGAACGGCGTGAACTGGCTTTTGCCGGTGGACGCCGTTCTTGCGGAAGAACGCAATCTGCGCTTCGAGGCGATCGATCTCGACACCACGCTCGCGGCGGTGGAGGGCGCGAAGGGCTTGCGCATGGTGGTGCTGGATGCGTGCCGGAATAATCCGTTTGCGCGGAGCATGCGGCGGAGCGCGACTACGCGGGCTACGGTGTCGCGCGGGCTTGCGGATGTGGAGGTGACGGGGACGCTGGTGCTCTATGCGGCGCGGGGCGGGACGGTAGCGCAGGATGGGGCGGCGGGAGGCAACTCGCCGTTCGCGGCGGCGTTCGCGCGACGCATTGCAGAGCCTGGCGTGGATATTCGTTTACTGATCTCCAAAGTGAGAGATGACGTTCTCGTCAGCACCGGTCGCGCTCAAGAGCCATTCAGTTATGGCAGCTTGCCGGGCGTAGAACTCAGCCTGACGCTCCCACCCGCGGTGCGCGCTCGACCCGATGCGCTCTGGGTGGAGGGCACTTTTTGGAGATTCCACAACCTGGATGTCGCCTCTCAAGGGGTTTGTCGAGAAACGCTCGCTATAGGTCGAGCACAGGTAGGCGTAGATGGAAGACGTCGGATTGACGTGGATTTTGGCGGTGTGCGCGACGCTGTCGAAATTTCGGTGCTTGATTTCGAGATTACCCTGAAGCGTGAGGGGTCCGTATTTCACAATGGAAAAATCAGCTTGTCAGGGAGCGAACTTGTATGGACCCAAGCAGGCACGGTTTGTCGCTACCGCACAATGCAACGGCTGATCAGGGAGCGCATTTAGGCTCGTTGGCTACTTCCAGATCGGTTTCCCCCCGCCCGGCAGTCCCAGCGTCGCCCATTTCTCCGTGACGCGCTGGATGACCTCTTCGCTCATGCGGATCTGTTCGCCCCATTCGCGTTTCGTCTCGGGGACCCATTTATTCGTGGCGTCGAGTCCGATCTTGCCGCCTAGCCCGCTCTCCGGCGATGCGAAATCCAGATAGTCGATTGGCGCGTTCTCGATCAACGTCACGTCGCGCACGGGGTCCATGCGCGTGCTGATCGCCCACATCACGTCCTTCCAGTCGCGGGCGTTGATGTCGTCGTCCACGACAATGATCCACTTGGTGTACATGAACTGGCGCAGATAGCTCCACGCGCCCATCATCACGCGCTTGGCGTGGCCGGGATAGGCCTTCTTCATCGACACGACCGCGATGCGGTAGCTGCAGCCTTCCGGCGGCAGCCAGAAATCGACGATCTCCGGGAAGTGCTGCTTCAGCAGCGGAATGAACACCTCGTTGAGCGCTTCGCCCAGCACGCTCGGCTCATCCGGCGGACGTCCGGTGAACGTCGAGAGATACATCGGATCCTTGCGCATGGTGATCGCGCTGATCTTGAACACCGGGAATTGCTCGACGGAATTGTAGTAGCCGGTGTGATCGCCGTAGGGGCCTTCGTCGCCCATCTCGTCGAGCATCACATACCCTTCGAGCACGATCTCCGCTTCCGCCGGCACTTTCAGCGGGATCGTCTTGCACGCCACAAGCTCGACCTTGCGCCCGCGCAGCAGCCCCGCGAACTGATATTCCGACAGCGTATCCGGCACCGGCGTCACCGCGGCGAGGATCGTGCCCGGATCGGCGCCGAGCACGCAGGCCACCGGCATCGGCTCCTTCAGCTTTTCCTTCCAGCGCCGGTGATGCTGCGCGCCGCCGCGCGCGTGCAGCCAGCGCATGAGCGTCTCGCGCTTCCCGCGTTTTTGCATCCGATAGATGCCGAGATTGTAGTCGTCTTCCTTCTTCTCGCTCGGGCCCTTCGTCACCACGAGCGGCCAGGTGATCAGCGGCGCAGGTTCGCCCGGCCAGCACGATTGAATGGGCAGACGATCGAGATCGATGGCGTCGCCTTCGAGCACGATGTCCTGACAGGAGCCACGCGACACTGTTTGCGGCCGCATCGCCATGACCTTCTGCGCAATCGGCAACAGATCGAGCGCATCCCTCAGGCCGCGCGGCGGCTCGGGCTGACGCAGGAAAGCGAGGAGTTCGCCCACTTCGCGTAGGTCATGCGCCGTGCGGCGCTCCTTGCCGTCGAGCGTCACCGCCATCGCCACGCGTTCCACCGTGCCGAACAGATTGGCGAGCACCGGCATTTCCGCGGGGCCCCGTTCGGTGACGGCGTTCTGGAAGAGCACGGCGGGGCCCTGCGTGGCGAGCAGGCGCGTCTGGATTTCCGTCATTTCAAGGACGGTAGAGACAGGCGCGGCGACGCGCGCGAGCTGCTTCTCGACGTCGAGCTTGTGGAGGAATTCGCGGAGCGATTTGTAGGCCATGTCCCTTCGTAGGGCGGATGAAGCCGAGCGCAATCCGCCAATACTGTCGCAGGCCGAGGCGGCGGATTGCGCTTGGCTTCATCCGCCCTACGGTCTCAATGCTTCAACTCCCGATCAATCAGCACCGCCAGCAGCAACGCCGGTCCGCCGATCGCTTCCCAGGCGTGGTTGGCGCCGCGCTGGATCACCACTTGCCCCGGCTCGACGACGGTCTCGACGCCTTCGAGGATGAGCTTCACGCGGCCGCGCAGGAGGCAGATCACGTCGATGGAATGCGTCTCGTGCATGGCGGGGTGGCGCGACTGATCGATGATGTGGCCGGCGCCGCCCATCTCCGCAAAGCGCTCGCGCACGGCGGCGTTGAGCGCCTCCTTCGGCACGCCCTCGGGCAGCGGATTGACGACGAACCACCGCACCTGAAAATTCCCCGCGCGCGGCCCGAGGATGGGTGTCTTCGTCCCGAGGTCCGTCGCGTCCTTCGTGGCGAGCGCGCCGGACGCCGCATCTTCCCAGATTTCAAACAGGCCGCCGATGTCGGGATCGCCGATCTGCGAGGAGGGGCCGCCGTCGATGACGATCACGGATTTTCCATCCGCGTCGTCGCCGGTGATGATGCGCCGCATGGCGGTCTTGAAGTCGCTCAACGTGTCCTCCCTCGTATTCTTGTTGTTACGCCAGCACGTCGCTCCAGTCCGGGTGGCGGCGGAACGCGGCGACCACGTAGGAACACACGGGCTCGATGCGCAGGCCTTTCTCGCGGCTTTCCTCGATGGCGCGTTCCATGAGCTTGCCGGCGATGCCGCGGCCTTCGAGCGCCGGCGGCACGCGCGTGTGATCGATGACGAGCACGCCGTCCTCGCGCACCTGGAAGGTCATCTCCGAGTCCGGGCCTTCCGCCGTGCGCGCGACCCAGCGGCCGCCATAGGGCATTTCCTCAAGTGTGATCGCGAGATCGGTGGGGGCGGGCATGGCGGTCTCCTTGCGGCGTGTATGGACCTTTAGGCCCGCAATCTCCACACTCCTGTGCGTTTCACTTCGGCGTCCTCGAGCATCTTCGTCGTCGGGACGGCGTATTCCGCCACCTGTTCCAGCGCGTCCTTCGGCAGATAGCTGCGGCCGGGATCGCCGACGAGGATATCGAGTCCGCGCGCAGACTGGCGGCGCAGCCAGGCGAGGAGGCGCGTGGCGATGTCGCGGTCGTAGAAGAGGTCGCCGACGAGGATGACGTCTGCGTCCGGATCGTCCTGAAGCGGGTCGGCGTCGGTAGCGGTGAGCGCGACGTCGTTCAGCCTCGCATTGAGGAGCGCCGCATAAGCGGCGAAGCCGTCGATATCGGCGCAATGCGCTTCCGCCGCGCCCGCCTGCATCGCGGCGATCCCCACGAGACCAGAACCGGACGCAACGTCGAGCACGATCTTTCCGCGCACGATTTCCGGGTGATCGAGCACATGCCGCGCGAGCGCCTGTCCGCCTGCCCACGCGAACGCCCAGAAGGGCGGCGGCAGGCCGATCCGTTCGAGTTCGTCTTCCGTCATCTGCCAGAGCGCGACCGCGTCATCGGCGAGATGAAGCTTCACCTGCGGCACATGCGGCGGCGTGCAGATGCGGGTGTTGGCGCGGATGAAGGCGGGGACGTCGGTGATCAAGCCGGCGCCGCGATCTTCAGCACTTCGCCATAGCCGTCGTTCAGCACCATGCGCGGCCCGTAGCCTTTCTCCATCAGCATCCGGTGCGCCTTCGGCAGGTTCCAGCAGGGGATGTGCATGAAGAGGTGATGCTCGGCGTGGAAGTGCACCCAGTAGGGCGCGATGAGCAGGCGTTCGATCGGGTTGGCGAGCGTGGTGCGCGCGTGTTGGAAGGGATCGTCCGTCGCGTGCACGCAGGCGTGTTCGCCGATGTTGCGGATGCGCAGGATCACCTGGAACCACGTCGCCATCGGCACGACCCACAGCGCGAAGAACACCCACCAATAGCCCGCGAGCGTGAGCGCCGCGAGCAGCACGGCGTTGAAGGCGAAGAAGCGCTTGCGCGTGTCGTTCAGGAAGAGCGCCTTTTTCTGGCCGGGCTTCGGCTTCGCGAAGAGACCGGCGAAGCGCTGCTGGTAAAACGTCTGCCCAGTGAGATCGCGCACGATCTTGCGGAAAAGCGATTGGCGCGTGATCGGGAAGGGTTTTGACAGCATCAGGTCGGGGTCTTCGTCCTGCTCGGTGTAGCGGTGATGCAGCAGGTGATATTTGCGGTAGCTCTGCAGGTTCGACCCGACTGGCGCCGCGCACAGCCATTCGCCGACGAACTCGTTGACCTTCGCATCCGCATGAAGCGCCCCGTGCGCGGCGTCATGCATCAGGATCGCGAGGCCCAGCTGGCGCGCGCCGACGACGAGGATCGCCAAGAGCACCGTCGCCGGGTTGGGCCACACGATCACTAGCGCCCACGCCGCTGCGATCAGCACCCACGCATGCGCCACGCACGCGAGCCCCCGCCAGCGCGAATGCGCGGTCAGCCCCGCCCACTCCTGGGGCGAGAAAACGGTCTTGGGATCGATGCGGACGACGGCGGGCATAGCGCGAGTGTAGCACGGTTTCCGCCTGCGTCAGGCAAGGGGCGCGGGTCACCGCGTCGCGGAAAGGCCTTGTTCCCACGCCTCCAGCTGTTCGACCCAGCCCGGCAGGTTCGGTTGCGCTAAGGCGACGATGCGGTCCGCCGCCAAGAGCCCCACGCCGATCGCCACGATGCGGATCACCGCACGCGGATTGCGGGCGTACATGAGCGCAAAGCCTACCGCGAAGACGCCGGCGAGCGAGAGTTGCACGGCCACGTGCGCCCACGTCTTCGGGCTCGTGATCAGCCCCCAGTAGCCGCGCATCCAGTCCCACACGCCGCCGAAGAAACCAGGCGTGCGCGTTTCCGGCATGAACGCATTCAGATCGACCGACGCAATGAAGAACGAGCCGCCGGCGATGGCGAAGCCCATGTAGAGCGCCTGCATGAATGCGTCGGGCGCCCTGGGCGCGCCGGGTGCGGCGTCGCTGGAATAGACGGGCGCCAGCATCGCCAGCGCCGCGACCATGATCAGCGGTGTGAGCGCCACCCCGACATAGACCATCGGCTTGAGCCAGCCCGGCGTCATCACGGTTGCGGCGCGCGCGATGTCGCCGAGATAGGGGAACAGGAAAATGCCGAGGATCGCCACGAGCGCGCCGAGAAAGAGCCATTGTTCGGCGCCCCGGCGAATCGCGCCGCTGTCGCTCGGTTGCGCGGCCGCCTTCATGATCAGCGGCGCAAGCCCTGCGCCCAGAAACATCACCGACAGCGTCAGGCCGTCCTTCTGCATCGGCGTCGGGTGGAAGTTCACGATAGGGCCGATCCAGCCGAAGAGGCTGTCCCACGCCCAGTGCGTCGCCACGCGCCAGACACGCAAAAGCCGGTGGAAGAGGTCGGAGAAATCCACCACCTGACTCAACCCGCTCATCAGCGTGAGCGCGGCCGGCGCAGCGAACAGGTAGATCACAGGATTGATCCCGCCCGTGCGCGCCCTTGCGGGCGCGGGGTCTGCGGCGTCGGTCATGATTTCCCCCCGGCGATTGCTCCGGCTCATTGCGTCAAGGGGCATAGCACGGCCTCTCGTCGGCGCCGAAGGGCCTTCGCGCGGCTGTCACGGAGCTTGTCTAGACGGGTCGGGACAGTTCGCTACAGGTCCGCCATGCTGATCCGCCATCTCCTCCTCGCCGCCGCCTTCCTGCTCGCCGCCTGTGCGACGAAACCCGAGGCGCCGGCTGCGCCCGGTCTTGTCGTCCTCGTCTCGATCGACGGCTTCCGCTCCGACTATCTCCAGCGCGGCGTGACGCCGACGCTGTCGAAGCTCGCGCAACAGGGCGTGCGCGCGGAAGCGATGCGGGCTTCGTTCCCCACGCTGACGTTCCCGAACCACTACACCATCGTTACAGGCCTGCGGCCGGACCGGCACGGCGTCGTCAACAACGCCATGGAAGACCCCGCACAACCCGGCGTGACGTTCACGCTGTCGAACCGCGTTGTGAATGCGCAACCGCACTGGTGGAACGACGCAGCGCCTATCTGGGTGAGCGCCGAGCAGCAGGGCGTGCGCACGGGCACGATGTTCTGGCCAGGCTCGGAGGTGGAAATTCGCGGCGTGCGTCCGCGCGATTGGGTGGTGTTCGACCAGGCGATGTCGTCGGGCAGCCGCGTGGACCGCGCGCTCTCGTGGCTCGATCGTCCCGCGGCGGAGCGCCCGCGTTTCGTCACCCTCTATTTCGACATCGTCGACACGGCGGGTCATCATCACGGCCCCGACAGCGCGCAGACCAATGCTGCAGTCGCTGAAACGGACGCGGCGTTGGCGCGATTCATCGACGGTCTCGCCGCGCGCGGCCTCGCGGCGAGCGCCAACATCATCATCACCTCGGACCACGGCATGGCGCCGATCTCGGCGGACCGTATGGTTGACATGGATGCGATCATTGCGCCGGCGCTCGTGCGCTATGCGTGGCATCCCGGACCGATCGCGGGGCTCGAACCCGCACCAGGACAGACGATGGACGCGCTGTCTCCGGTGCTCGGCCGTCATGGCCATGTGGAATGCTGGAGGAAGGAGGCGCTGCCCGCGCGCTTGCGTTTCGGCACGCACCGCCGCGTGCCGCCTGTCGTGTGCATGGCAGATACGGGATGGACGCTGAACTCGTCCGCCCGCGAGCGCAGCTATCCCGTTGGCGGCGGCGCGCACGGCTACGATCCTGAAGACCCGCTGATGGGCGCGCTCTTCGTAGCGCACGGGCCCGCGTTCAAGCGGGGCGTCGTGGTGCCGGCGTTCGACAACGTGCACGTCTATCCGCAACTCGCGGACCTCCTCGGCGTGAAGCCCGAAGCAAGCGACGGCGATCTCGCGGTGCTGGCGCCCGCGCGGCGCTAGAGCCTGCGACCAAGCTCGATCGCTGTCGCGATCGAACGGTTGGCTAAGGATGCCCTCCACGTATGGTTCTAGAGAAAAATCATCCTATCTCGGCATTGCGGATGCAGTTCCGCAAGAGCGGGTGCTTTCGCGCTCAATAGAGCAGATGCAGCGCACGTTCCTGCGCCCAGGCCTGTTCATCCGGCACGGTGATCGCGTCGAGATCGGCGGGCGTTGCGTTCGCATCGTCGACCCATTCGCGCAGCGAGGGCGAGCCGTTGATCACGTCGATCGGCAGTTTGCCGAAGGCGTATTCGTAGGGAAAGTCGCGCCAGAGCTCGTAGGCTGGATAGAGCTTGCGGATCGCCTTGAAGCCGAGCGCCTGCACGCGCCAGGGCTTGAACGCGGCGTGATCGTAGCTCGGATCTTCCACATGGATCTGCACGCCCTGGCAAAGCGTTTTCATGTGCTTGTGGAACGTAGGCTCGAACCAGCAGTCGCGCAGGCGGCAGCCCTTCAGCCATTGTGGCGCCAGCGCGCGCATTTCCGCGATCACCGCACGCGCATCGATGTCGGGCGCGCCGAAGAGTTCGAGGGGGCGCGTGGTGCCGCGACCTTCCGACAGCGTCGCGCCTTCGAGCATCACTGTGCCCGCATAGGCGCGCGCCATCCACAGGTTCGGCGCGTTCGGCGAAGGATTGATCCAGGTGCGCTCATAAAGCGGCCAGCCATGGCCGGGCGCGGCGTCGGGATCGTAGCCCTCCATAGCAATGACTTGATAATCCACATCGAGCTTGAAGTGCTTGATGAACCAGTGGCCGAGTTCGCCGAGCGTGAGACCGTGGCGCATGGGCATCGGCCCCGCGCCGACGAAACTCTCCCAGCCTTCGCGAAGGGTGAGCCCTTCGATGGGGCGCCCCGCAGGATTGGGGCGATCGAGGACGATCACCGTCTTGCCGTGCGTGGCCGCCGCTTCGAGCATGTAGAGCAGCGTCGTGATGAAGGTGTAGATGCGGCAGCCCACATCCTGCAGGTCGATCAGCACGACGTCGAACGTCGACATCATCTGGCCAGTGGGGCGGCGCACTTCGCCGTAGAGGCTGAACACCGGGATGCGGTAGATCGCGTCGTCGAACGTTTCCGACTCCACCATGTTGTCCTGCTTGTCCCCGCGCAGGCCGTGCTGCGGTCCGAAGGCTGCAGTGAGGCGGATGTCGCCACACGCCGCGATCGCATCCAGCGAATGCGTGAGATCGGCGGTAACCGAGGCGGGATGCGCCACGAGCGCCACGCGCTTGCCGATGAGCGGCGCGCGCAGGGCGGGATCGGCGATGAACCTGTCGATGCCGAATTTCATGTCTGCTCCGTGAGCGGCATATCGAGCACCAAGCCCGCCGCGTGGTGGAAGTCGGGCCGGCCGGGCGGATGCGCGAGCGCCCAGTAGGATCTGGCGCCGTCGGTCGTCTCGATGACGGCGGTGAGGTTCATGCGCCACGTATCGCGCGCGACGAGCGTCGAAAGCGGAGTCAGATCGATTTCGGCGATCATTTTCGGCCCGCGTTCGTCGTTGAGGAAGTGGAGGAGATGGGCGCCGATCTCGGCGTCGCGCATGTTCTCGCGATAGCTGTCGAAACTGTAGGCGGCCCATTCCGTGGACGGCGCGAAGTTGAACTCGTGATAGCCGTGTCCGTCGCTGATGAAGGCCTCGAAGCACGTGTGCTTCCAGAGTTCGTTCGTGCGGCGTGACGGGGCTTTGCGCGGGAAGACTATGGCGGATGCGTCTCCGTCGATCTCGAAGCGCAGGCTGAGAATTTCGCGCCAGTTGCGCACGATCTCCACGCTCAGCGCGCGGACCTGCGGGCAGGGCGTCGACGGGTGGGGGATGAGCGCGTGGCGCATGGATCCCTCATTGCCCGGCGGGGCTTAACGGGTCGTTCATCCGCCCCATCATTGCACCAGGAAAGGCTGCAGCGTCCGCCACAATCCCGGCAGCGCGAAGGCGCCCGCGACTGCAAGCCCGATCCAGACGTTGGCCTTGAACGCCGCGAGCGCCGACGCGGGCTGGCCGGCCTCGACGCGCGACACCGTCGGCCAGATCAGCATCGACCCGATGACGCCAAGCGCCACGCCCGTCACGAGGACCGAACCCGCCAGCGCCGCCGCCGCGCCCCAGAGAACCAACGCGATGAGATAGAAACCGAACGTCCAGTCCCGCCATCGCGGGCCGAAGAGCCGCGCCGTCGAGCGCACGCCGACGAGCGCATCGTCCTCGATATCCTGCAGGGCGTAGATGGTGTCGTAAGCGATCACCCACGCGATGCAGCCCGCAAACAGCGCTGCTGCGTCAAGCGTCACGCTCCCGCGCGCCGCCGCTATCGCCACCAGCGCGCCCCACGAGAAGCACAAGCCCAGCCAAGCCTGAGGCCACCACGTCACGCGCTTCATCAGCGGATAGAGCGCCACCAGCGGCACGGCGGCCAACGCCACCCACTGCGCCACGGTCGGCAGCGACAATAGCACCAGCAATCCCACCGCGCACTGCGCCAGCATCCACACGATCGCCGCACGCGCCGTTACGCGTCCCGACGGCAGCGGCCGCGACTGCGTGCGCGCTACTGCCGCGTCGATCTTGCGGTCGAGAAGGTCGTTCCAGGCGCAGCCCGCGCCGCGCATCGCAATCGCGCCGATCAGCAGCCGCGCCGCGAGCCAGAGATCCTCGCCCCAGAATCCTTCGAGCGTCTCTGCGAGCGCAATGCCCATCAGGCACGGGACAAACAGCAACTGCCATCCCACGGGCCGATCCCACCGCGACAGCTGCGCGAACGGCTGCACGCGCGCGGGCAGGCGGCTCGTCCAGTGTTGCGGCAACGCATCGGCGGGTTTCAAAGCGCTCACGCGCGTGTTGGAGCAAGGCTTGTCGCTGGACGCAAGCGCCGCCGCGCGCTACGCAGTTCGCCACGCCGACGCATTCTTGGAGAAACCACGCAACATGACCTTACCGACGAGCTGATCGGCGCCTGAGACGGGTCGCCGAGGTCTTTGAGCCGGCGCTGCCGGTTTGCCAGCCGAACCCACCTTTCAGGACCAAAGCTCCGGTGCTGCCGATCATGTCGATCGGCCTCGCGTGGATCCCCGATTTTTCACGACAACGCCAGTAGCCCCGTGGCGCGCGCGTCGTCCTCCGCTCACGGCGACCCAATGACTGACGCAACGCATTTCGACGACGACGAGAACGGCCCGCTCAAGGCGCCGCTGCCCTCCATCGTCGACTACATCTGGAAGCGCTGGACGACGTACCCCGTCTGGCTGTGGGCTTTCTTCACGCTCTACACGGCGGCGGTCGCGTGCGACCTGCTGCTGCCACTCGTCTCCGCGCGCCTCATCGAGGCGCTTTCAGGAGACCGCATCGCCAACGCTGATGCCGTGTGGGCGTCGTACTGGCTCTTCGCGGGCGTGGCGCTCGGCCTCTATATGTTTCGCAACATCGCGGTACGGTTCTGGATTCCACTCGCCTCGCGCAACATGAAGTCCATCGTCGTCGACGGCTTCCGCGACGTGCAGCGCTTTTCCGCGGACTGGCACGCCAACAACTTCGCCGGCGCCACCGTGCGTCGCGTCAGCCGCGCCATGAACGCCTATGATGCGATCTCCGACACCATCGTGTGGTTCGTGCTCCCGGCGACGATCGTGCTTCTCGGCATCACCGCGATCACCTTCGCGAAGTGGCCGCTGATCGGGCTGTTCGTGGCGACGACCATCGCGCTCATGCTGTGGCTCAACTACTGGACGGCGCGCCATTACTTGGCCGACGACTACACGCAGACCAATGCGGCCGACACGCGCATCGGCGCATCGCTGGCGGACGCCGTGGGCTCCAACGCGGCGGTGAAGGCCTTCGGCGCGGAAGCGCGCGAGGAGCAGCGCATCAGCGACATCGCTGAAGACTGGCGCTGGAAGGCGGAACGCCTGTGGCTTCGGTCGACCAATGCGTGGATCATCCAGAACATTCTGCTCTTCGTCTTCCAGGCGGGCCTGGTGGGGCTTGTGGTCATGGAGTGGTCGCAAGGCCGCGCAACGTCGGGGGACGCGGCGTTCGCTGTAACGTCCTACTTCCTCGTCTCGGGCTATTTGCGTACGCTCGGTGAAAACATCCGCATGCTGCAGAAGGGCGTCGCCGACATCGCCGATGTGGTGGCGTACCAGGCGCAGGAAGCGGAGGTCCTGGATGCGCCGGATGCGCCGGATTTCGCGCCGTCAAAAGGCGAGATCCGCTTCGAGAACGTGGCGTTCGGCTACCGCAATCAGGACGCAAAGCTCTACAAAGACTTCTCGCTCGTCATCGCGCCGGGCGAGACGGCAGCCCTCGTCGGTCCGACGGGGGCGGGCAAGTCTACCTTCGTGAAGCTCGTGCAGCGGCTCTACGACGTCGACGCCGGCGCCATCCGCATCGACGGGCAGGACGTGCGCGCGGTGAAGCAGGCGTCGCTCCGGCGCTTCATCGCCACGGTGCCGCAGGATCCCGCGCTCTTTCACCGGAGCCTGTTCGAGAACATCAGTTATGGTCGCCCCGACGCGACGCTCGCGGACGTGGAAGCAGCGGCGAAGCGTGCGCGCGCGCATGACTTCATCGTCAAGCTGCCGCAGGGCTACGAGACGGAAGTCGGCGAACGCGGCGTGAAGCTTTCCGGCGGCGAACGCCAGCGCGTGGCGCTCGCGCGCGCGTTCCTCGCCAATGCGCCGATCCTCATTCTCGACGAGGCGACGAGTTCGCTGGACACGCAGACCGAGCGCGACGTGCAGGCGGCGATGAGCGAGCTGAAGGAAGGCCGCACCACCATCGTCATCGCCCACCGCCTCTCAACGGTGCGCAACGCCGATCGCATTCTCGTGTTCGAACGCGGGGCCATCGTGGAGCAGGGACGGCACGCGGACTTGGTGCAGCAGGATGGGTTGTACGCGAAGCTGAACAGATTGGCGCAGGGCGATCTGATCGCGGCGGAGTAGGTGACGCTTGCTCCGGGTGGAACGTCCCAGCCCGGATTTCGCCGAAGGAGGTCCTTGCCGAAGCTGAGTGACCAGAACGTGCTATGCTCTCGGTTCCGGCCGCACGCGCCTTGCTCTGCGCCCGGGACAAACTGGGGACGCCTGGCCAATGGCCGAGACAGCAGCGTGGGTCTTTGTTTGCGGCGCGGTAGGGCTGACGCTGTTCCAAGCGGCGCTGGCTGCGGGGGGCGCCGTTGGGGCGGTTTGCATTTGGCGGTGCGCACGAGCGATTGCCGGCCGGTTTCCGCATTGGCAGCGTCGTCTCGATCCTTCTCTATGGGGCGTGGGCGGCGATCATTCTCGATCGCGCCGAACTGATCGACCTAGTCGCAGGCGATGTGAGCGGAATTGGCGCTGGGGTCGTGGCGGGTTTCCTGACGCTCGGCGTTCTCATGAACGCGAGCTCGCACAGCAAGCCGGAGCGAGTCACGATGACGCCGGTCGCGCTGGTGCTCGCTGCATGTGCGTATGCGGTTGCCCTGAGTTAGGGGGCCGCCTTCTCCCCCGCGAGGGCGAGAAGCGTCGTTTGAGCCGGTTTGCCGAAAAATTGGGCGATCGCGGCGTAGCTTTTCGCTCGCTTTCAGGGGCGGCGGTTGACCGCACGTAATTTCTTTACGTTGGCGCGCAAGGGGCCGGCAGGATGGCGGCGCCGCAGAACAAGGAAAAATCACGAAAACAATCTGACCGGGTCCGGACCTCGAAGACACGCCTCCCAGGTCGCGCCGTGATGGTCCCTGCGCTACGGAAAGGAGAGCTCGACATGCAAATCGCGAGACCGCTACGACACCGCCGCGCCGCTTGGGCCGCCGCGCGCGGCAAACGCACCTGCTTCGGCTGATTTTCCTGTCCATGTGTTTGCGGCTGACGTTTCGCGTCGACAGACCGGACGTCACGCGCCGACCGCATGGCGTCCTCGGTTTTCAGCGCCGCCACACGCGCATCGTCCGCGCCTTCATCTGCGCCACTCAGCTGCGCACGTTGGCAGAGATGCGCGACGCATTGGCGAAGTTCGACAAAGTGGTGAAGTGCGCCATCGCGCGCCTGCCGAAGAATGGCGCGACTCCAGGCGCGGTTGTTGCGATGCTTTCTGTGGCGATGGGGCTGACCCTGTCTGCTCGCGCAGTCGCTGCGGAGATTGCAGATTCGTCATGATTTTCGGAACAGGTGCGGGGGCCTATGGCCTGCATCTTTTCGGCAATGAGTGCGCGAGTCTTCGGAGACTGGCGTCACGACCGCTGGGCGGGGCCCCAGCAGATCCTGGGCCCCGCGCTCCAACGCGCAGGGGCTGGCGCTCTTACCCCGTCAAGTCTGGCGCCGCCGCAGAATCGCGTGCATCGTCTGCTCCGCTCCCCAGACCGGATGACCGCCATGGCTGATGTCTTTCTTTCCTATGCGCGCGAAGATCGCGCCAAGGCCGAACAGATCGCAAAAGCCCTTGGCAGCGCGGGCTATGACGTCTTCTGGGACATCGAGATTCCGCCCGGCGCAAGCTGGGCCGATTTTCTCGCCGACAAGCTCTCCCAATCGAAGGCGGCCCTCGTGCTGTGGTCGGCGACGTCGACGAGTTCCCAGTGGGTGCGCGAAGAGGCGCGGCTGGCGCGCGATCGCGGGAAGCTGATCCCGGTAATGATCGAGGAGTGCGCGCCGCCCTTCGGCTTCGGCGAAATCCAGGCGGCCAATCTGGCGAGCTGGAACGGGGAGGCGGACAATCCGCACTGGAAACTTTTGCTCGACGGCATCCAGCGCGCGGTCGGGTCAGCGCCCACGGGGCCTGCGACGGCGCCGCCGCTGCGGCCTGCAGCCCAGGCCGCGCCGCAGACCGGCTGGACGCCGCCGCAGCAACAGCGCCCCGCCGCTGGGCCCGCGATCGCGCCTTCGGCCGGCACGCGCAACTGGGTCGTCATCGGCGGCGCGGCGCTCGTGGCGGTGCTCGGGCTCGCCGCCATCATGAATCAGGGCGGCCGACAGGGGACGCCTGCGCCGGGACCGGCCCCTTTCGTGGGCGGCGCCGGGCCGCTCACGCCGGTCGCGCCGGGGACGTTCGCGCCTGCTGTCACAGACATCTTAGGGAAAGCGCGCGCCGCGCAGGCGGCTGCGAAGGTCGTCGCGCAGGAAGCCGAACGCAATGCGACTGCGGGCCAGCAGGCCGCCGCCGCAGCCCTTCGCGGCGATATGGGTTTCACGACAAGTCAGGGACCGATGGGCGCCGTCGCCGGCGATCTCGCGCGCTTGCAGCAGGGGCAGGCCGCGCCTGTCGGGATCGCGATGAGCAACGGCGCGCAGTTCGCGGGCCTCATGCAGGTCAACGAAGCTGGCGGTTCCATGGCCTTGAACGGCACCACGACGGTGCAGGGCGGCGGCTGGGTGACGGGACGCTACACGCAGAGTGGAACGCGTGCGACGTTCGTCGGCACGGGGATGATCCCGGACAAATTCAGCATTGAAGCGCAGGAAGAAGGCGCCGCAGATGGTTCGGGCA
>Ga0247843_1002007_pt1:0-20000 | contig 38702 bp, 30 predicted proteins | sample LaCruzMarch2017__FD_192420 | JGI IMG/M metagenome (GOLD analysis project Ga0247843, IMG submission 192420) | Freshwater microbial communities from meromictic Lake La Cruz, Castile-La Mancha, Spain - LaCruzMarch2017_8m | ecosystem: Environmental > Aquatic > Freshwater > Lake | place...
ACAGCCCCTCCGTTGGTCCCAAGATCCTCCTCACCGCACTATGCAGTTCAAAGACTTAGAACTTAGCAGGGGGCGACAAATTCACTGGCGAATTACAGGGCGACCGAATCACTGGCGGATAACAGGCCCTCAAGGATCAGCACCCGGCACCCGATGAAGACAAAAAGGAGGTCGCTTAGGTCCAGGTTTGCTTCAGCCAGATTCACTGATTGCTGCGCAGCCCCTTGGTAACACCTATTTGCGACGTACTAGGCTACTTTACCGGCGGCGAAAGATGGACTCCGCTAGGAGCCATGCCTCCCATAGTGGATCCGGACTCGGGTTTGGCTCCGTCGGAGGACAGTTTGAGCACAATGAGTCCCGAAGCTACGCGGGAGCGAAAGACCTCGTACGCCTGTTTGGCGTATCCATCCGCATGGGTCACGGATGACATAGCCCAGGCCGTCGTCTCTGCAATCGGTTCTCCGCGGACAGGCTTGCGACTTCCTACCGAAGAAACGCTATGGATGCGGCAAACGTTGCTCAAGGGCAATCTCGAAATGCTACCGCCCGCATTACTGTCTCGAAGAAGAAGGTAGGGGATGCCGTCTTCAAGTGTTTCGATCCCAATGACAGCAAGGGCATGGCCACCGCCTTCGGCGGGGTAAGGCTCCCACTTGTTAGTCTCTTTGAGCCGAATGCTTAGATGGCGTGAAGCAAGGGAGATCATAGGGGGCAAGCCAACGCATAGATTCCGGAGAATGGCATCGAGGACCTTGCCGTTATCCGCATCGCTGCAAGGCTTGGCTTGGTCTGCACTTTCATAGCCCGGTGCAAGGACCCCATTTTTGCGATCTAGATACATGTTCTGAGTGTAACTTTTTAGGCCGTTAAAATCTCTGAGGTCTGCAGACGGGCCTGCTAGCGAGTTTTGGCGAAAACATTCGCTCGCATTGCAGATCATGGTCGCTGCCCAATCGTAGTTAGCCTCCATTTCTGATCTGGCGGCGATAATTTCCTGGTCCGTTTCTGTCATCGCGCTCAGTAAACGTTTATTCTCTACCACCCAGACTTTCATGGCCTGTGCGTCTCGATTGGCCCGGGCTTGGACGGCCGGATCAGGGGATCTCAAACGGGCTTCCAAACTGGGCGCGGCCTTTACCAATACCTCGCCTACGTTTTCATGTTCAAGAAGCTGAGAGTCGATATCTGCCCGCTTCTTTTGAAGCTTCGTGATCGTGGAAACGATCTCATCGACTCTCACTCTCTCCATCAGTACAGCGCGGGAGGCGTGTTGGTCGAAGGATTGGAGTTTTTTTTCCCAAAGCTTCGGATCAACATCGATTGGAGCTCTTTCCCGGTTGAGAATATCCACGGCGGCTGCGAACTCGCCGCCGCCATCAGTTATTGTACGTAATGTTTCAGAAGAATTCGCGAGGCGATCGATTCGCTCATTTAGCTTCTGGTATTTGTTCCCATTGGAGTTCTCCCCCGTAGTCGCGGCGACCACGGCAATGTACTCGGGGGGAATAGGGCTGTGGCGGCTATTCTTGCGAAAAAGTGCGGCGCCAATCACCGCCGATGCCGCGTGAGCATAGCAAGTGCCGCGCATTTTTTGATCTGTCGCAGGTGGGAACTGAGGAACCTGGATTCCTTGAATCGGCTGGCCGAAACAACTTAACTGTTCAGATTGGCTAGGTTCGTCGAAAAGAATGAGGACAAAGAAAAATGCCCGTTTCATCCCTGTTTTCAGTATATCGCGCCGATCTCTAGGCCCGGGGTGAGGATTTCGTTAAGAAAACGCCGTTTGGGTTCAGCGCCGGCGCCGTAGCTTCCAGCGCGCACCGCGCCCTCGGCCTTGGAGCGAAATCAATCCTTCTGCTTTGAGGTCGGCGAGCACTTTCTTGGCGATGGCCAAACTACTGGTCGGAAGCTCGCGGTGCAGCTCGGCTAGCGAAAAGGGCTCCGTTTTTCGGAGCACCGCTTTCCGCAAGACACTTTGGAGCGAGACCTCCGTTCCCCGCGCGGCCTCGAGTTTGGATTCGACATCCCGGTAGCTCTCCCTCACGACGGAGAGGAAAAAGTTGATCCAGGGCAAGGGGTCCGGGCGGCCGGAGTGCCAACCCTCAGAGCTAAGGCGAAGCGCCTCGTAGTATTCGGACTTTCGCGTCTCGACAATGCGCTCCAGGCTGACGAGCCGCGCGGACTCGTAACCGAATCGAAGCAACAGGGCGGTGGTCAAGAGGCGCGACACGCGACCGTTGCCGTCTCGGAACGGGTGAATGCAAAGAAAGTCGAAGACAAATGCTCCGATCAGCAAGAGGGGAGGCGAGGATCCGCTTTGGGCCTCGAAGGTTTCGCAAAGATCCGCGATCGCGCGCGGAACCTTTTCGTGCTCCAGAGGTCGGAAGCGGACATGGCGCTCGCCTCGCTCGGAAAACTCCACGATGTCGTTGTTGCGGGTTTTCCAGGCCCCGCCGTCTGAAACCGAGTCTTCCAGACAGCGCGCGTGCAGGTCGCGAATCGACGCGGAGGAAGGGACAAAGCCTTTCTTCGCCGCCAAGATCCTTTCCAAAGCGCGCTTGTATCCGAGGAGCTCCCTTTCGATGCCGTCACGCGGACGACTGCGACCCTCGAGCAAAGGTGTCAGACGCCCCGGCTCGGCCTCGACGCCTTCGATGCGGTTCGAGGATTCTACGCTGTGGATGAGGGCCGTTCCTCCCAAACGAACGAGAACGTCGGTGTCGGAGCGATTCCAAGAGAGTTCTTGGCCGCGATACCCTTCGCAGCTGGCCAGAAGCCACGCGGTCGCCGTCGGCAGGCGAAATCTCGGGTCGAGCACTTGGACAAGCGTGGGAAGCATTAGCTATATATTAGCCAATTATCCGTGGCCTTGTCCAATAGCTTCGGACCTCAGCTCAGCGCTTGGTCGAGATCTCGCTTGAGATCTTCCCTATCTTCCAGGCCTACGCTCACTCGGATAAAGTTGTCCCCAATGCCGTTTGCGGCCCGCACGTCGGCTGGCAGGCTGGCGTGGGTCATGATGCCCGGGTGCTCGATCAGGCTCTCCACGCCGCCCAGGGACTCCGCCAGGGTGAAGATCTTTACTCTCTCCAACACACGCTTGGCCTCCGTGAGGCCGCCTTTGACGTAAAAGCTCAGCATGCCGCCGAAGCCCTTCATCTGCTCTTTGGCCAAGGCGTGATGTGGGTGAGAGGGGAGACCTGGGTAAATCACCTTTTCCACCTTGGGGTGTTTCTCGAGCCAATGGGCGAGTTCGGTTGCGCTCTTCTCGTGCGCACGCAAGCGCACGGGCAGGGTCTTGAGCGAGCGCAGGGTCAGCCACGAGTCGAAGGGCCCGGCCACCAGGCCGATGGAGTTCTGGTTGAAGTAAAGCCGCTCGGCCAACTTCGCGTCGCTCGTCACGAGTGCGCCGGCCACCACGTCGCTGTGGCCCGCCATGTATTTTGTCAGCGAGTGCAGCACGATCGAGGCGCCCAGCTCGAGCGGGCGCTGGAAAACCGGGGAGAGGAAAGTATTGTCCACCACCATGATCCAGCCCTTTTTTCGGCACAGTTCAGAGATGGCTTTCAGGTCGATGATCTTCAGCAGCGGGTTCGTGGGCGTTTCGATCCACACAAGTTTGGTGTGGGCGCTGGAGGCCTTCTCGAGTGTCGCGGCCACCGTTTTGCGATCCGAAAGATCCAGAAACCGGAAGCTCAGGCCCGTGGCCGGCGCGACCTTCGTGAAGAGGCGGTAAGTGCCTCCGTAAACGTCGTCGCAGCAAAGGACTTCGTCGCCTTGTTTCAGCAAGCTCAGCACCAGCTGCGTAGCGCTCATCCCCGAAGAGGTCACCAGCCCGTAAGTGCCGCCCTCAAGCAAAGCGACGCAATCTTCGAGCATGCGGCGGGTGGGGTTGTGCGTGCGCGAGTAATCGAATTCGCCCACGGGTTGGCCCGGCGATCTTTGTGCGTAGGTGGAGGTTTGGTAGAGCGGCGGCATCACGGCGCCCGTCACCGGGTCGGGACTTTGACCGCCATGGATCGCGAGTGTGTCGAAGGATTGGCCCTTGAAGGCCGCCAGGCGTTTTTCCGTGTCGCCCCAATGTCCGTTGCTCATCTCAGACTCCCTCGATCTTGTGGGCCTTGGGCAAGTATTCCACTTTGCCGCCCAACTCTGCTTCCTCGCTCCACGTGCCGAGCACCGCCTTGTTGCGCAGCCACGACTCGTTGAAGATCTTCGAGAGATAGCGACTGCCGCTGTCCGGCAGCAGCACCACCGCGCGCGCCGGCTTGCCGGTGTCGCGCTCGCGCTTGGCCAAGTACTGGACCGCACCGTAAAAAGCGCCGCCGCAGGATCCGCCCACGAGCAGTCCTTCGGTTTGCGCCAGGATGCGCGTGGCCGCAAAACATTCTTCGTCGTTCACGGTCACGCAGGTGTTCACGAGTTTCAGGTCGATCGTGCCCGGCAGCATGTCTTCGCCGATGCCTTCCACGAGGTAGGGCTTCGACTCCGAGGGTTTACCCGAATTGATCATGCCGGCGTAAATCGACCCTTCGGGGTCCACGGCCACGATCTCGATGCGCGGATTTTTCTCTTTGAGATAGCGCGCGGTACCCGTGAGCGTGCCGCCGGTGCCAATGGCGCACACGAAAACGTCGATTTTGCCTTCGGTCTGTTCCCAGATCTCCGGGCCCGTCGTCTCATAGTGAGCACGCGGATTGTCGGGGTTGAAATACTGATTGGCCAAGAAAGCGCCCGGCGTGGATTCCGCGATGCGCTTAGCCACGTTGCAGTAATAGTCCGGATCGCCGGGCTCCACTGCGGTGGGCGTGATCACGACCTTCGCCCCAAAGGCACACAGGGAATTCACCTTCTCGGCCGACATTTTGTCGGGCATCACGAAGATCAGTTTGTAGCCGCGGGTAGACGCCACCACCGCCAGGCCGGCGCCGGTGTTGCCGCTCGTGGCTTCGACGATCGTCCCGCCGGGCTTCAGGAGTCCCTGTTTTTCGGCGGACGCGATGATCGAGCGGGCGATGCGGTCTTTGACGCTTCCGCCTGGGTTGAAAAACTCCACCTTAGCCAAGAGCTCACTCTTTAGCCGGGGTGCGCTGTCGATCCCCTGTCGGCGCAGCCATTGACCCACCGGCACCCCTTCCAGGGAGCGGTGAAGACGGACCATGGGAGTATTGCCGATAAGATCGTCGACCCCGTCGACAATAGCCTTGGATCGCATGCCCGAAAGCTAAGGAATTTTTCAGAGAGGGTCAAATCGACTATACCCCTGTCCCCATGAGCGCGTTCTTCAACGACACCCATCTCGAATTGGCCCGCACCGTCCGACGCTTCGCCGAAAAAGAGCTGGCTCCGGTCGCCGCCGAGCTCGACCAAAATCAGGGCTTCAATTTGGAAGCCCTGCGCCACATGGGGCAGATGGGGCTGCTCGGCATCACGGCCGATCCGGACTTCGGCGGTAGTGGCATGGACGTGGTCTCGGCCACGCTGGTCATGGAAGAACTCGGCGCGGTCTGTGCCAGCACGACGCTCTCTTACCTGGCCCACGCCATCCTGGCCGTGAACAACCTCAGTCAAAACGGCTCGCGCGAGCAAAAAGCCAAGTACCTGCCCAAGCTCTGCTCCGGCGAATGGATCGGCTCGATGGCGATGAGCGAGCCGGGCGCGGGCTCCGACGCCTTCGGCATGCAGCTGCAGGCCCGCAAGCAAGGCGACAAGTACCTCCTCAACGGCTCCAAGATGTGGATCACCAACGGCAGTCACTCCGATTTCTTCTGGGTCTACGCCAAGACCGGTCCTACCAAAAAAGACGTCACCACTTTCATCGTCGAAAAATCCTTTCCCGGTTTCCGCGTGGGCAAGAAACTCGACAAGCTGGGGATGCGGGCCTCGCCCACGGTGGAGCTCGTATTCGAAAACTGCGAAGTGCCCATCGCAAACCGGGTGGGGGAAGAAGCCTCTAGCGCCGGCCACATGAGCCGCAATCTGCTGATTGAGCGCATCACGATCGCTGGCATTTCGCTGGGCCTCTCGCGCGCCGCGATCCACTACGCCACGCAATACGCGAAAGATCGCAAGCAATTCGACACCCGCCTCCTCGACTTCCAGCAAGTGCAAAAGATGCTGGCGGACGCTACGGCGGAATATCTCGCCGCCCGCTCGCTCACCTACGAGGCGGCCAGCTACGTGGATAAAGAGGGCTCCGGCAGCAAGCAGGCCTTGCTGCTCGGCACCTCCGCCAAACTCTTCGCCGCCCGCCAAGCCACCAAGATTTGTATGGATGCCATCCAGATCCTGGGCGGCTACGGCTACACCAAAGAATATCCCGTGGAACGCTACATGCGGGACGCCAAGCTCATCGAGATTGGCGCCGGTACCAACGAAATCATGCGCGTGATCTTGGCGCGCGAACTCGACAAAGGAAACCTCCCTTGAAATCACCCCAAAAATCCAAAGCCCTCGAACTCCGCGCCGAAGGCCTTTTCACCGAAAAACTCGAGTACCTTTGTCCGTCGGGCGCCACGCCCGATCGTCTGGAGCGCATCAAGTCGCTTTTTGCTACGTGGACCGCGGAAAACCCTTCGGGCCCCGTGCATTCGGGCTATCGCCGCCAAATCTTGGCGCGCGAAGGCCTGGGCTCCTCCAAGATGTTGGCGCAGAAACTGCGCGAGCGCTTTGATTCCATGTTGGTCCTTGGCATCGGCGGCTCGGCGCTCGGCGTGAAGACCGGACTCTCGGCCTTGTCGTGGGCCGTTCCTCAGGGCGAACGCCGCAAGGTCCTCGTGGCCGAAAATATCGACCCGCTCGACTTTGAAACCCTGTGGGCGCAACTGCGCCCCGAATCCACCTGCTTCGTCGTGATTTCCAAATCCGGTGGCACGATCGAAACCATCTCCCAACTGGCGGTGGTGCTGGAGCGTCTCAAGGCCGCGGGGCTCGATCCTTCGCAACACGTCGTTGCCGTCACGGATCCCACTAAGGGCTCGCTCCGAGCTTGGGCGGCGGACGAAGGCGTGCAAACGCTCGACGTTCCCTCCGATGTGGGCGGGCGCTTCAGCGTGCTTACGCCCGTCGGCTTACTCCCGCTGGCTTTTGCTGGCCTCGACGTGGAGTCCCTCGTGGAGTCCGCGGCTCGTCAGTTCGAAGGCCTGGGCCTGCCTCTCGATTCGCTCGCGAAGGTCGCGCTTCGTCTCACCGAACTCGAGCGCTCGGGCCTTGTTGGCCACGTGCTCATGCCCTATGCCACGAGTCTTCGGGAGTTTGGCGATTGGTTCGTTCAACTTTGGGGCGAAAGCCTTGGGAAAATCCGGGCTGAGGGAGGCGCGGTAGGGCCGATTCCAATCGCCGCGCTCGGGGCCACGGATCAGCATTCCTTGCTCCAGCTTTTGGTCGAAGGGCCTCGACAAATCATCACGGGATTCCTGCGTGTCGAGAACTGGCCTAGCTTCGGTCCTCGCAGTCCTGCCGTGCACAAGCTGCCTCAACACTTCGCCTCGCTGAGTTTTGCGGTGGGCCGCAGTTTCGGAGAAATTCTCAATGCCGAGATGGTCGCCACCAAGCGCGTCTTGGAGGACCGCGGTCGGCCGGTCTATGAAATCGTCCTCGATCAGCTTTCGCCGGAGTCGCTCGGAGCCCTGTTCGCGGTCTACATGGATCTCGTCACGCTTGCGGCCGCGGCCTATGAAGTGAACCCCTTCGACCAACCCGGCGTGGAGTTCGGCAAAAAGATCCTGCCCGAGATCCTGGCCTAGTACGCCCTTCACGAAAGCTTCACTCGTGTCTGGGCCTCTTGGGGCCCTAGAATGACCAGGTGCGGCATCGCCCCTCGGTGAAGTGTTCATTTGTCGGCCTGCGTTCGCCGATAAGTCAGCAAGATATGAAGACTTCTCGCGCCTCCCGTCAGGGTGGGCAGATCCTTATTTTGATGGCGCTCCTGACGACCACGCTCGTCATCATGTTCGGAATGGTCATTTCCATTGGCCACCTTGTGCAGGCCAAAATCAATTTGCAGAACGCCGTGGATCTCGCGGCCATGTCGGGCAGTTCCTACCAAGCGCGTTACATGAACCACATGGCGCTCGTGAACTATCGCTTGCGGCAAAACTACAAGTTCGTGCTCTACGATCTCTACATCACCCAGTCGCGCTACAACGTGGGGCTCAAAGAGGAGCTCGACTCCGCAGGCGGAACCTTCGATAAGATTCCTCGCGACAAGTACACCTTCGGCATCTGTCAGCAAGCCTATGGGTTTCGCCCGGACGAAGGCAATGTGCTCGAGGATCCCGGCCAACCCACGGCCGAGAACACGGACATGTGCCAAAACGCAACGGGCTCTTGCACGGGCAGTGGCCCGAGCATCGAGTGCACGGGTAAGACGATTCCGCCCATCGAACCCTACACCGGCCCCCTCGTGAACCCCGAGCTGATCGCGATCAACGAGACCATCAAGAACCTCGGCCTGCAGCAGCAGCAAATTTGCAAAACCTCGGGTCCCGAGAACAGCGATTATTTTTACTACATCATGGGGAAACTGGGGCAGCGTCAGCACTTCCAGGTGCAGCGCATGCTGGAGATTGCGAAGTCCTTCGACACCGATTTCGGCACGGGTGACGAGATCCAGGGCAGCGATTCGGCCTCGGCTAACCGCGCCATTTACGCCACCTTCGCGGCCAATCTCATCTCGGCCAATCACCCCAACCAAGCAGCCGGCGTCAAGCTCGAGTACCTCAACCCGAGCGAGACGCGCGCACCGCGCATGGGTTCCGTGGGCACCAATCCCGAGCTCGTCTTTGGCGCCGCCGATCCGCCGGCGGAGTTCACCCGATACTTTTCGCGCAATGCCGTGGGCTTTCGCATTCTCGCGGTGCTCTTCGATTTCGATGGCGGCTGCAAGACTCAATCGAAGACTTTCACCTGTCCCGGACCCAAGTGCGACAAGATGACTCTCATCGGTCTCTCGCGCACCCGCGCCGACAATCGCGGCGGCCTGATCGACCGTGGCCCCGGGGGCTGGGAAGGTGCGCCGCCCCTGATTCCCTTCAACGTCGTTCTGCGCGCCACCATCGAAAAACCCAAGTTGCTCTTCTGGCCCTCGGGTCTCACCCCGTCGATCTCCGCCATCGGGGCCGCCAAACCCTTCGGTTCGCGCATCGGTCCGTCGCAAACTCAAACTTATCTCGAAACTCAGGGCACCGAGGTCGAGCCCACTTCACCGGGCCTTGCGAACATGGCCTTTTTCCCCGGTGACTGGGGTGGGGCGGATTCCAACGTCATTCCGGGCATCGGCAACAAGAAGGTCGCCTCCAAATTGCGCGATTTGCTGAGTTCCACGGGAGCTTGGCCGGACGGAGTGGGCTCCGGGCAAAACAATCGCCGCCCGAGCATGAGCAATCGCAGCGGCACGTGCATCCAGAACGTCAATCAGTTCATCTGTCTTGCGCAGGCACCCACGCTCTACGAAAGCCTATTTTATGCCACCTATCCGTTCCCCGTGGATGGCCCGCCGGGCGGTCACTACGTCCTTCCCAGCTTGATGGAAGCGTTCCCTCAGGAACTGCGCCTCGGTGTCGTCCCTGGTGCCTATTCGGGCGGAGCCACCATGCCGATGAACGCGCCGGCCACGCCTACTAAACACGGTGGCGTCTATGATCTGCCTGATCGAAGCGATTCCTCTGGCGGAAACGCTCTTTGGCACGAGACCGTGCCGATCAAGGGCGACGCGGGGCTTACGGGCGACCTGGATCACCCGGTTTTCTTCGCGAATCCCCGTTCGATTCTCTCGTCGTGGAATCCCGCCGTCCACGTCCCGGACTTCGCGTCGGAGTGGGGCGATCACGGCGAGGGAGTGGGTCGCATGGGATATCAGATCAAGCTCGTGTCGGTGTATCAGATCTGCAAGGAGATCCAACGCGGCATCCAGTCCTCCAGCGGCATTTCACTCGGCAAGCTCGGAGACTATTGTAAGGCCCCGCAGATGGCCTCGGGAGCGATACCGAGTGCCGATTCTGAGATACTTTACTGAGGGAAGATCGTGGCAAAATCAGCGGGCAAAAAAAACGGCAGCGAGGAAGAGGGCAACACGCGCACCCAAACGGAAGTGCTCACTTCTCCGGGCGACCTTCTCAAGGACCTGTCAGATGCGAAACCCGACCCGGCTCTCGTCGTGGTGCAGGGCGACCAGCTCGGTCGGGTCTACCGCCTTAAGAACGGTCGCACATCCATCGGCCGCCACCCGGACACGGACGTACTGCTGCAGCAGAGGGCGGTCAGCGGCTTTCACGCGGAGATTCGTGTGAGTGAACAGTCGGTCATCCTCGAGGATCTCAAGAGCACCAATGGCACCTTTCACAACGCCACGCGATTGGCGCGTCCCGTGGTGCTCCAGCCGGGCGATCTACTGAAGATCGGCGCCTCGGTCTTCAAGTACGTCGATAGCAAACTCGACGCCGAGTTCGCGGAGTCCTTGCACCAAAAAACCACGCGCGACCCCATGACGGGCGCCTACAACAAGGAATACTTCACCAAGGCCCTCGCGCAGTCGCTTGAGATCGCGCGCTCGGGTTATCCGCTCAGCCTCATCATTTTCGACCTCGATCACTTCAAGAAAGTGAACGACACTTATGGCCATTTGGCCGGGGACTACGTCCTCAAAGAGACCTGTCGAGTGCTTCGGGACTCCGTCGTGCGGGCAGAAGACGTCTTCGCTCGATACGGAGGCGAGGAATTCGCGGTGGTGATGCCGGATAGTCAGCTCAAGATCGCCGTCGGCGTGGCCGAGCGCATTCGCAAAACACTCGAGTCACACGATTTTGTATTCGAGGGGACCAAGATACCGGTGTCGGCCTCACTGGGAGTCGTTGCCTGGAAGCCGGACTTCACCACGAGCGATCAGATGATCAGTGCCGCCGACGAGCTGCTCTACAAGAGCAAGGCCGCCGGTCGAAACCGCGTCACCTCGATGCCAGAGTAGAACTTAGCGGGCCGCGATGTTTGCCGTGGGAGTTCCGGCGCGGGACCACACCAAGTCCCCGGAGATCCGGATCGAACTGACGAGTTTCATGCCTTCTTTTTCTTGGAAGGCGATTTCGATCGCGTGAGCTTCGTCAAAAGCCGCTACTTCGCGCTCCAGGTGAGCGTCGAGGTTGGCTTCTTGGAGGAGACTCTCGAAGAGCGTTTTGCCCAAGGCCGCGTCCGCGTCGGATCGCGCCGACATGCGCGCCGCTTGCACTTCGCGACGTTTTCCCCGGAGATCGGCTTTCTTGGTGGCCGTTTCTTGATTCAAACGCGCCAAGAGCTGATCGCGTTGTTGCTCGATGGCCCGCACTTCTTTGCGCAGGCGGGAGATTTCTCCGTGGCCGAGGCGGAGTTGAAAGGCACGGCCGCCGTCAGTGCCATCCTGGACTGACGGGGCCGCAGCCAGCGTGATGCTGGCTTTGCTCGACGGGTCCCGGGGAGCTGCCCCCAGAAGCGTCTTGAAGTCCTCAACCATGAGGTATGCGCGTCCCTCTTGGACGGCGTTTTGGGCAGAGGCCGCCGAGGCGAAAGCCGCGAACGCCAACACCAGAAGCTTTTTGCTGTGGTTGGAAAGAGAATCCATTCTCATACGTTCGTCCTTTTCGCTCGCTTCACTCGTCATGAGTGCTGCCGCGTTCTCTTCTATGCAGGGGCCGGGCCAAGCGCGGACGATTTTCGATTCCGGTGATATTTCATGCGCTTGAAGAACTTTTAGGCAAACGCCGATTTTGCGCCACCCGTCGAACAGTTCGACATCTTTTGCGATATCCCGAGGGCGGGTCGCCGGGGGCTTTTGCTAAGTAGTTGGTTCTTGAGGCCACCCAGGGGGAGAATGCCGCTTTTCGGCACCCCCTGTAGAACTCGTGAACAGGGTGTCGAAACGAGCTATACCCCAAAACCCATGTCGGCCCCCGCACCGGTACGTCTCTTAGATCCCGATGTCATTCACCGTATCGCCGCGGGCGAAGTGGTCGAAGGCCCGGCCTCCATCGTTAAAGAGCTCGTGGAGAACTCGCTCGACGCCGGCGCCCGCTACATCAAAGTCGTGCTCGTCGAAGGAGGCCTTGTCTCTCTCTCCGTCGAAGACGACGGTTGGGGTTTCTCCAAGGCCGATCTCGAATCCGCCGTCCAACGTCACGCCACCAGCAAGATCCGCTCGGTCGACGACTTAGAGGCCATCCTCTCTCTGGGTTTCCGGGGAGAAGCTCTCTCGGCCGCCGGTGCCGTCAGTCGTCTCACCATCGACAGCTTCCGCAAGGAAGAAGGCCCGTGGCACGTGGAAGTCCGCGGCGGCTCCAAGGGTCCCATCAAACCCGGCACCCGCAAGCTCGGCACCAAGATCACTGTCGAGGACCTCTTCTTTAACGTACCCGCCCGCCGCAAGTTCCTGCGCAAGCCCGGCTTAGAGGCGCAGGACGCGCGCGAGATCCTCGAAGCCCTCTCCCTTTGTCATCCCGAAACCCGCTTCGAATGGCACATTGTGGATGCCGAGGGTGAGCTCAAACACCACAAGCAACTTCCGCCCTCTACCTTGGAAGGCCGCTTTGCGGAGATTACTCCCGCCAAAGGCGAGGTTTTCCGCATCGCCTCCGAGAATCCGGTCGACGGCGTTTCCTACCTCGAGATCGTCGGCCTCCGCCCTCCCGCCTGCGCGCGCTCCGCCAAAGGCGTGCGCCTCGCCCTGAACGGCCGTCCGATTCAGGACAAGCGTCTTCCCTACGTTTCGCGCGAAGCCTTTGGCGGTCTTATCGAGGTGGGCCAGTTCCCCTTCCTTCAGATCGCGGTCCGCGTGGATCCGCACTTGGTGGACGTGAACGTTCATCCGCAAAAGAAAGAAGTCCGTTGGCCTTCGGGCTTCAGTATCGGCGGTCTCGTGTATGGCCTGCTGCGCTCGGCCCTCGAGGCCTCACGCCCTGCCCCGATCGCGCCTGCCCCCGAAGCTCACCAGGAATCGCTGGGCGTGATGCCTTTCTTTGAAGCCCCGGCGCCGCTTGGCTCAAGCACGGCGGGTTTTCATTCCGCTACCTCCCCCGGGTCCTATGTCCCGGCAACTTCTCCATCCTTCGCCGCCCCGAGTACGGGGCCGCGCGGGGAGAGCGAGATGTTTCCGCGCGCCGTGCTCTCGCCGCACCCGCCGTTCCGTTTCTCGGACTTGCGCATCGTGGGCGAAGTCGGCGCGGCTTGGCTCGCCTGCGAATCCCCGCGTGGGCTCGTGCTCATCGACCAGCACGCGGCTCACGAGCGCGTAAACTACGACCGCTTCCTGCGCGATCCGCAACTCATCCGTAGCAAACCTTTGTTGGTTCCCATCGAAGTGGAAGTTCCCTACACGGCTCAAGACTCCGCCCCTGAGCTCCGCCCCGTTCTCGAGAGCCTGGGCTTCGAATTCTCGGCTGACACCACCGATCCCCGTAACTGGGAACTCATCGCGGTCCCGGAAGCCGATCGCAAAGTCTCCTGGTCCGAGCTCATGGAAGAAGTCTTCGCCGACTTCGCGGCCGGCGGAGTTCTCAAGGACATCGAAGCCCGCCTGCGCGTAGGTCTTGCCGCGTCGATCGCTTGCCACGGCAGCGTACGCCGTGGCCAACGCCTTTCGAACGAGCAGATCCAAGCCCTCTTCCGATCCCTCGATGCCGTCGATTGGAACGGTCTTTGCCCGCATGGTCGGCCGCTCTGGATGGAGTGGAGTCACGAGCAAATCGAAATCGGTTTCCACCGCTGAGCGATTCGGTGAGGCATTGGATAGAGAGCATCGACGACTGGAATGGCTTCGGCCTTCTTTCCCTCATGGGGCCGACTGGTTCCGGCAAAACCACTGCTGCTCTCGGGTGGGTTAATCGTCATCACGCCAACCGACGCTCTCACCCGTTGCTGGTCAGCATCGATGCCGTGGCCCTGTACCGGGGACTCGACATCGGTTCCGCCAAGCCCCTGGGCGTCGAGCGCGAAGGTTACGACTGGGCCGGGCTCGATCTCTTTGCGCCGTCCCAGCGCGTCTCCGTCGCGGAGTTCACCGAATACGTAAAACCGATCATCCAAAAAGCCTTGCGCACTCAGCGTCCGGTCTTGCTCGTCGGTGGCTCTCACTTTTACGAGAAGGCCCTGGTCGACGGCATGTCGCCCGGAGACCCCACCGACGAATTCTGGACGGCCCCGCTCCGTGATCTGCCCGGCGTTGAGCTCAAGGCCCGTCTCGTCGCCCTGGATCCACGTTGGCGCGACCGGGTGCACGAGAACGATCGTTACCGTCTCCTGCGTTTTCTCGATCTGGCGGACCGCCAGGGTCTCTCCTACGACGCCCTCTTCCACGATACTAAGCGGGACGCCTTGGTGGATTCGGCCTCCTGCCTTGCGCTCGGCCTAGAGTTCACCCCCGACGAATTACGGCTTCGCCTCGCGCAACGTCTTGGGCAAATGTTCCAGGCGGGGTGGGGCTCCGAGGTTCAGGGGCTCCTGCGTGCCGGCTTGGTTCCGGATGCGCCGGGCCTCCTCACCGTCGGCTACCGCGAAATCGTCGCGGCACTGACGGCTAAAAAATGGAACGCCGTAGATGCGCCTCCCGCAGAGCTGGTCGAAGAGATTCTCACGGCCCATCTGCAGTTGGCGAAGAAGCAAAAAAGCTGGGTGCGGGCACTGAGAGCGAGGTCTCAGTAGCATTCGGGCCGCTATTCCATCTGGACGCGGTTCACCGAAATGATGCCCTTCAGGGCCTCGAGCGCCGCGATGCAGCCTTTGAGCTGATCGCTGTTCTTCACTTCCAAGTCGAAGGTCCCCACGGCGCGCTTGTCGTTGTTCACGCGGATGTTCAGGGACTTGATGTTCACTCCCTGGTCGCCGATCACCCGTGACATTTCGTTGAGCAGGCCTTTTTCGTCCATGCAAATCACTTTTATCCGTACGTCGCGGATAATGTTGTCGTTGACGGTCGAAGCCCAGGACACGTCGACGGCGCGATCGTCGTCTAGGTTCAGCACTTTCTTGCACCCCAGCTTATGCACGGTCACGCCGCGCCCACGCGAGATAAAGCCCACGATCTCGTCCCCGGGAATCGGCGTGCAGCAACGGCCGAAGCGCACCAAAATATCGTCGAGGCCCTGGATCAGCACCGCGTTTCTGCGCGACCCCTGCGCCACGGCGGACTGGGCCCGATTAAAGATCTGAGTGATGGCCGCGCCCTTCTTCTCGGGTGTCGGCGTCTCTTCGGCCACGGGCTTCGCGTCCGGAAAAACTTTTGTCAGGATCTTTTCGGGAGAGGCTTTGCCGTATCCCACGGCGATCAGCATTTCGTCGAAGGTCGCAAAGGACAGGGCCGACACGCGGTCCTGAACGTTCTTGTCCTTCTCCAGCTTCTGGAACGAATGCCCGTACTTCCGGAACTCTTTCTCAAGGAGATCGTAGCCCACCACCTTGGCGCGTTCGCGCTCCTCGGTGCGGATGTAAGCGCGGATCTTTGCCTTGGCCCGTCCCGAACGGACGATCTTGAGCCAATCTTTCGAGGGTTTCTGTGTCGGCGACGTCGTGATTTCCACGGTGTCGCCCGAGCGCAGCTTGTGCCGCAGGGGCACAAGCCTCCCGTTCACCTTGGCGCCGGTGCAGCGGTTGCCCAGCTCGGTGTGCACGGTGAACGCAAAATCGAGGGGAGTCGAGCCAGCGGGGAACTCCAGCAACTCGCCCTTAGGCGTGAACACGTAAATGTCCCCTTCAAAGAGATCGAGCTTTACGCTCTCCAGAAACTCGGAGGGATTCGTGACTTCTTCCTGGGCTTCCACGAGTTGCCTCAGCCAGTGGAACTTTTCGGAATCCTTCTGACTCAGTTTGCCGCTCTTGTATTCCCAGTGGGCTGCGATGCCGCTCTCGGCGATGCGGTGCATGTCCTCGGTGCGGATCTGAATCTCTAGGCGCTCGCCGTACGGACCGATGACCGTCGTGTGCAACGACTGGTACATGTTGTTCTTCGGCATGGCGACGTAGTCTTTGAAGCGTCCCGGCACAGGCTTAAAGAACGAGTGCACGATACCCAGGGCCTCGTAGCACTCCGCCAAGGTCTGGGTGGTCACCCGGAAAGCGATCAGGTCGTGCACGTCCTCGAAGTCCATCGCGCGACCCTCCATCTTTTTGTAGATGGAATAAAAGTGCTTCGCGCGCCCGGTCACCTTCACCTTGAGTCCGTATTCGGAGATCTTCTCCGACAGAATCTTGATGAGGCGTTCGATGTACTCTTCGCGCTCGGCTTTCTTCTTGGATACGAGCTTCGAGATCTTCTGGTACGACTCCGGCTTCAGGTACTTGAGACTCAGGTCCTCGAGCTCCATCTTCATCCACGAGATTCCCAGGCGGTTGGCCAGGGGAGCATAGACGTCCAGGGTTTCCTGAGCGATGTCCTGCTGCTTCTTCGGGGCCAGGTGTTCGAGTGTCCGCATGTTGTGCGTACGATCGGCGAGTTTCACCAGGATCACGCGCAAATCCTTGGCCATCGCCAAGATCATCTTGCGGAAGTTTTCGGCCTGCTTTTCGTGCGACGAGCGGAAGCTGATCTGCGAGATCTTCGTCACGCCGTCCACGAGCTGGGCGACTTCCTTGCCAAACTCCTGCTCCACGATCTCGAGCGTCGTCGCCGTGTCTTCCACGGTGTCGTGCAGCAGGCCGGTCATCACCGAGGCCATGTCCATGCGCATCTGCGCCAGGATCAGGGACACCGCGAGCGGGTGGATGATGTAGGGCTCGCCCGATTTGCGGAGCTGTCCTTCGTGCAGGCCCACCGCAAAGTCGTGCGCCTTTTTGAGCATGGCAACGTCCGCATCGGCGTAATACGCCACCACGGCTGTCTTCAGGTCCTCAAAGCCAACTTGGGGTGCGTCTGCCTTCATCGCGTCGGTTAAACTAAGGGCTCGACCTCAGGTGCCAAGACGGCGACGGATAATGGATTCGATCTCCAGCGCGGCGCGCTCGAGTTGATCATTGAGCACCTGGAAATCGAAGTCACCTGCCTGCGCGATTTCCTTGCGGGCATTCTCCAGGCGATGGCGAATGTCGCCGTCGTTCTCGGTCCCACGTTTACGCAAGCGCGTTTCGAGAATGTCGAAGTCGGGCGGATTCACGAAAATCGTGAGTGCGTCGGGGAAGGCTTTCTTGATCGACTTCGCGCCCTGCACGTCGATCGTCATAAAGAGAATCTCGCCCTTGGCGACGGACTCTTCGATCACCGATTTGCGGGTTCCGTAGCGGTAACCGTGCACGCGTGCCCACTCGGCAAAGGCGCCCTTTTCGATCAGGTCTACGAACTCAGGTTCTTTTAAGAAAATGTAATCCTGATCCGGAATCTCGGTGGCGCGCGGCGGACGAGTCGTACAAGTGATGGAGCGACGGCCATTCGGGAAACGAGAAATAAGCTCCGTGGCCAAAGTAGTTTTCCCGCCCCCGCTGGGAGCCGAAATCACCACCAAAAGACCGTGCTTACCCGTCATCGAAAGAGAATATCACAAACCTCTTGCCCTGACGGCTAGCGAGTGACGTGTCCTTGACCCAGGTTTTCGGGGAATCCAACTTCTAACCGTTCGCAGAGGGTTTCGCGCGCCACGGCCGAAAGGACCACGTGCGAGGAGTCCAAAAAGAGCACGCTCTTTGTCTTACGTCCGCGAGTAGCGTCGATAACGCGATGCAGCTTATAGAGTTCATCCACAAAGTTTCGCACGGGCTCGGAATCATAGCCCACGACGCCCACGATCCGGTGCCGTGGCACAGCGTTGCCGAAGCCGGCATCGAGCATAGAGGGGACTGCTTTTGCGCTCATGGTCCCTTAGCTATCGCTTTCCCCGGTCTCACGCCAGGCCCCGTCCGAAGCCCCAGCTCCCCCGGTCCGCACGCCCTGTCTATTCACGTACGCTCCATACGTCCATTGTAAGCCACGTATGTCCATGTGCGCTCCGTACGTCCATGTACGCCACGTGTATGTCCATGTGCGCTCCGTATGTCCATGTACGCCACGTATGGCTGGCTTGCGTGGTGCGCCTCCGAATCCGATGCTTGCACTCAAAACTCCACCCCCTGCGCGAATCGGGGTGTCTCGAGAATTCCAGCCCCTTGCCCCGCCAAGTCGGGTTTCTCCTTGGGCCGCAGTCGTCTCTCGGTCCGATCTACGGACTCCATCAAAAAGTAAAGAAGCCGGCACCGTCAGGCGACCTCTCGTCTTTACACCGGCCCGTTAGCTTTCATGCCAATGAGACAACTTGGTTTCACGCCAAGTTGAGGCATTGTTCCCGGATCTTCTCGATCTCGAGTTTGCCGTCGATGATCTTCTGCGCCAGTTCGGCGTCCTGCACTTTATTGCCGAGGGTCGTCCATTCCCGGTGCAGTTCCTGCGCTAAAAACTCCAAGCGTTTTCCGGGAGCGGCATCGCCGTCCGCTAGCAGTTTCTGACAGGCCCCCAGGTGGATGCCGATCCGCCCGATCTCTTCCGAGACTTCGCGTTTCTCCGCGAGGAACAGCAATTCCTGCAGCAGCTTCTCTTGTCCGGGCCCAGCGATCTTCATCTCGGCCGCCAACTCTTCTAAGCGCTTCTTCAATTGCTCCGCCCACAACTTGCGGGCCGGCTCCAAGCGCGCGGTGATCTCAGTCAGAAGGGCGCCCATCTTCGTGATGTGCGTTTGCAACAAGTCCTTCAGACGATCGCCCTCGGTGCGACGATTGCGGCCCAGGCTCTGAAAAAGCTCCGTGAAGGCCTTCTCGGCTTCGTCCGCAGGCAAATCCTCGTCCGGCGTTTTGTCGCCCATCCAGAGCGACGTGGTGCGCTCCAACAGTGAAGCGCATTCCGAGCGCGAAAGCATGGTGTTCGATTGCACGCGCTCCAGCGCGCGCTCGTAGGCGGCCACCACTTTCGCGGCCTGCTCTTCGGGTTTCACCGTCTCGCGACGATCCGAAACTTCGATCGAAACGTCCACGGCTCCACGGCGCAAAGTCTTTTGCGCCGACTGGCGTGCGAGCACTTCGAGCGAACCCCATTCGCGGGGAGCGCGCCATTTCAATTCCAAGAAGCGGTGATTCACCGACTTCGCCTGCAGACGAAAACGTTTCCCGCCGATTTCTTTCTCGAGCGTGGCGTAGCCCGTCATCGATTCAAAGGGCGAAACGGCCACGGCAGTCTTAGCGGAAGTGTTTGGCATCGATGTGTCGGTATTTCTCGTAGCGAGTCGCCAAGCGCGTCGCCGTGTCTACTTTGGCCAAGTCATCCAGGTGGAAGTGAATGCGGCCGAGCAAGCGTTCCGCCATTTCGTCCCAGTTCGTATGTGCGCCATCTGCAGGCTCCTCTACGATTTCATCGCAGAGGCCCAGCTCAAATACGCTCTTTGCGCCCACTTTCAGCGCGAGGGCTGCTTGCTTCGACTCCGCGGCATTCGCCCACAGAATCGCTGCGCAGCTCTCGGGACTGATCACCGAATAGGTCGAGTTCTTCAGCATCAGCAGACGATCTGCCACGCCGATGGCGAGTGCGCCGCCCGAGCCTCCTTCGCCGATCACGAATGAAACCGTAGGCACCTTTACTTGGAACATGCGCAAGATAGAGGCGGCGATCGCCTCCGACTGTCCGCGCTCTTCCGCGCCGATGCCCGGGTATGCGCCCGGCGTATCGATGAACGTCACGAGAGGGCGCTGGAACGATTCGGCGAGGTCCATCAGTCGCATGGCTTTGCGATAGCCCTCGGGGCGAGCCATACCGAAGTTGCGCTCAATCTTTTGCTTCGTTGTGCGGCCCTTCTGCTGACCCAGGAAGAAAACGCGTTTCTTTTCTTTGTCACCGCGAAGAACACCCATGCCGCCCACGAGCGCTGGGTCCTCGCCAAAGCGCCGATCGCCTTTTAGCTCTTCGAAATCCACGAAGATCTTCTGGATGTAATCCAGCGTATGCGGGCGCTGAGGGTGACGGCTGCGTTCCACCGCCTGCCAGGCGATGTGCTTCTCCTCAGACGGACGCACTTCGGATTCTTGATGACGGT
>Ga0247843_1002007_pt1:27500-38702 | contig 38702 bp, 30 predicted proteins | sample LaCruzMarch2017__FD_192420 | JGI IMG/M metagenome (GOLD analysis project Ga0247843, IMG submission 192420) | Freshwater microbial communities from meromictic Lake La Cruz, Castile-La Mancha, Spain - LaCruzMarch2017_8m | ecosystem: Environmental > Aquatic > Freshwater > Lake | place...
AGCGGCGGGCTCGTGCCGGCGGGGATTGGGGCGGCTGATATCTTGGCGAAGCAATCGAGCGAGAACCAGGTTGGCGTTTACAACGCGAACTGGATCAAACCCATTGATGAGCATTCCTTGTTGCACCTTCTCTCAAAGAAACCCGCGCTGGTGGTGACTTTAGAAGATCACTATTCCACGGGTGGTTTGGGCGGGGCTGTGAGCGAAGTATTGGCGGCTCGAGGCGCGGGCGTTCGACTTTTGCGAATTGGTGTGGAGGGATTCGGCCAAAGTGGAAGTCCCGAAGACAACTATCGCCACTATGGGTTTACTCCTGAGGCGATCGCTAAGCGAATTCTAGACGCTGGAGTGTTACGATAGTCGTGCAATGCAAGATTCGGGTGATGACGAAAGGGGACCGGCGTTTCTGAGGAAGCGTTCGGGGCCCACGACGCCCGACGGACAGCCATTGACCGATATTTCGGCATCCTTGAACGAAGATCCAGCAACGCCGGTCGAGACTCCCCCGAGATCGGTCTCTAGAAAATCCAAGATAGATCGCAAAGCTGGAGTGGGAACAGAGGCTGGGCCTGGAACAGAGCCTAATTGGACTCGACGCATTCGTGATTTCTGGGTGTCTGGGCTTATTTTTCTTCTTTTCCGCCTGCTTCGTTCGACCTGGAGGTTGGAGGAAGCGGGGTATCCAGCTGAGATCCATGAACGTCTTGAGTTAGGGAAACCCGTCGTTTTTGCACACTGGCACGAAGATGAGTGGGCCATGTTGGGGTTCTACGCGGGACGTGGCATGACCGTTTTGGTTTCTTTGAGTCGCGATGGCTCTTTGATGGCGGCATTTTTAAGCAAGCTTGGGTTTCGTATTGCTCGAGGATCTTCGAGTCGAAATGCCGTAGGCGGATTTTTGAATCTCAAGCGTGCCGTCGAGGAGGCTCCAGACGGCAAGGTGAGCTTGGCGGTGGATGGGCCTAGGGGACCACGCCACCGGGTGAAACGCGGAGTCTTTAAACTGGCGCAGATTCTCAATGCTCCGGTTTTGGCGGGAGCTGCGACCGCGGATCGAGCTTGGGTTTTCAGGAAATCGTGGTCGAAGGCCTTCGTGCCGAAGCCTTTTGCTCGCGTGAAGCTCGTCTATGCGGCTCCCTTAGATGCCAGTCAGATAAACAAGAGCGCGGAGCGCGATGACTATGCGCAGCTCGAGTGGGACTTAGAAGAGCGTTTGCGGGCTACGAAGGCTGAGGCAAAGCGTCTGAGCGGTCTCGAATAGTTGTTTGGGCTGGTTGTTTGGGCCGGATAATCCTCGAAAAGCTGGTGTCCGCCTGAGGCCGAACAGCTCGTTTGGGAGTTTAACTCCTGACCAATCCGCGACTAAGTTTGCGGCTTAACCGACGCAGGGGTTTGACCTGACCCCTTGGTCGCGTTTTCGGGGTTCAGATCAAGGAGTACTGAGAACGTTTCCATCGGCAGAGTCGGGGACGCTTTCAGAGGCGGAACTCAGGCAGTTTTTGCACGGTTTCAGTGGAACTTGCCGGTCAACCGTCAGGGAAGTTCTGCGGTGTTGCCAAAAGGCTGGCGCATTTAGGTGCTCCCGGATGGCTGGATACTCCCTAAACTAGAGACAGGATGCGGTTTCTTGCCAAGGCCCTTTGTTGGCTTTTTCTCTTTGCCGGCCTCCGCGTGCCGGCTGCTGAGCCACTCGACCTTTCGTCGTGGACCCTGGAAGAAAAAGCCGGTCAGGTGCTCATGGTTGGCTTTCGATCGTTCGAGCAAGTCAAAGCCGTGCGGCCGGGGGGTGTGGTCCTCTTTTCCTGGAACATGCCGAGCGTTGACGCCACGCGGGATCTCACAAAGGCGATTCGCGAGTACGCTTCTACGTCGATGAAAGCCCCCGTCTTCATTGCCACGGACCATGAGGGCGGTACGGTGCTGCGCCTGCGCAAGGGGCTCACGGCGTTTCCCGACGCCGCAGCGGTCGGAGCGACCGGTGATGTAGAAACGGCGTTTCGCGTAGGGAAGGCTATGGGGCATGAGCTGGCGTCTCTCGGTATCAACATGAACCTGGCTCCTGTGTTGGATCTTGGCAATGCGCGCTCTTTTCTGGAGAATCGCGTTTGGGGCGATGTCGGGGGCCCGGTGGGCACGCTCACTACCGCCTACATGCGCGGGCTCGAGTCGTCCCGGGTGCTTGCCGTGGCTAAGCACTTCCCAGGACATGGGGGATCAACCGGTGACTCTCATTTCACACTTCCCCAAGTTAACAAGAGTTTTTCGGCTCTTTGGAATGAAGATCTGGAGCCGTTTCGGCGTGCCGTTAAGGAGGGCGTCCAAGCCGTGATGACGGCCCACGTGGAGGTACCGGCCATTGATCGCGGTCCTGCGTCGCTTTCGTCGAAGTTTGTGACGACTTTGCTTCGCGAGCAGTTCGGATTCAAGGGGTTGGTGCTGACCGATGACTTGGAGATGGGGGGATTCACGCCGGTGTCGGGGACGCCGGTTGAGGAGCTCGCGTTGAGGGCGCTCAAGGCCGGGACGGACATCGTTCTCGTTGTCTGGTCGGAGAAAACACAGGTCAAGATTCGCGACCGAGTGGTGAAGGCTGTGAGGGACGGAGAGGTGTCCGAGGCCTGGCTTGACGAAAAGATTCGACGCATCGATGGCATTCGCAGGACATTTGCGTCGCCTGCCGCCGAAGAATGGGACAATCCGTATTGGAGGGAGAACCTGCGACGGTCGGAGTCCATCTCGCTGGCTGAATCGATTCCGCGCCGAGCTCTTCATTGGATCGCGGGACGTAGTGATCAGCTTCTCGAGGGTTTTGCTCAGTCGTGGGCTGATTCATGGATGGTGATGGTACCCGAGGGAGCCTCCGCTCGACTTTGGAAACGTCTGCGTCCTCAGGACGAAATCCTTGTGCATCGCAGGCGGGCAGACGGCGCCTTGGTTCAACAAATCACAAAGAAACTCAAGCGAACTTTGGCCTCGAAGCGACCCTTGGTGGTGGTCACGGGACCGCGGGCTTCCTCGAGCGAGGATGTCTTCAAGGTCTTTCGTACACAGCTTGGGAGGCGAGGATTGCAGGCCGAAGATTCGTCCTTGGTCCTTTGGGTGCATCAAGGATCGAAGCCCGTCGAGTTCAGGCTTCCACCTGAGAAAGTCAAAATTGGTCTCGTCGGCTTGCATAGCGCTTCCCTGGCGAGTTTGATTGCGTTGACAGAGACCTTGCGAGGCCCGGCGGCTTCGGTGCGGATCCCTGCGAGTCGCGGATGGAACTGAGTTTCGGAGAGATTCTTGTCATTTTGATCATCGCTTTCTTGGTGCTCGGGCCAGATGAACTCGTTCGCAAATCGCGACAGGTTGGTCGCTTCATTGGCAAAATGAAAGCCGAGGCCAACAACTTTCGTGTGATGGCGGAGGATGAAATTCTCCGGCTCGACGAAGAGAAGAAGAAGCTCAAGGAGCTGAATAGCCTGTTGCAATCTCCGTCGATCGATCTCAAGAAAGACCGAGAGCCGACAGATGGATGAGCAAAAACGTCCGCTGCTCATGCACCTGGAAGAGCTTTTCGTTCGGCTGCGGCGCTCTATTCTTTATCTTGTCGTTGGCTTTGTAGGCGGGTACGTCGTGAGTAGCTGGGCAGTCGATGAACTCCAAAAGCCGCTGCTTACGCGCCTGCCTGAGGGTGCGCACCTCGTGTTTACGACGCCCTTCGAGAAGTTTTGGGTGTATATGCGGATATCGCTCATTTGCGGCCTGATTTTTGTGTTGCCGGCGATGATCTGGGAAGTGAGCCGTTTCGTGGGCCCCGGGCTGAAGAAGCACGAGCGTGGACGGATCGCGTGGCTGCTTGTGACGGCGAGCGTTGTGTTCGGGCTGGGGCTTTGGGTGGGGTACCGCTTTGTGCTGCCCCCGTTGATCGACGCCATTCTGCAGTTCGGTTCGGGGAGCGTGGTTCCCTTTTTGACCCTTTCGTCATACATCAACACCACTCTAGGGGTACTCCTTGCGACCGCGCTCTTTTTGGAAGTGCCGGTGTTCATGGTCCATCTTTCGAAGTGGGGTTGGGTTCGTCCGGGAACGTGGAGCCAGGGAAGGAAGCTTGCCGTGATCGTGAACGCGATTGTGTCGGCGGTTTTGAGTCCACCGGATCCGGCCAGCATGATCGTGATGATGATTCCTTTGCAGTTGTTGTACGAGGGTGGAATCATCGGAGCGCGCGTGGCAGAATGGTTCTCTCATGATTCTTCCACTGGCTAAGCATTTCCTGAAGCGTTTCGTTTTTTGTTTGGTTCTCGGTGCCCTTGCCTTCGCGGGCTGCAAGGACAGGGAAGGGCCGGCAATACCCACCTCACGTAACCACGTCACGATCGGAGTGTTGCCGAACGAGGCGAAGCGCGATTTGGGGCTCCTGCAGAAGGAGCTTGAGAAACGATTGGGGCTTACGGTTCGAGTTTGGGTGCCGAAGGATTATTCGGATCTGGTGGACGGATTTAAACGAGGCGAAGTCGACTTTGCTTTTTTTACGGCCCTTCTTTTTTTGCAGGCGGAGCGTGAGGCGGGTGCCAAGGCTTTGCTAAAGAAGGTCTACGGAAGGTCCGAGTTTTATTATTCGGCCGTCATCACGCGGGCGGATTCGAAGATCCGTAGACTCCAGGACCTTAAGGGAAAAAAAATCGGATTCGTGGACCCCAAGAGCACGAGCGGTTTCCTTTACCCCCGCGTGTTGCTGCGCGCGGCGGGTTTGGATGCGTCTCCCGGACGGGCCGCCTCGGTAACGGTGTTGGAATCCAAGTTCTTTGGTACCCATGCGGCCAACGTGCAGGCACTGCTGGATGGACAGATCGACGCCGCTGGAGTGTGGGCTAACGAAGAGGGAACGGAGAGGGGCTCCTGGACGGACAAGCCTTTCACGGAATCCGATGCTCGCAAGATTCGCGTGCTGAAGCTTTCTGATCCTATTCCGAACGACGCGTTTGCGGTGAGGGGCAGCCTTTATACCGAAAACCCAATGCTCGTCCTGCGGGTGATGGAAGCTCTCATCAGCATGGGCGAGGAAACGAACGGTGCGCTTAAGAAGGTCATTGATGCCGACAAGATGGCCACCGCGACCTCGAGGCACTACGACAGCGTGCGTGCGATCGAATCTCTGTTGAAGGAAGATCCCAAGTGACTCCCTACGAAAAGTTCATCAAGCTTTATTCGGCCGATGACATCCAGAAAATGGTGAAGCGTATGGCGGCCGAGATCGATTCGCACTATCCGCAAGGCGAGCCGCTCATTTGTGTGGGAGTGCTTAAGGGAGCCTGGATGTTTCACGCTGATCTGGTGCGTGAGATCAAGCGCCCTGTAACGGTGGATTTCATTCGGGCAACTTCTTATGGCCACGGAACGAAGACCTCGGGCACTGTGCGTATTCTCAAAGACATTGAAGTCGATATCCGTGATCATCACGTGCTGCTGGTCGAGGAGATTGTTGATAGCGGACGCACGCTCTCGTTTATCCGGGAACGCTTAGCTCAAACAGGCGCAGCTTCGGTGAAGATCGCCGCCCTACTCGACAAAAAAGAACGCCGGGAAGTTCCCTGTACCCCAGACTTTCTAGGGACCGAGATACCGAATCACTTCGTGGTGGGTTACGGCCTCGACTGGGGAGAGAACTACCGAAATCTTCGGGACATCTACCGAGTTCCCGAAGAACCGCTCCGCTAAAGCCTTTCGAAGTGCCCCGCGTTTGTAGAGGACCGCAAGGCGGGAGGCATCTGAACGTCTCAGCCCACAACAATGAGTAGGGGCGCTCGGCTGACGAAGCCCGTGCTTAGTTCAGAAATCGTTCACAAGTTTGCGAATTCGGGGGGCATCTCGAGGACAGGGACGATGAGATGCTTCAGGGAGGGCTCTTCTTCCTTGGGCGGGTCGAAGCGCGGCCCCTCGCAGAGCCATTTGAGCGAGGCACCGATGTGTTTCTTCCAATCGCTCTCGGCGATTTCTTGAAAACTCTTTTTCGAATCTTCGATCGAAAACTCGATCCAGCAGATGCCGTTCGCTTTGCACCAATCACCGAGGCGGTTGCCCTGACCGGGCAGCATTTCTGGTTCGGTGCCCCAAAGAAAGGCCGGACGTTCGCAGAGTTCGGACAGCTTGTTCACGACTTCCGGAGGAACGAGTTCATTGTAGCGAACCAGGTTGGGCCCGGTCACAAATGAGACGATCGCCTTGGGTTGGATTTTTTCGTTCCAGCGAAGGAGCGTTTTGGTTTCGAAGGCCTTGGGGCAATCGGAGTTCGTTTCGCCCGGGAAATCCCCGAGGAGTGAAACACCCGTAATGTTGAGCGAAGTATTTTTCGGGTCCGATGCCGGATTGATCAGCGGGGTGAGGAAGATGTCCGTGATCGGCTGAATGACGCCGGACTGGACCGCCTTCTGAAGCAGGTTCGTGAAGTAGGAGTCTTTTTTGGTGGTTCCCTCGAAGCCACCCATCACCCACAGCGCGCTTTGCGCTGTCGTGGCGGACGGTCCGCAAGCCTGAAGAAGCTGAAGAGGCGCGACCTCTTTTCCGCCGATGAACTCAGGACCCACATTGACGAACTCAATCGTCTTCCACTGCCGACGAGAACTGCGCGCTATCATGAGGTGCAACCTACAACCCGATGAGGCATCTGAGAAGAAAAAAAACGCCTAGGGAAAATCCTTGTGATAGCAGAAAAGATATGGACTTCAGCACTCTCGGTTTGTCGCCCCAGTTTGCGGAGCGCCTGGCCGCCCGCGGTATTCAAACGCCCACAGAGATTCAGACGGAGGCTTTTCCCCTCTTGACGGAGGGGAAATCCGTGCTCGGGTTTTCGAAGACCGGCTCGGGTAAAACCTATGCCTACATGCTTCCCCTTGTGGAGAAGGTCATGCGAACTCCGGTTGACGCCGAGCGACCCAAGGTGCTGGTGCTGGTGCCGACTCGCGAACTCGCGACGCAGGTGGCGACAAGCCTCGAGGTGCTCACCGGTGGCGATTTCAAGAGTGTCGTGATCGTCGGAGGCGAGGCGGAAGATCGGCAAGTTTTGGCCGGCCGCAATGCCGACTGGATCATCGCGACTCCGGGGCGTCTGCTCGATTTGCTGGAGCGTAAGCTTGTCAATTTGAGTCCTTTGCAGGCAGTGGTGTTTGACGAGGCGGACCGCCTTTTGGACATGGGCTTTCTGCCGGATATTCGCCGTCTTTTCGGCATGCTGCCGCCCCCGCCGCAGATGTGCTTCTTCTCCGCTACCCTGCACTTCGGCGTGGATGAGCTTTCCTACGAGTTTGGGGCAGAGTGCGTGCGCATTGGCCAAGAACCCGAAGAAGCCACGGTGGAGGGCCTCGATCACCGGGTGGCTTTCGTGGGAGATCACGAGAAGTTCCATGCGTTGGCCCACTTCCTTTGCGAGAACGTGGATGGACGAGGGATCATTTTCTCCAATTATCGCGAACGCGCCCACGAGATTGCTTCCCGGTTGAAGGGGTTGGGGATCGCTGCCGCTCCCCTGACTGCCCAACTTTCGCAGAGTCAACGCACCTCGATCATGCAGGACTTCCGCGACAGCAAAGTCCCCGTACTGGTGGCCTCGGACTTGGCTTCGCGAGGCCTTGACGTGGAGGCCCTCGACTTCGTGGTTAACTACGACCTGCCTGAAGATCCGCCTACCTACGTGCATCGAGTGGGTCGGACCGCCCGTGCCGGACGTAGTGGCAAAGCGCTCTCGCTGGTAGGTTTTGGCGACGCTTTCCGCCTTGAGAAGCTCGAAGGATTTTTGGGTAAGCCCATTGAACGACAGACCTTCGAAACCGACAAGCTTCAAGGCACGTTGCCGCGTGTGGGACCGTCTTTGCCGGGCGCCGATGAGTACCGGAGTGAGCGCTCAGGGCGTGGCGATGGACGTCGTGAGGGAGCGCGTCGCGATGGGGGTGGACGTGGGGACCGTCCGCGCAAAGACGGGCCTCGGGATCGTTCGCTGCCGACCTCGACGGGCCCTAAGGAACCGTACAAACTTTTGCCCACCTCCGGAGCTCGCCCGGTGGGAGCGCCGCCCCCTGTTTTGGCTCCTAAGCCAAAGGGGCCTCGGGTGCCGGTAACGGTTGCTGCCAAGGCTAAAACTCCGAGCCCACAATCTCGGCCGAGTTCGGCTTGGAGTCGTATCAAAGGCTGGCTATTGGGACTCTTTGGCGTGAAGGCGGGATCAGCTGTCTCGGCCCGAATCGGAGGAGGGACCCCCTCCTCCGCGGCCGGATCCGCTGGACGTCGTCGCCGCCGCGGTGGACGCGGAAGGGGTGGCCCTTCGGCGCCCCGCTCCCCCTCGACGCCGTCTCGAGGCTGAGCCTCCGGGACCACGACCGCCACTCTCGCTGCCATGGCTTCCGCTGTGGCTTCCCTCGGAGCCCTGCCAGCGAATGGAACGCACGAATCCGAGGTACGCACGCCAGGGCTTCTCCCAGTGCTTCCAGAGGCCTTTGTAGGCCTCAGTCTCCACCTCCGAAAGTACTTTCAGCACGAAAAAGGCTTGAACGAGGTGGGGGGCTGCCTTCGGATGGCGTTGAAGCAGGCGAGCGGCATGCTCCGCCTTGGGATCCTTGGCTACTTTCGCCAGGGTGGTACGGATCCGATCCATGTCTTCGCGCTCGATCCGGGAAACCTTGAGGTCTTCTAAGACGTGAGGCAATAGCCCGCGCTCGCGTTCTTCGGGGTGTCCCTCCGAAGTGAGAGCATGCAGCAAGAGATAAAACAGCGGAGCGGCTTTCCGTGAGTCGGTCCACGGGAAATGCCCAAGGACATCGCCAATCTTGCGGAGGTCCTTGAGTGCCGTGGGGTGCTTGTCGAGGTGCTTGGCGAGCGAGGCGCTGAGATGGTGCCAGGCCTGGAGGCGGCGGAGTTCGTCTGACAGGGGGCCGAAAGTGCCCTCTTTGAGCATCTTCAGAATTTCTTCGCGGATTCGCTCTTTTTTGGCCAGAGCGAGTTGGTCAGCGGCTTGTTCCATTGCCTTGCCCGTTTGCAGGTCGGGCTTGAGTTTGCCTCGGGCCATAAAGCGCAAGGCCCGAAGAATCCGGATCGGGTCCTCGCGGAAACGCTCGATCGGATCCCCGATGACCTTGAGGCGTCGTTTGCCGAGATCCTCGGCTCCGCCCACGAAGTCGATGATCTTCCCGTTGCTTGGGTCGAGGAAGAGAGCGTTGAAGGTGAAGTCGCGGCGGATAGCGTCTTGCTCCGCGGTGCCAAAGACGTTCTCGTTGATGACTCCGTCTTTCTCGGTGGGATCCCGGCGGAAAGTCGTGATCTGGATCTCTTTTTCCATCGCCGGGGAAAGGTTAGGGAAGAGGTGCTCGCTTGAGTTCTCGCCGTCGGCCTTTTTGGCGCGTAGGCGGCGCTTAGCGACGACGATCCGGAAACGACGTCCGATGATGAAGGCGCGCCGGATGACGGCCTTTACCTGTTGGGGAGTGGCGCTGGTGGCGACGTCGAAGTCCTTTGGGTGGTGACCTATGAGAATGTCCCGCACGCAACCGCCGACCAAGTAGGTCTCGAAGCCCGCGCTCTGCAGCTTCTTGACGATTTCGACGGCGTCGTCATCGAGCAACTCCCGATAGTTTTTGGGGAGGGCGGGGCTTTTTTTAGGAAAGATCCAGGACCACATCAGCGATTCATCTCCACACCGATAGTTAGCACCGGTAGGCGGTCATAATCAAAACCGCCGGCCGTTCCGCCCAAAATCTCTCGGGCTTCCAGTGCGTAGCGCTGAAGCGAGTCGATCAGCCCTTGGAGAGGGATCTCGTAGCGCTGGGGAAGGTAGGGCCGAAGCTTGGTGCACGAATCTTCGGCCAGTTTGATCACGCCTTTGGGGTTGGCATTGAGGACATGGTAGAGGGCTGCCGAGGCTTGGATGATACCTTGGTAAAAAAGACGGTCCGGGCCGTATTCGTCCATCCAGACTTCCTCGAGGACTTCGTGGGTTTCCCAGTAATAGCGCCGATTGAAGAGGCTCACGGCGCGCACGAGGGCGGGTGGAGCGGGATCGACCGTGGAAACGGGATTCGCGGGCGCAGGGACAGCTTTCGCGATCCGCTGCTCGAGACTACGGCGGCAGGATCCGCCGCAAGGGCCCGTACCGGCTCCGCAACGGTCGTAGATATCGCCGATCGAGCGCGCTCCGGCCTGGATGGCGAGGTCCACCGTGGCCCAGTCCACTTGGTTGCAGTAACAGGCGAGATCTTTGGCGTCGTCCTTCACTTAAGAGACGACCCTAACCTCTTTAGGCCGCGATCTTCGAGAGATCGCCCGACGTCTTCCGTTTTTGATGCATCGCGATAAAGCCTTTGACCGCTTCTGGATCGAATTGGGTCCCGCTACAGCGGTAGAGCTCGTCGTAGGTGCGCTCGAGGTCGAGCTGTTTGCGGTAAACCCGGTTGGTTGTCATGGCATCGAAGGTGTCCGCCACCAGGATTACGCGCGAGTAGAACGGGATGAGGTCGCCGCGTTTTTCGTCGGGATAACCACGGCCATCGATGCGCTCGTGATGGCCGCGTACCGATTCGGCCAGGTAGCCGAGATCGGGGATCTTGGACACCATGGTGCCGCTGTCCGCAGGATGCAGACGGATGATCGCAAACTCTTCGGGGGTCAGGGGGCCCGGTTTTTTGAGCACGGAATCGGGGGTGAGAATTTTGCCCACGTCGTGCAAGAGGCCCGTTATGTAGATTTCCACCCGCTCTTGGGGGGAGACGCCCAGTTCGGCACCTATCCATTGTGAGAGCTCCGCCACGCGGTGACAGTGCTCATAGGTGTAGGGGTCTTTACGCCAGAGAACTTCAAGGATGCGGTTTACGTCCGTATGATTTCGGAGAACATCCATCGCGGCGCGGGCCTTGAGGTCCCCTCCCACGTTCGGTTGGGGACGTTCGCCAAAGGGAGGGACGAGTTTCAAACGTTGCATTTCCCGAGTTCCCTCTCACGGCAAGCCGAGCCACAAACATACCTAACCACAGCTCTGATTGTAGGCGTTGGCGCTGCGCCGCAGGGTTAAATGCTGGAGATTTCTTGGTGAGGAAATCGTGAAGACAAGGGCGACCTTGCACGTCATAAAAGGTGTTACCAAGACGCGCAGTATCAAGAGCTTAGGCGTGGGTCCGTTTGGATAGCGCTTAGGTAACACTTTGGAGGTGACGTCGGAGCTGTTGACGTCACAAATGAGGT
>Ga0247843_1002008_pt1 | contig 38683 bp, 29 predicted proteins | sample LaCruzMarch2017__FD_192420 | JGI IMG/M metagenome (GOLD analysis project Ga0247843, IMG submission 192420) | Freshwater microbial communities from meromictic Lake La Cruz, Castile-La Mancha, Spain - LaCruzMarch2017_8m | ecosystem: Environmental > Aquatic > Freshwater > Lake | place: Spain...
CGGTCACAGTGAACTTGTGACCCACACTGGGTTGCGCATTCCGGCGCTCGCCGTGGATCGCATCGCCGATGCTTTAGAGTACGTGCACGATTTCGTTGCTATCGATGAGATTCACTTCTTCGCGGAAGAAGCAGTGGCACCCATCCAAGTACTGCTCGCGCGTGGAACCCACGTGGTGGTTGCCGGTTGCGATATCGATCATTTCGGCGAGGTATTTGCGCCGTTTGATTCACTCATCCCCATGGCGGGCGCGGTGACTCGCATCGCTGGCACCTGCGCCCGCTGCGGCGCTCCATCCACTCATAGCGAGCGGATATCGGCGGTGACGGATCGAATCATTGTGGGGGGTATTGGAGACTTCCATGCCACCTGCGCCACGTGCTTTCGACCCAGCGTGCGGCCACCGGCCTAGAAGTGCAAGAAGTGTGAATTGTGAGATCCGTGAGGTGCAAGAGGTGTGAAGTGCAAGGGCAGTTTTGTGCTCACGGCTTAGCAGTCGGTCCGGCCCCTTGCTTCACAACGAGTTCTTGCTTCGTCACGATTGGAACAAATCCAATCTCCATTCCCTTGGGCGGCATGACCAGCAGATTTGCATCGAACCGCACCAGTGCCCCCGCACGTGGTGGGGCCATGTACGTACCGTCGATGCGCCAAGCGCGATGCATGCGCTCAATGGTTGCCTGCAGCGCGGCGCGTTCGTCGGCGCTCCACTTCAACTGCCCAAATACGGGTTGCTCGATGAACTTGTACCAGTAGTACGTCACCGTTGAACCATCCACCAACTTCACCTTGAACGGTCCGGCGCTTGGCCCAGGCGTGACCCACGCGCCCGCGAGTGGTTCGGCGCTGTACGGCTCTGGCTGCGCAGTTGGTTTTGGAAATTCGCGCTGTCGGAGCCCGAGTGCTGCGGGTACTTGCGCCGCAGTCACCGCCGTCCGTGTTGAGCCCATATCGCGAAAGTACTGTGGAAATTTGCCGAAGCCATCAGATGAACGCTTTGACCATTGCAATCCAAATGAGTTGTCCTCAAAGATTGCCGTGGTCGCTACTTCATTGATTCCAACGATGTCCCGTTCGTCTTGTTTGTATTCAACAGCACCCGTTGCCACCTTTGGGTAGATCGTGCCTGTGGAGTTAAACGCGCCCGCTGGCGCATTACCGCCGCGGCGCCACGCCAACACAGCGTCGTACAGAGCAGACTTGGAATAGAGCGCTACATCGCGGACCAGAACAGTGCGCCCCGATGCGTCAACCGGAAATCGCAGCTCAGGAATCTTTGACCACGTCGCACCGTCAGCATCCTGAGTAATGAACTCTGGAACCGTGTTGATTTCCATTGACCCATCCACGCGCCCCGACGCAGCGCGTGCATCAAGTCCGCGGCCAGTATCAATCGGATAGTCCCGCGAAATTCTGCTCCAACACTCCGGTATGTAGTAAGCAAGCGGGCCCTTAAAGTTTGCCGCATTCAGAAAGAGCGTCCAACTGAGTTCGCCCGTCGGCTGCGGATCGGCGCGCGCATCAGTCAGCGGCAGTGCGAGGTATGTGTAGCCAAGCAGTTCTCCGTTCGGTATTCCACTGAATGGCAGACCGTCAGGTGGTATCAGCAGTCGATTGCTGATCTGTGCAACACCCAAATGTTCATCAGGGAGTGGCCGGCTGCTATAGAAGAATGACCACCCCGGCGATGCCACTTCGTGCTTGTAGCAGTCGGTCGTTCCATTCATACTGAACTTCGGGGGCCCGTAGTGGAATCGGTTGCCTGCCCAGTATCCGAGACCTCCCTCGAGTGTCTGGAACACCGTGTCAAATGTTGGTCCGCGCTCTGGCCAACTGTCGCGCGGCATCGTTCCGACGGGGCACAATGGCTCAGTCCGGTTGTCCGAATTGTCGGGCATGATCCAAGTAGAAGGGAGCCCGATTTGGAAGCCCGCAATCGGTCGTGCCACTAACGACCACACGGGTGCGTAGAAGCCCGCTCCATAGCGGAACTCGGCGGGCGTTCCCTCAGCGTGACTGGCGATGTAACCGTGCAGGCCACGGCTCGTGAGTTGCGGAACAACTTCAGGCGCCTTTGGGGGCGCCGTTTCAGGAGTGGGGCCGCCCTCGTATGCCGGTGCCAATGAATTCAGAAGAGTTGCACACGCAACAATCAGTGTCCGCGCTGCAGTATTGTTTAGTTCGATCATTCTGGTCTGACATACTAAGCACTGCGCCTCAATTCCCTATGCCACATATCCACGAACAGATTGATTTCACCGTTGCCATCTTTGTTGTGCATGCCGGCAAGGTGTTAGTGATCCACCACAAGAAGCTTGATCGATGGCTGCCACTCGGGGGACACATTGAGTTGCACGAAGACCCGGAACAGGCCGCACTGCGCGAAACGCTCGAAGAAAGCGGCCTGGAAGTGGAGTTGCTTGGTGAACGCCCACCGACCACTGGTCCCGGCACTCGCGCGCTGATCGCACCGCGATTCCTAGACATTCACCGCATCAGCGAAACGCATGAACACATTGGCATGATCTATTTCGCCCGCCCCAAGTCAGGACAGGGTCCGGCGGGGCAGGTGACCCTTGCGCCGGCAGAGCATCACCAAATCCGCTGGTGCGATTCGCAGGAGTTAGATGCACTTGAGCCAGCAATGAGCGATGCAGTGAAGTTCTACTGCCGCACTGCGATTCAGGAAGTGTGAGCCGCGCACACGTGTGCGCTTCAGTTCCCCGAAGGTGGCGATGCGATAATGTCGTACACATCCATGCACTCCGTCCAAGTGGCAGGTTGCTGAGTCAGTGGGTCGATGCACTTTTCCCCGATTACATTCGGTGGTGTGGTTGCACAGTTGGGGGTGAGAGTATTGAGCACCTTCCAGCCGGTTCCGCACTTGCATGCGCATCGCCTTGCTGGTGTGCCGGTCCCAACCGCTGTCAGAATTGCTCCGGGTTCGAGGCTGACGATCGCTTCGCCGGCGAGGACAAGCGCAGTGCTGGTGCCTTCGTTGATCATGGCGCCATCAACCACTATGTCGCCGCCGAGCAGCGGTGTGCCAGAAGGCAATGCGGTGTCATCAAGCAGTTGCACCCCGCCAACAGCCGTCAGTTGGCCGGTGATCACGGTGATTGGTTTGAGCGTCTGCGAAGCCTCGTCCAAAGTGGGTTGATTCGCGGGGGCGGCTGCCATCATGGCAATTGCCAATACGCCCGCGAAGGCCGCCATCGAAACGGGTAGTTGGTTTGTCATGGTGTTCTAGAGCCTACCGGTGCGTGCATTCCGAACGGGTCAACTGTGACAGTTAACCAAGGCAGGGTAGCAGAACTTCATTTCAAACTAAGCAAAATCACCGCAATAATCGAAGATCTAGACGCAGCGACAGGAATTTTTCTCTCATCGCGAGCGGCGAATACTTCTTGGTACCAATAATAATGGCCTATAGGTATTTCACTCAATCAACGAGCTTTAGCCGCACTTTTCGCGGTCTGCGCCCGCGATGCCTTGATGATCGTCCCTGCTGCCTTCGGATTCTTGCAGCACTCAAGCAGTGCCGCAAGCATCAGCGGTGCCACAATGGTGGCATCCGATTCAATGACGAACATCGGCGTCTTCTCGGTGAGCTTGTCCCAAGTGATCTTCTCATTGGGCGTTGCGCCGGAGTAACTGCCGTAACTGGTGGTGCTGTCAGAGATCTGGCAGAAGTACGCCCATGGCTTCACCGGTTGCTGCAGGTCGTACTTAATGCTGGGCACAACGCAAATCGGGAAGTCGCCAGAAATGCCGCCGCCGATTTGGAAGAACCCAACGCCCTTGCCCTTGGAAAGCACCTTGTAATCGTCGTAGAGCTGACCCATGTATTCAATGCCGCTCTTCACAATGTTTGCACTGCAATCATTGAACTTCACATGCGATGCAAAGATGTTTCCGAACGTGGAATCTTCGTGACCCGGAACCACCATCGGCAGCTTGGCCTTCGCTGCTGCCAGTAGCCAGCACTCTTCAGGGTTGCCTTGGTATTTGCTCTTTGGGATCGAGAGAATCAGTTCATAGAAGTACTCATGCCAGAAGCGGCGGTCGCCGTTCTTGCTGGCCTTCTTCCACATGGGCACAAGGATCTTCTCAACCGCGCGGAATGCTTCGTCTTCCGGAATGCTGGTGTCCGTCACGCGGCGCATGCGCTGCTTGAGGATCTTGGTGTCATCCTTCTTTGTGAAGTAGCGATAGTCGGGGAAGTCCTTGTAGCCGTGATGCGCTACCAGTCGAAAGAGTGACTCCTCCAGATTGGCGCCGGTCACGCTGAGGCCGTGCACCAGGCCCGCACGGATCGCTGGCGCAAGGGTGATGCCGAGCTGCGCAGAACTCATGGCGCCCGCCACCGCCCAGTACATCTTGCCGCCGCTACCCACGTGATCCCAGTAGGAGTACAACGCATCGCGCGTGGCGCGCGCGTTGAAGTTGCGATAGTTGTTGGCAACGAACTCAAGTACGGGGAGGGTCGGCGTTGGCATGGGGGACGGAATGTACCGGAGGCGCGGTGTCGCTCGTGCCTTGTGCCGCGTGCCGAGGACAGCGAATGCCATATCCTGCGCCCGCAATGCCCACTGTGAAGCCCACCAAGCAGCCCGTCAAGAAGCCCGTCGCGCGGAGCGCTAAAAAACCCGCGACGCAGCCCGCCAAGCCGCCATTCGTCCCCGCTGGTTTCGACCCGGATGCCGCCGCTACTGGCGACGGTCTCTTCGGTCTTGCCATCGGCCCGAAGGACGCGCGGATCGTGGTGATCCCGGTGCCGTTTGATGCCACCACCAGTTACGGTGCCGGCACCGCCGCTGGTCCCGCGCATGTGATGGAGGCGAGCAAGCAGGTTGATTTGCAAGACATTCAGTTTGGCGCGGTTTGGCAGGCCGGCATCGCCATGCTTCCCATTCCCAAGGACATCGCCGCGCTTTCAAAGAAGGCGCGCCGCGTGGCGGAGCCCATCATCAAGGTTGGCGGCGCAGTGCCGAGCAACAAGGCGAAAGCAAAGGCCCACGCGAAGGCGCTTGCAACAGTGAATGCCGCCAGCGAACGCGTGCACGGTTACGTTGCGCGCGAAGCCGAACGCATCTTGGACCGCGGTGCCATTCCAGCGGTGCTTGGCGGCGACCACTCCAGCCCGTTCGGTTTGATTGCTGAACTCTCACTGCGCCATCCAGGCATGGGCATTCTGCAGATCGATGCGCACGCGGACCTGCGTGATTCGTTCGAAGGATTCACGTGGAGTCACGCCAGCATCTTCCACAATGTGATGACGCGTTTGCCCGGCGTCAAGAAGTTGGTGCAGGTAGGAATCAGAGATTTCGGCCAGCGCGAAGCGGAGTTCATTGAGAATTCCAAGGGCCGCGTCACCACGTTCTTCGACCAACGCATCCGTGATCGTCAATTCAACGGCGCCACATGGAGCGCAGTGTGCAAGGACATCATCGCGGCGCTTCCGCACGAGGTGTACATCTCGTTTGATATTGATGGCCTGACCAGTGAGCATTGCCCGCAAACAGGTACCCCGGTTCCCGGCGGGCTCACATTCCCCGAGGTGTGTCACCTGCTGGAGATGCTTGCCAAGACCGGCCGCCGCGTGATTGGCTTTGATCTCTGCGAAGTTACCCCGAGTACCTTCGGCGATGAATGGAATGGCAGCGTCGGCGCGCGCGTTCTGTACAAGTTGATGGGCTGCACGCTGTTGAATGACTTCCGACGTGAAGTCAAGAAAGCGCGCGCCGCCCGCTAGTGTTGGATCGTGACGCTAACTCGATCGCCTCGCTCGTTCATCCCACTCGTTAGCGCTGGCCTGCGCGCGACTTCTTCCCATTGGCCTTCTTGGGCGCGCCGTCATCCGGAAAGCGCGCTTGCACCATGCCTCGGACGGTGTCGCGGTACAACGCGCGCTCCGCAGGAACACCCGCTTTGTCGAGCGCCGCGTTGAAGTCATCAAGCATGCTCTTGGCGGATTTGGCGTCCGGTGCATCCGCGAATGCTGCTTCCACCACTGTCATCGCGTACGGATTACGTGCCAATCCGGCGGCCAAGAATTTGCCGCAATCCTTGGCGCGTTGCTCCGCGGGCAGCGCATCCCACGCGCGGCGCATCACCATGGTGTCCACCAATGACTCCAGCCCCACGTTAGCGCCCCATGCCACGGTTTGGTGGAAGATCATCGGGCGCCGGCCACCCTTGTCGTCGTAGTTCCATCCGGCGTGCACACCGGTGACTTCATCGCCACCAGTGGCATACTGCCCACCCTTGCACGTGTATGTTCGTGTCTTTGCATCAAAGTCCATCTGCACCATCGCGCAGTGACCGGGCTGCCCAGCGGTGGATGCAGGCACGCCGCAAATGCGCTCGGTGCGCGCGCCGATGTTTCCCATGGTGCCGCACACGCCGCCATCTTTCCACATCATTTGAATGCTGCCGTAACTGTACGGAAACGGACTTAACCGCCGCGCGCTCTGCATATCAAACTGTTGCGCGATGTCGCCGATGTATTCGCCGTAGGTGCGCATCTCGCCAGTATCACGAAACTTCGCCCAGATTTCTTCGCGCTCACGGAGCGGCTGATCATCAGCAGCCAGCATCAGCAACACCGGCCACGGTGCATTGAGCGGAAAGCGCGGCCATGCGCGCGCCGCTCGCACATCGTCAGGGAATTTCCACCGGTCATTACGGATGAACCACGCCATCGATTCCGAAGGCGTCGGCGCCGCATCACGTTCAGCAGGCATGCGGCCCTTCGCCCGGTACGCAGCCTGAAACATCTCATGCGCCGCCGCGATTCGCTTGCGAAGTTCATCGTCATTCACGGCATCGGTGGAGTTCCAACCCACCGCGCCGTCGCCGCACTCAAGCCGAACGCTCTGCCCATGCGCCTCCATGTACGCATTGAACTCGCGCTGCAGTCCAGCGGATGCAACCACATCCGCAGCAACCAGTGGGCGGGCAATCTTCCGAGTGACCTCGACTGCCTGCCCACGCGGCTTCGCAATGCCCTTGCTGTCATACTCAAGCGGCGGGAGTTCCTGCGCTTTCACATCCACTTCAATCGGCGCGTGATCTTCCAAGAAATTCACTATGGAGTCGTCGCGGTCGAGCGTGCGCTTCGAGTCCTTCGTATCCACGGGCACGCGCGGATCACCCGGAATATTCAGTACCAGCGGCGCACGCGGCGAAACGTCAGGTAAAGAATCCGGAGCGACCGCACCGTCGGCATCGTTCCATCCACCAGCTTTCGGCGTGCGCTTCGCATACGAGTCTTGAATTGCAAAGGCCAGCGCTAGTTGTGGGTAATCGGTACGTACCGTCTTCTCACCAAGATCAATCTCCAAAGACCGCAGCGCCAACAGCACTGGCAGCGGGTTATTGCGGCAACCGTAAACCGAAGCGCGCAATACTGGGTCACGATCAATCCACGCCAGAAAGTCCTTCGGCAGCGCAATGCCCTTCGCCTTGCACTCGTCAAGTGTTCGCGTGCGCGCGGCAGCAACGTATTGGTCCGCGCGGGAGTTCCATGAACTTCCCAGCGGAGCGATCGCTCCTGCGGGTATGGATGCTGCAGCGCCCACCGGAGCATTGCCACCAATCATCAGAATTCCGAATATTCCGAACAGTAGTCGTGTCATTCCGTGGGCATGGTGTCTTCGGAGCATGTTGAGCGAATGCTACGAACTCAGGCATGATTGGCAAATTCCAAAATATCTCACCATGCTGCGCTCGCTGTTCGGTGTTTGACCTTTCCAATCCCCTCTTTACAAAGACGCTGTATTGTTCCCCCTCCGCCTCCCGCGGCCCACTTATGAACACCAGTATTCCTGCCCCCGGTTCCTCCTCATCCATCGGTCGAGACGTCCTTGCTGGCGTCGTGGTCTTCCTTGTTGCCCTGCCGCTGTGCCTGGGAATTGCGCATGCCTCTGGTTTGCCCATCATCGCAGGCATCTTGTCCGGCATCATCGGCGGTGTCGTTGTTGGACTGATCAGCGGTTCGCACATCAGCGTTTCGGGTCCTGCGGCAGGTCTCACCGCCATCGTGCTGTCGCAGATGCAGATCCTTGGATCGTTCGAGGCGTTTCTTCTAGCGGTTTCGATCAGCGGCGTCTTGCAGATTGTCTTTGGCATGCTTCGTGCCGGTGCCGTGGCGAACTACCTGCCAAACAACGTCATCAAGGGTCTCCTGGCTGCCATCGGCATCATCCTCATCTTGAAGCAGTTCCCGCATCTTCTTGGTCATGACGCGGACTACGAAGGCGACATGTCGTTCGTACAGGAAGACGGCCGTAACACGCTGACGGAAATCGCAGATGTGCTGAACAGTTTCGTTCTTGGCTCAGCACTCATCGGTTTGCTGTGCGTCGCCTTGCTCCTCTTCTGGAACAGGAGTCGCCTCAAGAATTCCCTGTTCCCAGGTCCACTCGCTGCTGTACTTCTTGGTGTCGCCGTGAGCGAAGCGTTCCGTATGACCGGATCATCGTGGGCGATCGAAGATTCGCACTTGGTCTCAGTGCCAGTCTTGGGGACGGAGGGTCAAGGGTGGGACAGCATCTTCCGGCTCCCGGACTTCACGCAGATCGGCAATCCAAAGATCTACATGGCTGCAGCCACGCTGGCCATTGTTTCAAGCCTGGAGACGCTCCTCAATCTTGAGGCCACCGACAAGTTGGATCCGCAACGGCGCATCGCACCGCCGAACCGTGAATTGTTCGCGCAGGGTGCAGGCAATTTGTTGGCCGGATTCGTCGGAGCCATGCCGATCACGTCAGTGATCGTCCGTAGTTCGGTAAACGCTGCCGTCGGCGCGCGGACTCGGCTTTCCACAATCACCCATGGAGTCTTGCTTGCCGGGTGTGTGTTCCTTCTGCCCACGGTGATTAATCGGATTCCACTTTCGGCCCTGGCCGCCATCCTGGTGGTGACGGGGTTCAAGCTCGCAAGTCCGGAGCTCTTCAAGCAAATGTGGCGTGATGGTCGCGCGCAGTTCCTGCCCTTCATCGCCACCGTAGTCGCCATTGTGTTCACCGATCTCCTGATCGGCGTATTGATCGGTCTTGGTACAAGCATCCTCTTCCTACTGCACAGCAGCCTGCGCGGCGGCATGAGTATCAGCCGTGAAACTCACGCCAGTGGAACGGTGAACCGGATTGAGTTGGCGGACCAAGTCAGTTTTCTCAATCGCGCGGCCATTCGTGATGCGCTGGAGTCAATTAAGCCTGGCGAGCGGGTCATGCTTGATGCCCGTACCTGTGATTACATTGATCCAGACATTCTCGGATTGATTCGCACCTTCCGGGACGAAACTGGACCAGCCCGTGGAATCAGTGTGAGTCTGGTTGGGTTTCAGGATCGATACCAGCTGCCTGACCGCATCCAGTATGTCGATGTGACTACTCGTGATGTGCAGGCTTCGCTCACTCCGCAGCGCGCTTTGGAACTTCTACGTGCTGGCAATCAACGTTTCACGTCCGGGCATCGCCTGCATCGTGACCTGGCGCGGCAGATCGATGCCACCAGTACTGGTCAGCACCCGATAGCGGTCGTACTGAGTTGTATCGATTCCCGCGCTCCAGTCGAGATGTTGTTCGACCAAGGGATTGGCGATGTATTCAGTTGCCGCCTTGCAGGAAACGTGCCATCCCGCAAGGCGATGGCCAGTATGGAGTTCGCTTGTAAGGTGGCCGGCGCCAAGTTAGTCATGGTGCTTGGTCATACGGGATGCGGCGCAGTGAAGGTTGCTTGCGATCTTGCCACCGCCGATGCGCCCACTGTCGCGGCATTGGGACTGACAAACCTGCCGTATCTCCTTGAACCCCTTCGCGAAGCCGTCCACATGGAGACCACCATTGCGACAGACCGCACCTCCCACAACGCGGTGTTTGTTGACCGCGTGGCGGAACTGAACGTTCGGAACGTGATGCGCACGATCAAAGCCGGAAGTTCCACGCTTCAGTCGATGCTGGATTCTGGCGACATCATCATGGTCGGCGCCATGTACGACGTGAAGACGGGCATCGTGACCTTCTTGGATGCGCCGGACTAATTGACCGCTGCCACAGCGAGCTCGGGTATTGGACGCGCTCGTTTGTAGAGCGTGTGCACTTCGTTCCACTCCATGACAAGCTTGCCACCAGCTCGCGTGGCTTGGCGTTCCCATCCCATGATCACCTCAAGTGCCGCATGGTCAACATGGGTGAGGCGCTCCACGTGCACGTGCAGTTCTGATGAGCGCGGAATCGATTCAAGCGCCGCAGCGAGCGCAGGCAGACGCAAGAATGTTGCTGCGCCATCAAGGTGCAGGTGGACTGTTTCTCCACGCACGTCCTTGCGGATCCGCAGGTGCGTAAACGTGTAGACCAGCTTGATAAACGATGCCGCAACGCCAAGGGCGACACCGGTGAGAAGGTCGATGCCCACGATTCCCACCAGCGTCAACGCAAATATTCCAAACTCAGCGCGTCCTTGCTTCCACAGAGCCTTGGCCTGTGTTGGGTTGACGAGCTTATATCCGGTGAACACAAGAATGGCGGCGAGCGCGGAGACCGGAATCGCTTCTAGTACCGAAGGCGCTGCCATCACCAACACCAGAATCCACACGCCGTGCAGGATGGCACTCATGCGTGTTCGTGCTCCCGCCTCAACATTGGCAGAAGAGCGCACAATGACGCCCGTCATCGGCAGCGAACCAAGAACACCGCAGATGGAATTGCCGACACCTTGGGCAACTAACTCGCGGTCGTAATTGGTGCGCGGTCCATCATGTCGTTGGTCGATCGCAGTTGCGCACAAGAGCGTTTCTGCACTGGCAATGATGGCGACGGCAACGGCGGCCTTCAGTACCGCCGGATTCATTGCGGAGCTGAGGCTCTCCATGGTGGGGAACTGCAGAGTCGCAAGCAGGTCGTCCGGGACGTTGACGAACTTCACGCCGAAGGACATGGAATGCGCCGCCGCCACACCCGCGATCACTCCAACGAGCGGCGCTGGCACCAGTCGTAGCCGCTTGGGCGCAAATCGCACCCAGAGCAGCACGGTCACAATGGTGATCACGCCGACAATCGCTGCTTGATGCTGGAACGAACCGTCGACCGGCACCAAGCCGGCCTTGATCGCCGCGGGGATGGAGATGAGGTTCTGCAGCCCGGAACCCTTCGGGGAGTCATCCAGCATCACGTGGAACTGCGAAGCAAAGATCAGTACGCCGATACCGGCGAGCATTCCATGGATGACCGCCGGCGATACCGCGCGAAACACTTGCCCCACGCGGAACAACCCGGCCGCAATTTGCACAACGCCAGCAAGAAGAACAATGATCCCGAGCGTCGCTACTCCAAACTCCTGCACCAATTGCCACACCATGACCGCCAGCCCTGCGGCCGGTAGCCCGGAGGCAATCGCCACGCCCATGCACAGGGGTAGCGCTACCAGGAACACCACCACGGAAGCGAGGGCATCTGCACCCAGGCAGGAGCGCCAGGAAGGCCAGGTTGCTTGTGTACTTGTCATGAGGGTGCGTTCAAATAGAGACGGTGAGGTGGCGCTTTGGCGTTGAAGGTGCTGGGATCGATGCTTGGGTGAGCGCGGCGAACTGCCCAATGACCGGGTCGTACGCAAAGACCTGCCCGGTCTCGATCTTGTAGACCCAGCCATGCACGTTGAGTTGGCCGCGCGCCAGTCGGGCTGCAACCGACGGGTGTGTTCGGAGATTCTCTAGCTGTGTCAGTACGTTTTCCTGAACGCAGGCAGAGATACGCGGCGCACCTTCAAGATCGGCGTAGTTCTCCTGCACTGTGCGTCGTGCCGCGTCCGCGTGCGTGAGCCACTGACGTACCGCCGGTGTATCCGCCACCAACGTCTCGTCAAGTAGCCCCTTCATGGCGCCGCAGTGTGAATGGCCGCAAATGATGATGTCGCGCACGCCGAGGCCGGCCACTGCAAACTCAATCGTGGCCGCCTCGCCGCCGTTCGATGCGCCATGTGGCGGCACAATGTTGCCAGCGTTGCGAAGGATGAATAGTTCACCCGGTTCCGTCTGCGTGATCAGATTGGGGTTGATGCGCGAGTCGGAACAGGTGATAAAGAGCGTCTCGGGCGACTGGCCGTGCGCGAGGCGTTCAAAGAGATCCCGCTGCGATCCAAAGATTGACTCTTGGAAGTGATGGATACCGTTGATGAGCTTTTGCATGTGAATCCTCTAAAAAATGGTGAATGGATATTGGTAATCGTTACGGAGTTCGGGACTTTGACCACGCCACGCGCGCGCGCCGCAGGCTGACCTTGATCACTTGCGATGATTCAGCGTCTTTCTCAAGGACCTCCAGGCCAGCGAGCAACCACTTTGAAAGGGCAGGGTTGGCCAGCTTGTAGAACACGCGACGGCCTTCGCGCCTTTCGGTGACCAAGCGATGCGCACGCAGATGCGAGAGGTGCTGCGACGTCCCGGAGTGCGATATGCCCAGGAGTTCTGCAAGCGTTGCCACGTCGCGCTCGCCGCTACCAATCTCTTCGATGATTCGCAGCCGACATGGGTGACCAAGGACAGCAAGTACCTCGGCAAGTTCTCGGCTAGCAATGGTTCGGAATGGCACGGAGCGGTGTCCTTTGTAATGATCAATCCATATTCACATATTCAATATACTGAATATTTGAATGTGTAAACTATAGCACCAAACTCAGTCTCTGGCAATTGGTGCGCTTGAGGCTCACGTGGTGATGTTTGTTCGATAACTGGGGTTATCAGGGCGATATTGCCCTGCAGTCAAAGTTATAAGACACAAATGCGGTTTTTAAGGCCAACCCGTGAGGGGTTGGTGGTGCGGATTACGTTTGCTTAGGTGTTACCTGAGTTTCTCCGGAGAAATTGGAATTCTTCAGAGAAGCCCCGGGTGACGGAGGATCAGACGCGCAGCAGTTGTTCTCTGCGCGCGGGAAATGGGCCGCTCGCCGACGGGTTCGGCTGTGTGTTGACGTGTGCCGTGGAGCCGAGTGTTCCTGCCACCCGTCAAAGGAGTTGATTCATATGTTTACCCCTACCTTTGTTTCGCGGCTCGCTGCACCCCTCGCCATTGGACTGATCGCCGGATCTGCAAGTGCTGACTTCCTGGGATGGACCGCCAACGTGCGTTCGGCCACCAACGGCGGCTACCTCGTCAACGTCTTCGCCGTCACGAGTAGCGCGTCCGACAGGCTTTATAACGTTTACGGCTCAAACCTGAAATCGCCGAACGCTGGCTACATTCAAACCACTTCCACGGGTGGATTCCTTCAGGGATCTGGTACCCAAAGCGTCTTCGCTGCCACGGAGTTCCAGAACTGGACTTCCGAGGATAGCTTCCTGACGATCAGTTCAACACTCGATGGTGTCGATTGGCTTGCGGACAGCGCAACCATCGGTGATCCGACGTGGAACGTGACCTACACAGCCCCTGACAACACGCCTAAAACCGTTAACAGCTTCAATATCCGCTCAGGTTCTTTCACCAACAGCACCTTCGTCAATCCGAACACGCACTCCGTGCCAGCGACTGCAGGGTTCTACTTGGCCGGATCCTCAGCACAGGCTGTCAGCCTTGCATCGCTGACAAACCGGGTAGCCAGTTCAACGCCGGACGCTGCTGCAGGAACATTGGGCATCATGGTGGCACAGCTACACATGAGCGAACTCAATCTTGACTGGAAGATGGGCGCTACTATCGGTCGAGGTAACGGCACCGCGGACCAGAAAACGTTCTCCTTGCAGATTGTCCCCGCGCCAGGAGCAGTCGCGCTCCTTGCGATCTCTGGTCTGCTGTCAGGAACGCATCGGCGCAGGTCCGATCGTTGATGACCGTTTACCTGCCTACACTGATTCTTTGATTCTTTCACCCCGTAGTTTGGGTTTAGCTCATGATGTTCAAGCAATTCGTTGTTTCGGGCGCTATCAGTGCCGTGGTTCTTGCTCTTGCAGCGAGAACCACGGTTGCGCAAGATCTTCCATATCCACCGAGTTTGCGCGGCCTGGCGGTTCCGGAGCCGCCAACGATCCTCGAGTATGTCCGCAGCCGATCGGCAGCGATTGCCCTTGGAAAGTCACTCTTCTGGGATACCAACCTTGGCAGTGACGGTCAGACTGCCTGTGCCTCGTGCCACGGGCATGCGGGTGTTGACCCCCGCCGTACCAACGTATTGCATCCAGGCGCCAACGGAACATTCGATGCGGGCATCCTGCCTGGACAGACCAAGGGAGATGACTTTTTCCCGACGTTGGTTTTTGAGGATCCACGCTCGCGATTCAGCCCACGGCTTCGTGATATCGACGACGTGGTTGGTTCGCAGGGCGTGCTCAAGCGTGCGTACCGTCAGCTTTCATCGGGCAACCTTGTGGAGGTCTGCGACGATACAACTGACCCAGTGTTCCACGGGGCCGAAGGAAACGTGCGTCAGGTCACTGGTCGCAATTCTCCATCAGTCATCAATGCGGTGCTCAATGTGCGCAATTTTTGGGACGGTCGAGCCAATGCGCAGTTCAACGGCGTGAATGCGCTCGGGCCGCTCGATCCAACCGCGCGGGTCTGGCGCCAGATCAACGGGACAAACGCCCTTGAACCGGTGCCCGTGCTACTGGAGATGGGATCGCTCGCCTCGCAGGCGGTCGGCCCCGTAGTCAGTTCGGTGGAGATGAGTTGTTCGGGCAAGGTGTTGTCGACGCTCGCGCGCCGGTTGCTGGACCGTCGCGCACTGGCATCACAACGCGTATCGCATTCTGACTCAGTTCTTGGTGCACTAGCAATGCCTGATGGCATCGGGTTGTTCAACACCTACCGTGAACTGATCGACGCGGCATTCTTGCCGCAGTGGCGGACGACCCTGCCAACCCCCGATGGCATTCCGCAGGTGGAGGCAAACTTCAGCCTGTTCTTTGGCATAGCCATCCAAATGTACGAGGCAACGCTTATCTCTGATGACTCGCGTTATGACCGTTGGGCTGCTGCTGGCGGTCCCGTGGGTGGTGATGCGGCAGGTCTACTGACGCCAGAAGAGCGACGTGGTTTAGACATCTTTGCTAACCATGGGGACCAGACTGGCGTTCCTGTTGGTAACTGCATCGCCTGTCATACGAGTGCCGCATTCTCGAGCGCAACCTGGACATTCATCGACCAAGTTCCCGGTACCTCGGTGGTTGAGCTCATGCCATCAGCGGCTGTGGCGCAGCTTGCGCAAGTGGACTTCGCGGATCACCCTGTTGAGGAGGCTCCTGCTGCGCTGCCATTGAATTTCACCCTGGACAACGCGAACATTGAACTGTTCCACACTGTCCCGCCAGAGGGCGCCGAGGACGCCGAGTTGATCCTTGAGGCAAGTGTGACGCTCCCGGACTTGGCGCCACTGGGCTGTCCGACTGATGTCGCTCGCACGGCGGCCGTTGTAGTGAAGGAGCGGGAGGCCATCTTCTCGACCATCGTCCGCCGTCGAGTGTTGTCCAACGGCTCTTGTGGTACATCGATGTTCATCCGCATCATGGGATTCCGCGAGGGTTTTTATGAAGTCAGGGTGAACGGCATCGTCCGTGCGGTTACTGAGGTAAAGGCCTCGGGCGCCTATGACCTTGGGTTCTACAACATCGGCGTTCGACCATCCGCGGAGGATCTTGGGGTTGGTGGCTTGCAGGCTGGTGGAGTTCCGCTTTCTTACACGCGACGGACACAACAAGGCCTTCCGATTCCTGATGCGCCAACCGATGTGCCATTTGTCCCAGCAAACATCCACGCTCAGGTGGATGGAGCGTTCAAGACACCAACGCTACGCAATATCGAATTGACAGGACCGTACTTCCATAATGGTGGCCAATCCACGCTGCGACAGGTGATGGAGTTCTACAATCGCGGCGGCGACTTCCATGAGGCGAACCTTGTTGATCTCACACCGGAGATGTTCGCACTGGACCTTTCGGAGCCGGACATTGACGCGGTCGTTGCGTTCATGAAGACGCTGACGGATGAACGTGTCCGTAACGAAAGCGCGCCATTTGATCATCCAGAACTGCCGCAGCCAAACGGTTACACGTTGGCGGCGATCGGTGCCGCAGGTCGAGCCGCTGACTGCCGGATGCCACTTCAGTCCTTCGATGCTGACTTCACAGTGGCGAGTGCGCCTCCGGATTGCGACGCTGATGGGCGGATTGACTCATGCGCGATCGCAGCGGATCCATCCCTCGACATGGACCACGATGGCATTCCTGATACGTGCCGGTGCGTCGGTGACATCGTGGTGGACGGCTTTATCGACGGTTCGGATCTGGGCATCCTGTTGATGCAGTGGGGTCAAAGCGGCACCGGCCTCACGGGAGATGTGAACCGCGACGGCGCCGTCGATGGAATGGATCTTGGTCTCGTCCTGATGGGCTGGGGGGCGTGCGGCGGCTGAAGACAGATTCAGGGCTTCGGATCTTGACTTATCGGACATATTAGTAGCAGGTACGGGCTTGCGGAGCGGCGCACGAGGTGATCCAGCCATGCTGGGTGCATCTCGTGCGTTGCTCATGCATAAGCGTTTGCTATATGGGACTTTACATCGCCATTTCTAGGATTAATCATGTCAGGGGATGATGGGCTCGGCGAGTCGATTACGTTATCTCTAGAGAAGCACTACTTCTCCAGAGAATGATCTCCGGTGTGAAACACATCCGGCATCTCTGAGAAGTGGGTGATTCAAGTGGAAGTCCACGCCGCGCGCCGACGGAATCGGCGATCCCCCCACCCCCAAGTCATTGGGGGTTATTCGAACCGTGTCAAGCATAAAGGAGTTTCAGATGCTCACCTCTCATTTCACTCACCCCACGTTTGTCCTTACCACATCCTTGTCCCTACTCACCGCCTCTGCCCAAGCGGGGATCATCATCGACAGCTTTGATGCGTCGAGCCAGATCGCCCTCGCCGGGGGCTCGACCGCCTCGAGCACCGTCGATTCTGGCGCATCGGTATCGGCAGTGAACGCTGCAATCGCACCCATCACCAACTCGCGCCGCAATCGCGTGGCTCGTGCGAGCTGGTCTTCTTTCGGTGACAACGGTTACTCAACGGCAGACAAGGGGAACCGATTCTCCTCGACCACGATTGATACAGCCGCTGGCACTGCCAACTTTAACTTCGGCGGCAAACTCGGCGAAGCAACCGGAAGCCTTGCCTACAACGCTGTGACCGGCACATCAATGGATTTTGCCTCCCAGGGCCATGGCATCGGGATCAACGGATCTCTTGTCGGATCGACTGGTATCACCAATCCCTCCCTTCAAGGCCTGACGCTCGACCTGGTGTTGACCGATGCATACGGAGTGCAGGCGAACTACACCTTCTTCGGCTATGCCGCTGGCGGCTTCAGTGGCCTGAATGGTGGCCTACTCGCAAACTTCGCGGACTTCGCCCCATTCAATCCTGAGGATTCGATTGATCTGACACAAGTCACGTCATTCTCAATGAACTTCGCATATCAGTGCAACGCATTCGGAGCTGCTATTCCGGAAGTCGCTGGCTCTTATCAAGTTGGTTCGATCTCAATCGTCCCTGCACCGGGTGCAGTGGCGCTACTTGCGGCATCTGGTCTGGTGGGAATGCGCCGACGCCGTTGATCAATCCGCTGACGCACACTCTTTCACACTCTCTCACAGTCTCTCACACTCCCGTTTGGAGCTCTACCCATGAATACTTTGTTTACATTCATTGCCGCTAGTACCACGTTCATCACAGTCACTGCATCGGCCCAAGTCATCCTCTTCAATGGCACCACGGTCACACAGAAGTTGCCCGTCGAGATCTTCCTGACCGAGGGACCGATCTGGGACATCGATATCCCTGGTCGCACGCTGACGGCTGTTGGTCAGGTCATTCAGATTCCCGCCAGTATCAACGGCGTGCCGTTCACTTTGGAGGGCACTGAGAAACTCAGTCCGAACGGCGCTACCTTGGGATCTATTACCGTCGCAGACTTTGACCGTCTCAGTGACATCAATGCCATCGGGCGGGATCTTGTAAACGCGAGCGCCGGTGCTGATGCCGGTCCCTATCGGCTTGGTCCGGTGCGTTCGCTCTTTAGTACATCCGAAGCTCGTTCGAATGTCGTCGGGGCACTCGACCGAAGCCCTGCCACGCAACGGGTGATTGAGGACAACTACTTTCGCATCCTCATCAACCTGTTCAACGTCCACCAATCGGTGCTGTCAGCGGAATTCCTTGGTCGCTGCGGCGTTCGTACGGCTCAAGGGCAGTACCCAACGAACCCATTCCAGCTCCCGCCACGAACCTATTGGAAGTACCCGCACAGCACCGGCGGCACGCTGAAGTCCGCAGGCACTATCTATGTCGATGCCGCGGGGAATGAGTATCGAATCCCCCATGATGGCTGCGTGATTGAGTTGGCGGAAAACGTGACGGCAGGCAAGGTTCGCTCTGTGCAGAAGGGCAGTGACTTAACGCCCATATCGTTCGTCGTTAACGAAACGATCGTAACACTCAACCAAGATCCGCGAATCGAAACAAAGATTCTCGGGATCGCCGGTGCTGAGGTTGATCCCACCGTACTTGCGGCGAGTCTTCAAGTGGGCGACGAGGTAGTCGTGGTTGGTTACCTCGTTGGTGAACACATGATGTTCGGAATCGAGATCGATGCGCCAACGCTTTATGTTGAATCGATGGGTATTATCGTCTCCGCTGACCGCTTCACCGCGCGGGTGGATACTGGTCTCCTCCGCTGGCGCGGGCAGTTCTACCCGCCGGCTGGCAAGACGCTGTGGGTGCAGCTCGCCGGTTCAAAGAAGCCCCTTGCCGTGCCATTCGTCGTGGATCCCGCGAACGGAATCGGTACCTATGACATGCGCCTTGACGGCATTGACCTCGAAGTCGTCACGGCCCTCGACATGGTTGTCCGAGACGCGACGACGGGTGCAGAACTCCATCGCCAACACTTTGACTTCACCGATTCCATAGCGCCCTGATTCGCCCAAGCGCTGCCGCAGACCCTGTCAGAACATGAAGCGCCCGGAACTAAGCAGTTTCGGGCGCTTTTTATTGACTCTCGATTCCGAGCGAGTTAATGACAGTATTTACATCAGCATTGGTGCTTGACCTTTTAGATTTACGGACTACCGTCAGTTGTCGGTCATTTGTTCATTTGTTCTCCAGGACGTTCCGTATGTTGAGCAAGACAAGTAGTTCACCCGTCGTTTCCAGGCGTCGGTTCCTCGGTGGCACTGCAGTAGCGGCCGGAAGTCTTTCCGTGCTCTCCAAGCAGGCCAGCGCCCAGGTCACCGTTCCAGTTCAAGTCAACTTTGGAAGCCCGGCCACCACGCCGTGGGTATGGCCGCTCGCGTTCGCGCGACACGCAGTGCCGCTGCCAGCTTGGGAGGCCCTGGATCCGCCAGTGATTCCGGCTGACCATCAGCGTTACGACGAATTCGCGCCCGTCAAGTTTTATGACATGAGCGTGACCGAGATCTTGTCGCGTCCGCATCCGGAGCTTGCTGAGAGTCTCGTCATGGCCTACCAAGGCTCCGTGCCGGGCGTCACATTCATCAATCACTACGGCGAGCCAGTGCTGTGCCGTATTCGGAACGATTTGCCCCTGGAACTCAATGGTATTGGCAGTCCCGACATCATTACCCATGTTCACAATGGCCATCATGCCTCGGAGTCTGATGGCTACCCGGGCTACTGGTTCAGTCCTGGTTCATTCAGGGATCATCACTGGCCAATGATCTATGCCGGCGGCGACTGGCGTGAGGCCAAGGGCACGCTCTGGTACCACGATCACCGGATGGATTACACGGCTCAGAACACCTACCGCGGGTTGGCCGGCTTCTTCCTGTTGTTCGACCACCTTGATAGCGGCAACGAGAATGATCCAAACCACGAGGCGTTCCGCTTGCCGAGCGGTGTGCCTGACGGTCCGCGCTGGCGCGGGTGCTACGACATCCCACTGATCTTCACCGACCGCCGGTATGACGCGAATGGCGTTCTAGTGATGGACGTCATGAACATGGACGGGCACCTTGGTGACAAATACCTAGTGAACGGCCGCGTTCAGCCGTACTTTGAGGTCGAGCGTCGCAAGTACCGGTTCCGTCTGCTTGATGGTGGCCCGTCCCGGTTCTACAACTTCTGGTTGTCCAACGGCATGACGTTCCATCACATCGCCAACGATGGCAATATGTTGCCGCATCCAATCGAGACTGACCACGTTCAACTCGGCGTTTCGGAACGTGCGGACATCGTTGTTGACTTTAGTCAAGTGCCCGATGGCGTCAACGAGCTTTATCTTGTTAACCGCGAGATGCAAATCCAGGGCGCGAAGCCAGAGGGTGTTCTGTTGTCGTATGCCGACAGCAATCAACTGATTAAGTTCATCATTAGTCCCGAGAGGAATGTTGTCGACCACAGCCGGGTTCCTGCGAACTTCCGACCATTACCGGAGATGGACACCCCCGTTGTCCGCACTCGCAATATCGCGTTCGACCGCAAGAATGGCATGTGGACGGTGAACGGCAGGATCTTTGACAACGATCGGGCGGACGTCACCTTCAAGCAAGGTACGGCCGAGATCTGGAACATCAGTTCCTCTGGCGGATGGGCGCATCCCGTGCACATCCACATGGAGGAGAACCGGATCCTTTCATACAACGGCAAGCCCGTTGACAGTGGCATTCTGCACTGCAGGAAAGACGTGTTCACGTTGTATCCCGGTGATGAGATGAAACTGTACATCCGGTTCCGTGACTGGACTGGTCGTTATGTCATGCACTGCCATAACACCATCCATGAAGATCACGCCATGATGGTTCGCATCGATGTCGTTCCTTGATAGCAATCAGCAACAGTTACTGAGTTAAAAATATGAATAATCGAAACCAGGTTGTTAGTTCCGATCCATCGGTGCTAGTTCAGTTCGCTAATCGTCGCTCAGCGCTCCGCGCGCTGATGATCCCTGCCGGTGCCGCTGTGCTCAGTGGCTGCTCATCCGTCACTCGCCTTGCGGAGGAGCCGGCGCCGGCCATCTCCGATGCGGAGGTTGGTCGGATGCGTCGAGACGCGAGCGGGGTGCGCACATTTAAAAACTACGTGCTCTATGACCAAGATGGTCGGAAGTTGTACTTCCATGATGACCTCATACGTGGACAGATCTTTGCAGCTGGCTTCGGCTATGCGAAGTGCCAGGGCATCTGCGGTCGTATCTCTGGCAACCTCGTTGAAGCCTCAGGAATGCTTGGTGGCTTGATGGGGAACCCGGTGCGCTTCTACACGTTCTCGCTCGCTCAGGATTCACCTGCTGACATGCGGGAGGCGATGGAGATTCGCGGCATTCTTGGCAAACCCGGCTGGAAGTATTTGACAGGATCCCCAGAGGCGATCCGGTATGTCCGTTGCTCCTTTGGATTCTTTGACTCGGGCAAGGAAGATACGTTGGGCACTCCAGCCACCCACACCGGCATGATCCGGTTTGGCCATCACTCCCTCGACAAGTGGAGTTCCTGCCCCGGCCTTGGCACTCCGACCAGCATCGCGAGCAGCGTGGGATGGCTGTTGCCACCGGACCGCCGCCCAGAGTTTGCGCGCATGAATCGCAATGTTCCAAACAGCGCTCGCGCCATTCCAGGCTGGACGCCATCGAAGCCACTGCTTGCACAGGTTTGACGTTCCACTGCTCGCACCGCTCGTGAACGAATCGCATCACACTATTAGACAAGACACCATATGAAGAATCGATCCACAATTTCCAAACAGCTCGCGGCATCTGTCGCTGGAGCAACCTTCGCCCTCTCTGCGCCAGCGAGTGCTGACGTGGTGCTCCAAATCAAGGACTTCCAGATGGGTCGGCTAAACTTCGTGCAGATGGTGGGAGCGCGCGACCTCATCGGCGAGTTGACGTCTATCTCAGTAGACGCCACGATCAGTGGTTCGGTTTCGAACACCTACGCGAAGGATCTATGCGTCTACCTCGATGTTCCGCCGCTCAATGGTGGTGGCGAGTTGCAGGTGGGTGGTTTCACGCCAATCAGCGACAATGGCACCCATGCCATGTGGCCGACCGGTGATTTCTACCGTGACGGAACGCCTGTGGTCGGAACGGTTGCATTGGCTCAGCCAGTGCAGATGTCGAAGTCGCAATTGGCAATCTATGTCGGTAACGGATACGGCACTCCGCGGGCCAGTGCCGAATGGAATGGCACAATCACCCTGCACGGTGTCAACTGGGTGCCGTCAATGCGGGATGATGATGGTGACGGCTTTGTGAACACCATCGACAACTGCCCGTTCGTGGCGAATGAACAGCAGTCAGACTGCGACAACGACGGGATTGGCGATGTGTGCGATGCCAGTACGTATGCGGACTGCAACAATGATGGCATCGCGGACGATTGCCAGGTCAACTTGGTCGCAGATATCAATCAGGATGGTCGGCTTGATGCGTGCCAATACGCCGTCGGTGACTTGAATCTCTCAGGAGTCGTCGATGGCGTGGATCTCGGGTTGATGCTCGTGAAGTGGGGCCAGCCAAACCCAGGGATCCCTGACTGCAACGGAGATAACTTCTTCGACGGTCTTGATCTCGGAATCATGCTTGTCAACTGGGGCCGTCCGAGTTAATCACGGCATTCACGCCAATGGATTTGGAACGCAGGGTTGGTCGCACTGTTACAGCTGCAGCAGCCATGGTTCTCGTGGGAGTACTCAAGCCATCATCAGTCAAACGCCATCGCCACCATTGACATCCATGGTGGATTTGGCACGACTAACTGAAAGCCCGTGAACTCGCTGAGCGGCGCGCCCAAGCGTTTGGCCGCGCGCTCCAAGAGTTCTGCGTGCACGGCCGAATGCCGTCGCATTGACGCGGGCAGCGTCGGTCCATCGATCGGAACGGCGATCGCTTCGAGCGGGAGGCGTTCGAGACCATGCTCCGCCAGAACGCGCCGATTGAGGTTCGGCGAACTCATCAGCATCGCTGAAGGATCGTTCGCTAACTTCACTGAGCGGTGGAACCACACCTCGGTCACCGTTCGCTCGGTGGGTGTCGTCATCAAGAACATGAGTCGCCAATGAGCGCGCGCTTCTTGCAGCGTGCCGACATGCTCAAGGTGCTCAAGGAATGCCAGGTCAAGCGGGTCCGCGTTGGCGGTTCCTCGGTCAAGGAGTTCCACCATCTGCGTCTCACCATCGCGGTGCATGCGCAGGCATCCGTTCGTGGCGTCTGGCGAGGAGAGGTCGCGCACCAAGGCGGGGATGCCCTTGGTGCCGTGCTTCATAGTGGTTACGCCACGCTGGCTCCCCTTTTCGTGCGCTTCCAGCGTGTAGTAGATCGGCCACGCCGCGCTGGGGCGGATGCGGTGAATCCCGTGGATGCTGGTCGCCGCCGCCATGCCCACTGCGCCGCCAGTTCCTGCGGGGCCGATGACGAACGACGAGAGATACGTCGCCAGCCCGATGCCATGCAGATATTCGTTTGCTCGCGTGGCATTGGCGCGAGCTCGGAGCATGGCCGCCCGCTGCGCATGGGTGTCAAGCGCGCCCGCGGCCACGGCGCGCAGCAGCGGCTGGCTGGTGGCGCCTGGTACCAATTGCGCCTCCATGTTCCGGATCGCATTGCGCAGCGTTTGTAATGACTTGGCCGGGCAGCCGCGTGTTTCGAGCGACTTCAGCACCAGTTCCCAACCCCGCAACTTCGGCAGTGCGCGGATGACTGATGCATGGTCGGCAGTGTGCGCGATGGTGTAGACCTGCCAGCCCAGGTTCCTTCGCAACCCGAGCCCACGACCACACGCACGCGCACCGTCCATGGCGGGCAGCACCCGCTCCAACGTGTCACGCAGGGCCCGGTGCAACGCCAGTGCAGTATCTGTGATCTGCGCGCTGGCAATTTCGAAGTTCGGTGACTTGGTGTGTGACATAGCAGTCGTTTGCTCGAGCGTGGCAGGCTATCCGTTGCAATCCCTGAAATGGGAGTCGCCCCGCTCATGAAAGCGGGGCGACTGGATACATGCGTTGAAGAAACGGTTCAGGCGCGACGACGGCGGCTGCCGAAACCAGCGAGGCCGAGCAGTGCGATGGCGCCCGGCGCGGGGACGGGCACCGGCGTGACGGAGATGGCCGCGACCGTCCAAGCAAAGGCCGTAGACTGGAAGTTGAACTGCAGTCGCGTGGTCGAACCGGTCGCCGTCATATCGAACGAGTAGTACGCAATCGGATCGATGGTCGGGCTATTGACCAGGGACATCACCGTCTGGCTGCCGAAGTCCAGCGAGAAGCTGTTCGTATTGCCCGAACCCGTGACCTTCCTCAGTCCGAAGCTCACGGTGTACTCCTCGCCAGCCACGGTGCTCAGGTCTTGGTACATGCCGCCGGGTCCGGGGCAGTCGAACTGGGCAACGGTCAAGCCGCCTTCTCCGAAGGGCCCGCTGCCGCCTAGGGTGCCCAAGTACGCGAGTCCGCCTCCGCCGGGCGCTGCCGTGCCCCACATCGTCCAGCCGTTGAAACCGTTGGTGAAGCCGCCGTTGGTGACTATGTTTCCGCTGGCGGTGGACGCGACGACCGCGCTCAGGGCGCCGGTCAGGATAGTGAAACGGTTGGCAAGCATATTCATGATTACCTTGTAATGAAAGGGTTCGTTAGCGCTGTGCCGCGATGGCACGTAAGCACGCTCCATTTATGAACACGAAGTCCGCGCTAAACAACCATCACGCCGATCCGGACCAAGTGTCCGTGACGGACACTTGATGGCGGAAACCCCTAAAATCACAGTCGCCCCGCTCATGAGAGCGGGGCGACTAAATGCATGCATTGAAGCTGCGCGTCAGGCTCGGCGACGGCGGCTGCCGGCGAGGCCCGCCAGTCCGATCAGCGCCACGGCGCCGGGGGCGGGGACGGCGGTGGACGTGAACGTCACGGTCGTTGTCCCGCTGAACCGAAGGGCCCCGAACGTGGTGAAGATGGCCTGGGTGTTGAAGACGCCGGTGCCGGTGATCGGGCCGATGTTGCTCTGCATGTTCCAGGAAGAGAGGGCGCCGTTGCCGAAGCTGAGGACGTCGCTCTGGCCGATCACGGAGAAGCCTGCACGGCTCTGCACGTTGGCCGCGAAGTTACCCGTCGAACTGGTCACGGCACAGTTGCCGTAGCCCTCGACCGTGACATCTGCGGCGCCGTTGGTGGCTTTGTAGCCCTGCGAGTACGTCGTAATCGCGTCCGTCAGGTAGGAGGAGTGGATGCTGAAGGCCTTGCCGGAGAAGGACTGGCCGGCATAGATGCCGGTGAGCCAACTGCCGGAAGCAATGCCGCTGTACGTGATATCAATCACGCCAGCGCTTGCTACCGAGGTGGCAATGAGTGCGAAAGCAACTGTGGCAAGAACGGAAACTGAACGAATCGAGGTCATGTCTCTGTAACTCCAAAAAGGGAAATATGGGAACGTTGTCGGGAGAATCCCGAACTTAGCACCGTCCACAACGAATGCACGCATGAGCTGTCCGCCGCGGACGCTGCCCCTGCGTGGTAGCCCGGCACTATGCCGCCCCACTCATGAAGACGTAGCCCGCGCCTTCGAAGCATCACCCTTATAGAGACGAGGTGTCCGTGACGGACACGTGCTTGCAGCAATGCACCGCCATTGGCCGGGGGAAGCAATGGAGGGCGGAATTGCGGCATCTCCGGGCTCGGTGGTCCGTTATTTTGAGATTTCTCAGTCCGTTCTCCCATTCCGTCCGTATACACTCCAGACGCACCTTCATGAACTACATCCAAGCCACCATCCGGGTTGGGATCCTGCTGCTCGCCGGCGCTGTTGATGTTCCGGCCCTCGGCCAGCTTCCCTTCGCTCCCGCTCCGCTGCGCACCGACCTGCTGCAGCCGCCCACCGACGCCGGCGCCTGGGGCGGGACGGGGGCTTCGCTCCCGGATGGATCGATCGCGATCGGCGACCTGGCGCTGAATCGGGTGACGTTGCAGGCCGTCGACGGCACTGTCCTGCAGACGCTCGTCGACCCCACCGCCGCGAAGGGGCAGGACCGAGGCTTCGGCGCCGCCATGGCGCTGCTCGGTACCGACGAGCTGCTGGTCTTCGCGCGTGCCGGTTCGACGCCGGCCTCGGGACCGGCGGTGCACCGCTTCCGCCAGTCAAAGCCGGGTGCGTCGTGGCAGCACGTCGGCGTGGTGCAGCTCGCCGGAGTACCCGCGACCGCGACTGCCGCCCGCAACCTATCGCGCCTGGTTACCTCGCCGGACGCACGGCAGTTCGTCGCCGTGTGGGAGCAGGGCTCCGCTGTCGCGTGGAGCGTTTGCGAGGACATCCCGGGCTTCGGCTGGTTCGAGCAGCCGCTCGGATTTCTCCAGCCCGTCTCCGGCGGCACGCTGCCCGACTACGCGCCCGCGATCCGAGCCGGCGTGATCGCCGTCGTGCGGTGGACATCGACCGATTCATCGATCCGGTTCGCCCGGTTCGACCAGGCGACGCAAGGATGGTTCGCGCCGTACAACGGCTCGGTCTCGCTCGGCGGCATCGGGTCGTCGCCCGCGATCACCTCGCAGGGTCGCGTGTGCGTGGCCGTGCGCTCCTCGCCCTCGGCGAGCACCGCGTGCCAGCTGGCGGAATTCACCTACTGGGCGCCGCCCGCGACGTTCGTGCGAACGCAGTCGATCCTGCTCGATGCGCCCAATCTGACGCTGCCGCGGATCGGCGTCGGACTCGGAAGCCATGACGACTCCGTCTTCGTCCTCTCTCGTTCCTTCGCCGATGGAACCGCCTGGGTCGACGAGATCGACGAGGAGCTCTCGCTCGGCTTCGTGCGCCGGCGGACGTTCCGCGCGGAGGTGCCTGCCACCACGGCGTCGTCGTCGACGTGGGGGATCGCCGTCGTCGGCGGCACGCTCAGCGTGCTTCCCACGCCGGTTCCGACGTTGCCGGTGCAGCAGCCGCTCTGGCTCTCGATCGAGTCTGTCGCAGACCTTGATCACGACGGCACGGACGACCGCGATCAGCTCGGCGCCGGCGCGGCGGTCGACTGCAACGCCAACGGTATTCCCGATGCCGGTGACCTGCTTCTGGGCATCGGGACTGACGTTGACGGCGACGGCCGGCTCGACGCGTGCTCGGCCGACTGCGACGGCGACGGCGCGACCGATTTCGCCGAGCTCCTCGCGGGCGCGACCGACTGCAACCGCAACGGCGTGCCCGACGAGCCGTGCGATCTGCAGAACCCCTTGCTCGACGTCGACGGCAACGGCCGGCTCGACGCGTGCGCCGCCGACTGTGATCGAAACGGCATCCCCGACGAGATCGAGCTGTTCAACGGTTCCGTCGCCGACTGCGACGCGAACGGGATTCCGGACGGCTGCCAGGGCTACCTCGCCCCCGACATTCAGGGTGACGGATCGGGCGGCTTCACCGCGGTGCGTTGGCAGCGGGTGAGCGCTGAGTCGCCGGTGATCAACGCGCTCGAGTTCCGCTCGACCTCGACGTTTGCGACCGCTCGGCGCGTGATGATCGTCCTCGACCGCGCCGGCACTGGCAACCGCACCAGTGTGACCGACGGTGACATCGTGCACTTCGTGCGGCTGCCCTCGATCGTCTGCCCGCGGCTGCCCGACGGCACGGTGCAGTCGGTGACCGTCCCGCTGCCGGCGATCGATCTCTCGGGTGCTCCCGCCTTCTGGGTGGCTGTCGAGAACGTGACGCTCGCGTACGGGGATCCCGCTCCTGCGGCCGGCGAGTCCGGCTACTACGTGCATACGACATTCCCGACGGTCGTCAACGGCGCGGCTTGGTTCGCCGGATTCTACGGAGGCGCCGCGCTCACGAATCGGCAGCCGACGTTCTCGGTTCGCTCGGTGCCGTGCATCCCTGTCGGCGACTTCAATCACGACGGCACCGTTGGCGGCGTGGACCTCGGCATGCTCGTCGGAGCCTGGGGCCAAGCCGACCCCCTCTTCGACCTCGACCGCAATGAAATCGTCGCGGGCGGCGACCTCGCGATCCTACTTTCCTCCTGGAGCAACCGATGATCCGCGAAACCAACGGACCGACCTTCATGCGCCACGGCGCCTCGGTGCTTGCCGCAGCCGTCTTGATGGCTGTCCCGACGACCGCGCTCGCGCAGTCCGCGACAAGCGTTCCGCAGCCGGAACGGATCGCCGCGACGCAGGCGTTCGAACCGGGCACGGGCATGCAGTGGCGGCCCGCGCCGTTGATGTTCCGTGACTCGATCGCCGCGATCCGACGACCGTCGAACTTCGACAGCACGCTGCCTCAGGAGCTCGTCGAGTTCCGGCCCGGCGCGAACGGCGAGTGGGGGATCACCGGGATGATCGACATCCCGGGTCTGAACCTCGCGAGCGTCACCTCGATCTCCGGCAACGGAATCGACGCCTTCGCCGCGGTGCGATCCGATGACTCGGTCGTTGTCGCGCGGAAGGTCAAAGGATCATGGGAGACGCTCCCGCCGCTCGTAGTGCCGGTCGTGTTCTCGGCGTCGATCGTCGGCGGGCCCGGCTCCGTCACGATCGTGGTCGAGCGGGCATCCTCGTGGGACGTTCATCGCTTCGAGGGCGGGGCATGGCAGCTCTTCCGCAGCCTGACCATCGCGGACTTCGGATTCAGCGAGCGCGTCGCACCGGTCAAGGTGGGCGACGGCTTCGTCGTGACCTCTGGCGTCGTTGCGCCCGGTGATGCGGAGGCCACTCCCGGCGCGGTCCGTACCTCGGTGATCGATCTTCGCGCGGGGGGCGCTGCCGCGGCCGTTCGGCTTCCCGCCTCCGCCGGGTCCCAACTCTCCGGCGAGCGCATCGCGGCGGGTGGTCGCTGGGTTGCCTACACCGAGCTGCGAATCGGCCAGGGGCGGCACGTCAATCGCCTGGTCGAGATCGGCGAGGGCGGCAACGTCACTCCGGTGGCGCAGTGGCAGGGGGCCGACGCATCGGACTACGCGACTTTGATCACGCCCGCGGGCGACGTCGCCCGCGCGGACCGTGTCCGGTTCCGCGGCACGCAGGGCGTCGATGAGCGGTGGACGTGGCTCGCGGGCACTTCGAACGCGACCTCGGCGTTCGGCACCGACCGCTCGATCGCCGTGTCCGCGAGCAGCACGACGCTCCGCATCTGGCCCCGTCCCTGGGACGCCGACGGCGACGGCCGCCGCGACGCGGAGCAGGTGTCGGACGGCACCGCCGAGGACTGCAACCGAAACGGCGCGACCGATGCGGCCGATATCGCCGCTCTTCGCCTCGCGGACGCGGACGGCAACGGCCTGCCGGATGCGTGCGAGCAGGACTGCGACCTCGACGGCATCCCCGACCTCACGGAACTGCGCGACGGCGCCGCCGCCGTGTGCGGATCGACCACCGTCCTTGCGAGCTGCGCGATCGCGGGCGGCGCCTCGGACCTGAACGGCGACGGCGTGCCCGACCAGTGCGGGCCGGACCGCGACGGCAACGGTATTCCCGACGTCCTCGACATCGCGGCCGGCGCGCCGGACTGCAACAACGACGGGATCCCGAACGGGGCGCCGGTGGTCGGCATCGCGGCGGAGCAGCTGGCGCAGGAGTTGGAGATCTTGGGTTGGGTGTTCGATTCCCTGCCCGGCGTGAAACTTGCTGGTGCCTACTTCCCCATCGACCGCCCGATGCGGATCGACGCCGCGCGCTTCCGCATCAACCCCGGCACGGATCCGACGCACCCCGCGAGTCCCCTCGGCAAGCCCTTCACGATCATCGTCGCGCAGGACGCCGACGGGAGCGCCGACCTGCGGCGGGCGCAGGTCAAATGGACCGGGACCGGTTCGTACCGCCACCAGTCGCTGCAGTCGCTTTCGACGCCGTCGGTCGCGGTGGAGCCGCCGGGTTTCTTCGTCTGCTACTCCATTCCGTCGGGCAGCTTCAACAGCTCGAGCGGCGGCTCGGGAGCGCCGACCCTGCGCGGAGCAAGTGCCGACTTCGGTACGACCCCGGCGGCGCGGATCGACCGCGGCTGGAGCGCGATCGGCTCGCAAGCGGGGACGGATCCGCGAGATCTGCTCTCGGTCGCGATCGCCGGGATCTGGTTCCCCGACATCGACGTCGTCGCCAACGGCTGCCCGCTCGGTGGCGACTTCGACGGCGACGGCAAGGTCAGCGGCCGCGACCTCGGGCTGCTGCTCGGCGCCTGGGGGCCCGCGCAGGGCTCGCCGTACGACCTGAACAACGACGGATCGGTCGACGGTCTCGACCTGGGGATCCTGCTTGGGAACTTCACCCCTGGGGCGTGAGCGCGGGGATGTCCTCGACCCGAAGCGGATTCCTGCCAGATGACCCGTCGGTGATGAGTCGCTTTCCAGCCGCATGGCGACGGGCCGTGCGCAGGAGGGTCAAAGCCGGTTGCAGTTGGCGTTCGCTGTCGACGGAACCCGTTCGGCGTACGAACACGCAACCCTAAAAACGCAGCGTGGCTGCGCGAGTCCTTTCGAACCGGCGCAACCACGTGCGTTCATCTCAATGGGCGATACTGGACTCGAACCAGTGACCTCACGGGTGTGATCCGTGCGCTCTAGCCAGCTGAGCTAAGCGCCCAAGGGAAGGGATTGTAGCAGCATTGCAAAGAGTGATTCGCAACGCAATAACCCATGGGGACATTGCGCGCTCGTGGGTCGCCGCTCGATGCTCGCCGCATACTCTGCCGTCATGACGCCGCTTCCATTTCGTATTGCTCGTAGTCATGCTCGCGCTGCGCTAGCGACTCTTGCCGCAGCCACCATGCTCTGTGCCGCCCTCGCTGCTGGCGTGGCGCCGCCCGCATCGCCCGCACCTGCTTCATCGCCTGCCGCCAAACTCCTCCGCGTCTATCTCCTTGCTGGTCAATCCAACATGGAAGGCCACGGCGTTGTTGATCTGAACGATGCGCGTGATTACAACGGCGGTCGTGGCACGCTTGCTCAATTTGTGGACAACCCCGCCAACAAGGCAGCGTGGGGCGATCTCCGCGCGGCGGACGGCTCGTGGTTTGTGCGTGATGATGTGTTCGTTTCGTATCTCACGGAACAGGGTTCGCAGAAAGCCGGGGCGCTTTCGGTGGGCTTTGCGGTCTATGACGATAAACACCACATTGGGCCAGAGCTTGGCATTGGTCGCGCACTCGGCAACGCATTCGCCGAGCCGGTGCTTCTCATTAAGACAGCGTGGGGCGGCAAGAGTTTGGCGAAGGACTTTCGTCCGCCAACTTCAGGCGGCGCGGTCGGACCGTATTACAAGCAGATGATCGCCGAGTACCGCGCCGCGGTGGCGGCCATTCCCACGCAGTTCCCCGCGCTTGACGGCTACTCGCCGCGCCTCGATGGTGTCATCTGGTTCCAAGGTTGGAACGACGGATGCGATGAAAAAGCGGCCGCCGAGTACGAAGGCAATCTGGTGCACCTCATCACCGATATGCGCGCGGAGTTTGGAAACCCGAGGCTCTCCTTTGTCGTCGGCGAAACCGGCAACATGGACAACGCGGTCCTCCGCCACGCGCAGCGCGACGGCTGCCTGCATAAGAAAGTGGCAACCGGAACCAGCTTCGTGCCCACGCGACAATTCCTCCGCGACGCAAAGGAATGCCCAAACCCCGGCCACGGCCATCACTGGTTCGGGAGCGGGGAAAGTTACTTGTTGATTGGTGACGCGCTCGGCAAGGCGGCGGTGCAACTTGCGCCGGACCCGCGCCCAGCGCCAGCCCTCGCTCCTGCTCCAGCACCAGTTACTTCGTCTGCGCGGCCTGCTCAGCCTTCACGCGGCGGACAGCTTCCTGCGTGGCGCGTTCCATCTGGTCTTCGGTCAACTGGCGCGGCGTAGTGACAGGCTGGGACTCGTCCTTGGACAACTCTTCGCCGGCTTCCTTCATGCCCTTCTTGAACTCGGTGATTGATTTACCGATGTTTCGACCGACGGACGGCAGGCGGCTACCAAAGAGCAGGAGGCCGATCACCAGAATGATGATCATCTCCGCTCCGCCAGGGAGCCCGAACGCCGCAAGGACCGGGGAAGTAGCAATAGTCATCTCAGAAGTGTAGCCACAGTTCTGCACTTTTCGAAGCCCCTATGCCGATACCCACCGGATGCACGGACGCATCCCGACCCACGCTCTTTCCGCTCGCCGCCTTCGCCGCGCCCATACCGGCGCCATGCTGGTAGCCGTTGGCGCCCTTGCGGCAGCCTCCACCATCTTCCTGGGGGGTTGCGAAACGCCCGAGAAGCCAACGCCCGCGCTCGACCCTGACTTCCAGTTACCGCCCGGTGAGCACGGCCTGCGCAAACTTTCGCGGGAGGAATACCCGGACCTCGGCGCTGCGTACAAGGCACGCGACGACAAGTTTGCCAAGGCGATCGATTACAGCGCGCAGTGGTTCATGACCGGTACCAGCCGCCAGAACTACAGCTCCGAGCAGATGGGCCCCATCTCACAGGTGGTCGCTGGTCATGACCAAGCCGCCGCCAGCGTCTACGCCTTCCGCGAAGTCGCCGCCAAGAGCAGCGATGCCAAGGCGTTCCAAGATGCGGTGTACGAACAGTTTGATATCTGGCAGACTCGTGGATACGACGGCAAGGGCAAGTCGCTGATCACTGGCTATTGCTCCCCTGAGCTCAAGGCCAGCATGATTGCCACGGAGACCTTCAAGTATCCGCTTTATCGTCGTCCTGCGGATCTAGTCACTGACTCAGTGACGGGTGAGCCGCTTGGTCGTCGCGCTGCGGATGGCAGCATTGTGCCGTGGCCTTCGCGTAAGGAATTGCTGGCGTCCAACCAACTGGCTGGCTCGGAACTTATCTGGCTTTCCAGTGCATTTGAGGTGTATGTCTGCGAAGTCAACGGCAGCGCCAAGTTGATCATGCCGGACAACACGGTGAAGTACGTGGGCTATGCAGGTAAGACTGGTCGTCCGTACATCGGACTTGGAACCAGCCTGGTTGATGGCGGCGTGATCACCAAGCGCGAGCGCAATCTGCCAACCATTCGTCGGCTCTATGAGCGAGACAGTGCGTTGGTGCAGCAGTACATCGATAAGAATGAGAACATGGTGTTCTTTGGCATGTATGACGGCAAGAGTTGGCCCGCGGGTTCGCTTGGCGTGCCGGTGACCGACCATGCCAGTGTTGCCACGGACAAAAAGATCTTCCCGCGCGGCCTCGTGATGCTGTTTGACACGAAAGTGTCTGATTATGCCGGTCGCCAGAACGAATTCGATCAATTCATGATGGACCAAGACACCGGTGGCGCCATTCGCGCCGCGGGTCGAGCGGACGTCTACATGGGTGTTGGTGCTGCCGCAGAGATTCTGGCAGGCAACCAATACGCTGACGGTACGTTCTATTACTTCGTGTTGAAGCCAGAGTTCATGGCGAAGTATCCGCTGCCAACTTCAGCAAAGACCACGCCTGCAAACATTGTGCGCGGGACACCAGCTGCAGCACCGAACGCCAAGGGTGCCGCTGCGCCAGCGGCGGCAAATTTGACGCAGGTTCCGGCGCCGCCGTTAGCGCAGCCACCAGCATCGACGCCTGCGCCGGCTCCAGCGCCGAAGTGATTGCACGCGACGGTAGCGATTTACTTGTCGATCGCTCGATCAGTCTTTGGTGATTCAAAGGGTGGCAGGCCAGCGAAGCCGCGACCGGCGGTCCACGTCATCGTTGCAAATTCTGCAGGCCACGCGCGTGTGTGCGAGTGTTCGCGTAACTCCGGTTCGCTGCGTCGCATGCTGTCAACTTTGCTGACGAACGAGCGTTCGTCGAAGTGCATCATTACCAGGCCGGCGGCAACACCCATCGCCCACGATGGGAACACAATCCATACCGTGCGTCGCAGCGTGTGCCAGTCGGATGCATAGGCAACCGGCGCCGCAAACGGTGTGCCACACTCGGGGCAAAGCGTGCGATGTGCGTCGTATCCACACGTTGGGCATCGACCCGCGCGCCATCGGCGTTCCGGAATCCAGTGTTGCCAGAGTGCTTCCGGCAGATCAATCACTGCACCCATTGGTAGCACTGCAAGCGTTGCAATCAGCGTGGAAATAGCGATCAGAAAGCAATCGAGGGGTCCGAGTCCGAAGCCGCCGATCAACCCACGCACCACAAGTGTCGCCAGCGTGCAATAGATGGTGACGAGCGCAACCAGCAGCATTCGCCAAGTAGCCACGACGCGGCCAGGAACGGCGGGCATGTTGACCGGATCGACCGGGATATTCGCGGGAACGGCCGGCGTGGTCACGGGTGCGCTCCGCGCGTTGGCACGGGAGTTCCCTCAAACCCATACTCGCGCCAGCGGCGGTCGACCAGTGCCGCGGTGGCGGCGTCCATGGAAACCAGCGGCGGATATTCACGAACCGGCAGATCGACGCGACCGATGCCCGGTTCCTTGCGTGTTGCATCGAATGCAATGCGACGCGCGGCGCGAAAGGTATCGCGCGTTGGATCAGCGTTTGATGCCAGGAAGAAGAATGGCGCGCGCCAACCGGCGGTGTGCGTGGACGCGAGCGCGTTGTTGTGCGAATTGCCTTGCGCGTGCGCGCTGTCAGAAGTCTTCGCATCCGCGTGCGCATCAAGCACAATGATGAAGTCTGCAGCGCCGTCGTGCGGCGCATGAACATCGGCTGGACCAGCGGCGTCAACGGCCGCGCGCGCAATGGCGGCGGCGATCGTTTCCCCGTGATTTCCGGGTGCAGATCGCTGCTCTGGAGTGGCGCTGGTATGCGCAGGGAGAGTGATCGTGCACAATCGACCCGCAGCAACGGCGGGGAATTCAATGTGTGCGCCGGGTGCCATGGCGTGCACCGCGGCTTCAATCCGCGTGCGTGCACTGGCAATGCCGCTCGCTGACGGTTGCGCGGGATCGCCAAGCGGCACGCCGTTCCACGCCTCGCCGGTGATCTTGGTAGTGCAGTCGAAACCGAGTTTGGTACCAGCGCCGATCCACGGTGCGCTGTGATCCAGAATGTCGAGCGGTCCTTGCACGCTCACTACGTCGCGCAGGAAATCGCAGTGCGCAAAGAAGTGACGCATCGCAGCGTCTTCGTCATGGATCGTCGCATTGGCATCAAACACAAACACCATCTTGGTCCACGCCATTTGCCCAGCGCCCCACACGCTTGACATGACGCGCCGACCTTGCAGCGGGTACGCCTTGTGAATGCGCACGAACGCCGCGTTGTGGAAGCAGCCGAACATCGGCAGGTGGTAGTCATCAATATCGTGAACGATGGTCTTGAGGAGCGGCAGGAACACGCGTTCGGTGGTCTTGCCTAAGTAGTAATCCTCTTGCGGCGGAAGTCCCACCACGGTGGTCGGGTAGATGGCATCACGTCGATGCGTGATGGCGGAAACCTCCACGCGCGGGTAGCGGTCCGGCAGGCTGTAGAAACCAGTGTGATCACCAAACGGGCCTTCAAATACAGCGCCGGGGCCGAGTGGTTCGCCGCTGTCTGGATGCCAACCGATGCTGCCGCATTCAGTGCTCACCCAACCTTCGATCACGATTTCCGAATTCGCGGGCACCCACAGCGGCACGGTCTTAGCACGCACCAGGGGAATGCCGCGCCCATGCAAGAAACCGCACATCAGTAGTTCGCTGATGCCCGGCGGCAGCGGGGCGGTGGCGCCGTACGGCATGACGCTTTCGCCGCCAAGGCAGATAGCGATCGGCATGCGCTGCCCCAGTTTCTTCCAACTGCGCCAGTGCGAGGCGCCATCGTGGTGCATGTGCCAATGCATGGCAAGCGATGTTGGCCCGAGCAACTGGCTGCGGTACATGCCGATGTTGTGACTGGCGGGGCGCGCAGCGTCACGGTCGTCAGCATGGATGGTGTGCATGCCAGCAAGCGTGATGTAGCGACCGGAGCCTGCGGCGGTGCCAGCGGCGCGCGCGTCGATTGGAAATCCAACCGCAGTGGGGTTGCCATCAAGTGGCCAGCACTTGATGATGGGAAGGCGCGTGAGATCTACTTCATTGCGCTCGGTGAGTTTCACTACTTCTTGGCACGGTCCGCGGCGAACGCGCTTGGGGCCGATCTTCAGAAGTGGAGCAAACTCACGTGCCTTGGCAAGAAATTCGCGCGCGGTGCGTGGTGGCACCGGCTTGGTGAGGCTTGCAATGCGCGCACCGATCGATGAAATGCCGCGCGGATCGGCGGCGCAGCCAAGTGCGTGCTCCATGCGGCGATAGCTGCCCCAGAGATTGATGGCAAGCGGGAAGTCGCTACCGGTCACGCGTTCAAAGAGCAGGGCGCGACCGCCCATGGCGGCCATGGCGGGATCAAATTCGCGGGCGCCGCTACTTTCACGGGCAGGCATCCGACTGACCCGATCGGCGATCTCGGTGATTTCAAGTTGTGGGTTCACCTCCGCGGTCACGCGGTGGAGTTCACCGGCCTGTTCGAGTGCAGAAATGAAATCGCGAAGTCCAGCGTGCATGCGCAGGATGGTAGGTCTGTCTACGATTGTCGTCCTGATGCTTGCGATCGATCTTCATGATGTCACCAAGACCTACCGCGGCGGCGTGCAAGCGCTGCGCGGGGTTTCGCTTGCCGTGCAGGCGGGCGAGATCTTTGGGCTGCTTGGGCCAAATGGCGCCGGAAAGAGCACCCTGGTCAAGATCATCATGACTGTGGTGCGGCCCACATCCCTGCGCGGCACCGTGCTCGGTCAACCCGCTGGCACGCAGGCCGTGCTTGCACGCATCGGCTACTTGCCAGAGCATCATCGATTCCCGCAGTACCTCACTGGTCGGCAAGTGATCGATTTCTTTGGCGCACTCGGCAAGGTTCCCCGTGCGGTTCGCCGCCCTCGCACCGAGGAACTACTTGAACTGGTCGGCATGCGCGAATGGGGCAACCGCCGCGTCACCATGTACTCAAAGGGCATGCAGCAACGGATCGGTATCGCTGCGGCACTCATCAATGATCCGGAGCTGGTGGTCCTTGACGAACCAACCGACGGTGTTGACCCCGTGGGCCGCCGCGAAATTCGCGACATGCTCTTGCGTCTGCGCGGCGAAGGTCGCACCGTGTTAGTGAACAGCCACCTTCTCAGCGAAGTGGAAATGTTGGCCGACCGCGTCGCCATCATCAACCAAGGAACCACGCTTGCGCAAGGCACCATCGAGGAGCTCACGCACGAAAGTCACCGGTATGAGATCGAAGCGATGCACGCGCCCGACATGGTGGTGACCGCCGTTGGTCCCGTTGCGGGTCTTGCCTCTGTCGCCGACCCGGCGCTGCGTACGTTCGTGATCCCGACTCGTGATGCTGCCATTATTCAGCCTGCAATTGATGCACTGCGCGCCGCCGGCGCCACGGTCACGCGCGTCGAGCGCGCCCGCGAAACACTGGAAGATCTCTTTGTCCGCAGCGTGATTGACGAACGCGGCCGCGCCATGCCCGGCGCGCAACGAGCGTCCACTGCGCCGCTCACTGCGCCGCCCGCTGCCTCGCGCACCCCGCCGGAGATCCGCTCATGACGCAGACCTTGGCGATCTTCCTCGACGCGTACCGCGACCTCAACTCGCGCAAACTCTTTTGGCTTGCCATGGTCATCAGCGCGCTGGTGGTTGCCATTGTCGGCGCACTTGGCATTGATGACACCGGTGTCTCCGCGCTTGGCTTCCACTTCAACAGCAAGTTTGTCAACACGCTGTTCTTCCCGCGCGACCTCTTCTACAAGTTGATCTTCCAGAACTTGGGAATCAATATTTGGCTGACATGGCTCGCCGCCATTCTTGCGTTGATTTCTACCGCCAGCATCGTGCCAGAGCTCATCGCCAACGGTTCGATCGACATGATGCTGTCCAAGCCGATCACTCGTTCGCGGCTCTTCTTGACGCGCTGGGTGACAGGCTTGTTCTTCGCCGGATTCCAAGCAGCCGTCTTTGTGATCGCTAGCTTTCTGGTGATCGGTATCCGTGGCGGCGCGTGGGAGCCGGGGCTGTTCTTGGCTATTCCAGTAGTGGTGGTGTTCTTCAGTTACCTGTACTGCTTCTGCGCCCTGATGGGCGTGCTGACGCGTAGCACGGTTGCAAGCCTGCTACTCACGCTGGTCTTCTGGCTGGCCCTCTTTGGTGCCCAAAAAGCAGAGCAATTTCTCAATTACGGGCGGCTCGCTTCCAGCATGGAAGTGACCGCTATTGAACGCACCATCGCCTCGCGTCTTGAAAAGAATGCCGACGCCGATGTGGACAAGCTTCGTGCCGAACTTGTAAGTGAGACCATCTCTGCCGGCCGCTGGAATTCCGGCTACTGGCCTGCTTATGCCATCGTCACCGTGTTGCCCAAGACCAACGAAACCACCGAGTGGCTTTCGCGCACACTGGTCAAGCAATCAAACTTTCGACCCCCCGCGAAAGATGACGATGAGATGCGCTTCTTTGGCAGTAGCCGCGTGAAACGCAAAGAATTTGAGCAAGCCACCTACGACGACGCAGAGTCCCGCAAGGGCGCGCTTTGGACCATCGGCACCAGCTTGATGTTTGAAGCAGTGATGCTCGGTGGTTGCGTCTGGCTGTTCCGCCGCCGCGATTTCTGATCGCGCGTTACGATTCCCCTCGTGCTCGTCTATCGCAAAGGCGTCTTCTGCCTCGAATCCGAATGGTTCGGCCTGCGCTCCACCGTGAGCGTTCGGCCGGCGCTTGAACTGCTTCGTTCTTCGGACTACCACGTGGCGTACATCCATCGCGATGTTGC